>Ga0209163_1002384_pt1 | contig 15871 bp, 17 predicted proteins | sample MTBAKSrepl2MetaG_FD_187457 | JGI IMG/M metagenome (GOLD analysis project Ga0209163, IMG submission 187457) | Enrichment culture microbial communities om Arthur Kill intertidal strait, New Jersey, USA, that are MTBE-degrading - MTBE-AKS2 (Arthur... | ecosystem: Environmental > Aquatic > Marine >...
TGGCGGCAGCAGCGACGTTTTTGTGTCCATGTTGGCGCCTGACCTGAGCGGTCTGGCCTATTCGACCTATCTGGGCGGGTCGGCGGCCGACGATGGATACGCGGTCGCCGTTGACGTGACCGGCGCCATCTTTGTGGCCGGCAGAACCTCTTCCACCAATTTTCCCACAGCCGGCGCTGTTTACGATACGACCCACAACGGGAGCTACGACGTTTTCCTGTCCAAATTCACGGCGAACCTGGGCACCTTGACGGCGTCCACTTTTTTAGGCGGCAGCGGATATGACGAGGCTTACGCCCTTCTGGCGGACGGGGGCGGAAGTTACATATATGTCGCCGGCCAAACCAATTCGACCGACTTTCCGACCACCGGCGGTGTGATCGGCCCCAGCCACCAGGCCGCTTTTGACGGCTTCATCAGCAAATTTCCGCTTGATTTGAGCACGCTGACCGCTTCGACCTATCTCAACGGGGACGATATGGACCAGGTCAAGGCCATTGGTCAGGGCGACGGCTCCGCTGTTTTCGTCACGGGCTACACCAACTCCTCCGACTTTCCGGTCTTGCCCGACTCTTACCAGCGGAGCAACGCCGGCGGGTACGATGTGTTTATCTCAAGACTAAACAGCACCCTCACCTCTCTCTTGGCCTCGACCTATTTAGGGGGCGCGGGGGATGACTACGGCTATTCCATATACGTAAAGTCTTTGGGGGGTCTTTTTGTGTCCGGCTCCACGTTTTCCGCGGACTTCCCGATGGTCCCCGGCGAATATTACGACCAAAGCATCAACGGCGGCAGCGACATTTTTGTTTCCAATCTCGACTATAGTCTTTCCGACGCCGATCCGCCCGAGGTGACCGGGACCAACCCGGCCGACGGGGCCACGGGCGTGGCGACCAACTCCTTGATCTCGGCCACCTTCAACGAAACCATGAATCCGGCCACCGTGACCACGCGCCTGACGGTCGATCAGGGGGTGACCGGCGTGGTCAATTATGACGCCAACACCTTGACGGCCACGCTGACGCCTTCAGCGGCCTTGGCCCCCAACACCACTTATACGGCCAAGGTCCTGGCCGGAGTCGAGGACACCGCCGGCATCCCCATGCCTTCCGATTACGTCTGGACCTTCACCACCCAAGCCGGGGCGGATAATATGCCGCCCACGGTGACCGAAACCGATCCGGCCGACGGGGCGGCCGGCGTGGCCGTGGACACGATTGTTTCGGCCGTCTTCAGCGAATCCATAGACCCGGTTTACATTAACACCCAAACTTTCACTTTAATGAACATGTCGGCCGCGGATGGGGGCGGGGCCGCGGTTCAGGGGACGGTCGGTTACACCGATTCCAGCCGGACGGCCGCTTTCAGACCAGCCGCGGAACTGAGCCCCGGGACCAATTACCAAGCCACGATCACGACCGGAGTCAAGGACCTGGCCGGGAACAATATGGCGGAAAATTACATTTGGAACTTCACCACGGCCACTCAACCGCCGGCCGCGGAAAGCCGAACCTCCAGCCTGCCCGCCGGGACCGACGTTGACGCTTATCGGATGGTTTCGGTGCCCCTTGATCCGGCCACCCGAACGCCGGAAGCGGTTTTCGGGGCCCAAATCGGCGCGTACGACCCCACCCTGATGCGCATCGGGCGTTGGAACCCGGCCGGCGGCCATTACGATGAATACCCGTTTTCAGGCGAGATCGGGCCGGGTTGGACCGGATGGTTTCTCTTCCGCCACGGCCAGACCTTGGCCTTCCAAGGCAACCCCACTCCGACCGCCTATCTCCTCGGGGGCGTCAACGGTTATGCCCTGGACATCGCCCAGGGCTGGAACCAAGTCGGCAATCCCTTCGGCTACCGAGTCAATGTGGCTGATTTCATGGTCGAAGACGGCGACGGGAGCCACGAACATCTGACCGGCTCGGCCAACAACATCACCCAGCGGGTCTTTTGGATATATGCCGGCGGCCAATACCGAAGCGCCACGGTTCTGGAGATCGGTGAAGGCGGCTGGCTGAAGAAGCTGACCGTCGGCGGCGGGCATCTCTTCTTCCCGCCGATTGAAGCGGCGGCCGACTCAAGCACCGCGCCCCGAGCGGTTCGAGATGACCTGGAAAGGCCCCCGGCCCCGCCCAGCGGACTCGATTCAAACTCTTCTCCCTCCGGCGGAGGCGGCGGGAGCGGGGGTGGAGGCTGCTTTATCGGGACGGTCAGTGCGTTTTAAGGCCGGAAGTTTTTCGGGCGGCCCGCGGCGGATTTGTCTCGCTGTTTGATCTGGTCAAGCCGCTTTAAGGCAACTCATCAAACGTTGTGGTCCGAGCCGTTGACCCGGTGGTAGGGAGGAGGGCAGACCCCCCTCCTGCCCGATGTCCAAAGATTGTTTCCGCCGGTGAACCGATTTTCCAGCCCGGCTGCAGCCCGGCAAGGCGGATTTGTCGTCCGAACTGATTAAAAGAACCTGAGTGAACTCCTCCTTGACCTTGGCGCCCAAGTCCACCTTCTGAGCATGGCCGGTTTGAAGGCAGCCGGTCCCCATAAAAATCAAGGCCGTAGCCGGAAGAAACAGACCGACCCGGCCGGTCTTCATCCTGATCGATAACAGCATGATTGCCGCCTCCCGCACCTTGGATCAAATGGACCCATTTAATCGATCTCTTCAGCGACAGACTCCAACCGACCAGTCAAAACCAGCCGCTCTCCAGACCCTATATAGCTCCGTTAACAATCAGGCTACATCATCAGAAGACCACAATAATGGAGGAACATCATTTCCAGCGTCCATGGGTGTCTCTGGTCAAACCATAAAGCGATCACATTTTTTTATTTAAGGATGCTCCGACGCCATTCGTACAGGGCGATGCCGGCGGCCAGGGCCGCGTTGAGCGACTCGACGCCGGGCGCCATGGGAATGGACAAGGTATCCAGGCGGCCCAGGCTTTCCGGCAGGCCCGGCCCCTCGAGGCCGACGACCAGGCCGAAAGTTGGAGGGAATTGGAAGCCGGTGATATCCAGACCTCCGGGGGCCAGGGCGAAAAGCGGGGCTTCGGCTGCGGACAGACGGCCGACGGAGGGACCGGACTGGAGGGGCAGTCTGAAGACCGTGGGCCCGGAGGACCGGAGACTCCGGGGATGGAAAGGATGGGCGGCTTCTTCGAGCAGGACCAGCCGGCTGACCCCGAAGGCGGCCGCCGAACGGATGACCGCGCCGACGTTGCCTGGGTCCTGAAAGGGCACGAACAGGGTGCACCCCTCGGGCCAGGTCCGATCTTCCCATTCAAGTAAGTCCGGAACGCGGACGATCAGCAGGGGCGGACCGGTTCCGAACAGGTCCAGGCGGCGGAAGAGTTCCGGCCGCAGGGCGAAACAGGGGACATCGCCCACGGCTTCGGCCCCGGTTTCTTCCCTCCCCCGCAACAAAACAGCCTCGCATCTTTGGGGAAAATCCCGGAGGACCTCGTGGACCTGCTTGGGACCGGACATAAGGGCCAGACCGTATTTTTTCACCCCCCGGCCGTCGGTCAGTTTGGACCAGAGCTTGAACTGGGGGTTTTCCGCACTGGCGATTTCTTTAACCATTAAACTACGGTCACGCCCGCCCATGGCCGTTCCTGCCGGTTCGGATATCCGCTCGAAGACGATCAGCCGACGCCGGTGCCGGGTCGGACCGATGGTGTAGACCAGGTCGTCGGCCAGGCGAAAGTCATTGGGGAACCGGCCCAAGGCGGCGGCCATCTCGTCGCCGCCGGCGGGGCCTTTCATGAAAATCACCCGGCCGCCTTGGGACAGAAAGGGAATGGTTCGTTCAAGGGTCCGCGTCATGGGTTCCAATGCCCGGGTGATGACCCCCTGAATCGGCCGGTCGAACCGCTCGGAGACCTTGTGCGGATAAATCTCGATGTCGTCGAATTTCAGCTTCCGGCAGACCTCGTCCAGGAAAGCCAGCCGTTTGCCCCGGCTTTCCGCCAGGATGATCTTGAGGTCGGGCCGGACGATCTTCAGAGGCAGGCCCGGAAAGCCGGCCCCGGTGCCGATGTCCAGGAGAGGCGAAGGCAGATCGATCATATCGGGGATCAGGGCACAGTCCACGTAATGCTTGAGGACCATGTCTTCGAAGCGGCGGATGCGGGTCAGGTCCAGCTCCTCGTTCCTGGCCCTCAAGAGCTGGTGGAAGTCCCAAAACCGGCGATAGGCCGCTTCGGGCAGGTCCAGGCCGCAGCCCCGGAATATGGCGGTCAGTTGTTCAAGTGAGGGCGGTTCCAAGGCAACGAGGCCTTTCCCAAATCAAACGGACGAAAATGCCGTATAATGTTTGGTCATGAACGAGCAAACCACAGCGGCTGACCGTTTCTCCGACTTGGTGCTTTTCGAAGACAACCACCTTCTGGTGGTGCGCAAGCCGCCCGGGCTGCTGTCTCAAGGCGACCGGACCGGACGGGCCAACCTGCTGGACCTGGCCAAGGATTATATCAAGAAAAAACATCAAAAACCCGGCCGGGTCTACCTCGGCCTGGTCCACCGCCTGGACCGGCAGGCCGGGGGGGTGATGGTCCTGGCCGGGACCTCCAAGGCGGCCGGGCGGCTGTCGGACCAGTTCCGCCGTCATCAAAGCCGAAAAATTTACCGGGCCGTGGTCCAGGGGGCTTTGCGGCCTAGTGACGGAGTGTCCGAAGTCCATCTGGCCTGGCAAGGCCGCCGGAGCGTCCTGGTTCAGCCCGGCTGCCCTTCGGCCCAGCCGGCCAAACTGGCCTACCGGACTTTGGCCGCGGGCCGGGAAACCAGCCTGGTGGAAGTGGAACTGATCACCGGCCGACGTCATCAAATCCGGGCTCAACTGGCCGCCTTGGGTCAGCCCATCGCCGGCGACCGTCTGTACGGATCGGCCTGGGCCGAACGGGACGAAGCCATCGGCCTGTGGGCGGTCGAGCTTAGTTTCAGCCATCCGACCAGCCGGGAACACCTGACCTTCAGGCTCGAACCGCCGCCGGACTGGCCCTGGCTGCCTCTTTGGTGAGAAGGTTTTTTCCTAAGACCAATGGCCGATCCGGCCCTCATCTTTTTTTCGGTCGATAACGCTCGGGGTCATCGAAGAAATCAATGGCCTTGACCCTGGTCCGAAACGAGGCGCTGTGTTCCACCCCGGCCGGGATAAAGTAGTTATCGCCCTTGCGGTAGGTCCTGGTTCGGCCGCCGATGGTCAGGTCCATCTCGCCTTCGACCATAATCCCCCATTGGGACCGATGAGAGTGGGGCGGAATGACCGCCTTGGGCTGGAAATCGAAAAACACAACCTGTCGGCCTTCGGCTTGCAGAAGCTTGCCGCGCACTCCGGCCAGGTCCAGGTCGATGTCGGGCAGTGTCTCGATCAGCTCAGGGTAAACGGTCGGGGTCATGGGCGTTCTCCTTCGGATACGGGACGCAGGCCCGCTTCAAGGGTCATCCTTGAAATACCACGAGGTTGTTTCCAGGTAAAGGGCAATGAGTCATTGACAACCCGGCCGCCTTGAAATAATTTTCCCCAAAAGGCCCGAAGTTTCGGCCCGGGCGGCCCGTGGGGTGACCAACCGTGAAACTGCTGGTGACCGGGGGAGCCGGTTTTATCGGCTCCAATTTCATTCGTTACTTTCTGGCGGCCCATCCGGAGGCCGAGCTGCTCAACCTCGATCTGCTCACTTACGCCGGCAACCTGGAAAACCTGGCCGGCGTCGAAGGGGATGCCGCCGGGCGCTATGCCTTTATCCAGGGCGACATCGCCGATCCCGACCTGGTCCAAGGGGTCATGGACCAAGGGATCACCCACGTGATCAATTTCGCCGCCGAATCCCACGTGGATCGGAGCATCGTTTCGGCGGCCCCCTTTGTCCGGACCAATATTTCAGGCGTCCAGGTCCTTCTGGACGCGGCCCGGCGAGCCGGGGTCGAGCGTTTCCTGCAAGTATCCACCGACGAGGTTTACGGCCACTTGGGTCCGAATGATCCGGCCTTTACCGAAGAGACGCCCCTGGCCCCCCGCAGTCCGTACTCGGCTTCCAAGGCGGCCGCCGACCTCCTGGCCCTGGCCGTCTTTCAAACTTACGGATTTCCGGTGGTCATCACCCGTTGTTCCAACAACTACGGTCCTTATCAGTTTCCGGAAAAGCTGCTGCCCCTGATGATCACCAACGCCCTGGAAGACTCGCCCCTGCCCATATACGGCGACGGCCTCAACGTCAGGGACTGGATTTTCGTGACCGACCACTGCCGGGCCTTGGACCTGGTGCTGCAGCGGGGAGAGCCGGGCCGGATTTACAATATCGGCGGGCGGGCGGAGCGGACCAACCTGGAACTGGTCGAGGCCATGCTGGAAGAACTGGCCCGAATCGCGGGCCGGCCGGCGGCCGAATACCGGCGGCTGATCACCTTTGTCAAAGACCGGCCGGGTCATGACCGGCGGTACGCCATCGACGACCGCCGCCTGCGTTTAGAACTGGGCTTCGAACCGCTGGTGGGCCTGGAGACGGGCCTGAGCCGGACCGTGGCCTGGTATCTGGACCACCGGACCTGGTGGGAAAGGATCAAGAGCGGGGCGTACCGCCAGTATTATCAGGAGATGTATGGGGGCGGCTAGGCCGATCGCGGTCCTGGGCGCTGGCGGCCTGGTCGGCTCGGCTCTGATGAAGGCCCTGACCAAGGAAAACCCGGTTCCTCTGGGACGGGCCGAATGCGACCTGACCAACCCCGACCAGATACTCGCGGTCATGGACAAATTACGGCCCCGCATCTTTTTCAACGCCGCGGCTTTCACCGACGTGGACCGTTGTGAATTCGAACCGGAAGCGGCTTACCGGCTCAACGCCCTGGGTCCCGGCTATCTGGCCCAGGCGGCCCGCGAGATCGGGTGCTTGCTGGTGCATTTCAGCACCGATTACGTTTTTAACGGTGACTCAAACCGCCCATACCGGGAAGAGGACCGGCCTGAGCCCCTGTCCGTTTACGGCCGGACCAAGCTGGCCGGGGAAAAGGCCGTGCAATCCGCCGGCGGCGATTGGCTCATTATCCGCACGGCCGGGGTTTACGGTCACCCCCGGCGCGGCTTTATCTGGCGTATCCTGGACCTGGCCGGGCATAACCAGGTCATTCGAGTGGTCGACGACCAGACCGGCTCGCCCACTTACGCCCCGGATTTGGCTGAAGGGGCGGCCGCCCTGATCAAGGTCGGGGCCAAGGGGCTGGTCCACCTGGCCGGCGGCGGCCAGGCCACTTGGTGGGAACTGGCCCGCCTGACCCTGGACCTGGCCGGGCTTAAACAAATCCCGGTGGAACGAATCAAAAGCGCCGACCTGAACCGGCCGGCCCCGAGGCCATCGTTCTCGGTCCTGGATACGACGCGTTTTCAGACCCTGACCGGCCGGTCGCTCAGACCCTGGCCGGAAGCCCTGGCTTCGGCCCTCAAGGCGGAAGGCGAAGCGTCCGGTGAATCAACCGGTTGAATTAAAACAACCGATCCAGCCAAGCGAAGGAGAAGACCATGGAAGATCGGGCGGTTAAAAGCTGGTATTATGAAAATCAGGCCGAAGGTTTGATCAAAAAGCTGGAAAAAAAAGGATTCAAGGCCCAGTATGCGGCCACGGCCGACCAGGCCAGGGAGGCCGTGCTGGCCCTGATCCCCGAAGGCGCGACCGTGGCCCTGACCGGCAGCCAGACCCTGGAACAGATCGGGGTCAAGCCTTATTTACGCAGCAGCGGCAAGTATCAAACCATTGACCCCTATGAACCCGGCCTCAGCCAGGCCGAAGGTCTGGCCCGGCGCAAAAGGGGCCTGACCGCCCAGGTCATGGTCTCCAGCACCAACGCCCTGACCAGGGACGGGGCCCTGGTCAACCTGGACGGCATGGGCAACCGGGTGGCCGGGATGATCTTCGGACCGGACAAGGTCATTTTGGCCGTGAGTATGAACAAGGTGGTCCAGGACCTGGACGAGGCCTGGGCCCGCATCCTTCAGAAGGTGGCCCCCATGAATAATAAACGGCTGGGCCTGCCCAATCCTTGCACCGAGACGGGCTTTTGCGCGGACTGCGCCAACCAGACCCGCATCTGCAACTACTTCACCGTGATCGAGCGTTCCTTTATCCCCGATCGCATCCACATCGTCTTGATCGGTGAAGACCTGGGCTACTGAGATGAATCAGGACCTTCCCTCGCCCCAAAGTCCGACCGGCCGAGTCATTCAGCCGCCGCAACAAAGCACCGGCCGGGAATACCCCGGCCGTCCCATCCTGGGGGTGGCCGGGCTGATCTTCGAGGGTCGCTCGGCCTTGCTGATCAAGCGGGGCAAGGAACCGGGCCTGGGCCGCTGGTCCATCCCGGGCGGCGCGGTCCGGATCGGCGAAACTTTGACCCGGGCTCTGGTTCGGGAAATGGCCGAAGAAGTGGCCCTGGAAGTCGAGGTCGGCCCCCTGGTCGAGGTGATCGAACGTATCTTTCCCGACGCCGACGGCCGGGTGCTCTATCACTATGTGGTCCTGGATTATCTTTGTTTTTCAGGTTCGGGCCGGCCCAGGCCCGGATCGGACGCAGCCGAGGTCCGCTATGTTCCCCAAGATGAATGGCCGGCCTACGGACTGCCCTCGATCACCCTCCGGGTCCTCAACCAGGGCCTGGCCCTGGCCGAAAACTTAAAGAACGGAAAAGGGCCTAAAGATTAAGGAGGAATCGTTTTGCCGGAACAGATTCGATCTCCGGAACGGGATGAAGCCAGACGCCAGCAGGACGTGGTCATCCGGGCCGCCCTGTCCCAGATCAAAAAAAAATACCTGGTTATGAGCGGCAAGGGCGGAGTGGGGAAATCCTGTCTGGCCGTCAACCTGGCCGCGGCCCTGGCCGCATCGGAGGCCAAGGTCGGCCTTTTGGATGTTGATCTGCACGGCCCGAGCGTGCCCCGAATGTTGGGGTTGAGCGGACGTCTTGAGGTGGCGCCGGACCGGACCATTCAGCCCCAGCTTTACAGCGCCAACCTGGCCGTGGTCTCCATCGACAGCATGCTGTCCGACCGAGACGACGCGGTCATCTGGCGCGGACCCAAAAAACTCAACGCCATCCGCCAATTCATCGCCGACGTCTCCTGGGGTCCCCTGGACTTTCTGCTCATCGACAGCCCGCCCGGCACCGGCGACGAACCCCTGGCCGTAGCCCAGAACATCCCCGGAGCCAAAGCCGTGGTCGTGACCACCCCCCAGGAGGTCTCGGTGGCCGACGTGCGCAAGGCCATCCGTTTCCTGAATAAAGTCGGCCTGGACATCGCCGGGCTGGTGGAGAACATGAGCGGTTTTGTCTGTCCCCATTGCGGGCAGACCACGGACCTGTTCGGCCGGGGCGGCGGCCGCCTGCTGGCCGAGGCCCTGGGGCTGCCTTTTTTAGGGGCCGTGCCCCTGGACCCCGGCGTGGTCCCGGCTTCGGACCAGGGCCGGCCCTTTGTCCTGGAAAGGCCGGAGTCCGAATTCGCCCGGGCTGTCAAGTCCATCGCCGCCCGGCTGTGACTTCCCCCAATTTTTTCGTTCATGGCCGCCGAAACGGAGAAAAAAAAGATGAAATTCGAAGTCGTGCCCAAGGAAACCATCTATCTGGACCCCAGGGATAATCTGGCCCGGAAGTCCATCGTCAGCCAGGTCCGCCGGGACCCGCTGACCGGCAGAACCGCCCGCATCCGCACTTCCATGACCCTCAAATGGGAAAAACCCGACTTTGATAAATTGGTGGGCGGCACCGAAAAAACTTGTCCCTTTTGTCCGGACCAGGTCCTAAAAGTCACCCCCTCGTTTCCTGAAGACCTTTTCCCGGAAGGCCGGCTGGTTTCGGGGGACCTGGTTCTTTTCCCCAATCTGGCTCCCTATGACGGCCTCAGCGCGGTGGTCACCCTGGGCGGCCGGCATTTCGTCCCCATGACCGAATTCGAACCGACCCGGTTGGTCCAAGGCTTCAGTTTGGCTATGGAGTATTTCCGCCGCCTCCAGGCTTTGGGCCATCCCGAGTCGGTCTATCACCTGATCACCTGGAACTACATGCCGCCGGCCGGCAGTTCCATCATCCATCCCCACCTCCAAGTCTTCGCCACCTCCACCCCGCCGAACCTGCTGCGGGAGGAACTGGCGGCGGCCAAGGCTTATCGGGAAGCCACCGGGACCAATTATTGGGACGAGTTGGTTAAGACTGAAAAAGAACTCGGGGAAAGATTCATCGGCCAGATCGGCCGGACGGTCTGGTTGGCGGTTTATGCTCCGCAGGGGGTGGCCGGCGACGTGCTGGCCGTGGTTCCGGGGATTCGGACCACCTTGGAACTGACCGACCAGGACCTGTTGCATCTGGCTGACGGGCTGACCAGGTGCATGAAATACTTCGACCGGCTGGGTCTTTTCGGTTTCAACGCCGGTTTTTTCACCGGTGCGGCCGGGGACGATCAGGCCCGTTTCCATGTGCTGTTTTCCCCGCGGTCTTATTTCAACCAGGCCTTGGGGGCCTCGGACACGGCCGTGCTCCGGGGGCTTTACCAGGAAGGCATCTGCCTGACCGTTCCCGAAGAGTTGGCCGAGGGCCTCCAAAACGAATTTCAGGTCCAGGCGACGTGAGCATGACTGAAAGACCCTGGGTGACATCGTACCGCGGACGGACCCCCCGCCTTCATCCGGAAGCCTTTGTGGACATCTCGGCCCGGATCATCGGGGCGGTGGAGCTGGCGCAAGGTTGCAGCGTCTGGCCCCTGGCCGTGCTGCGGGCCGATGCGGCCGAAATCAGCCTGGGGGCCAGGTCGGCCGTCCTGGACCTGGCCCTGGTCGAAGCGCCGGAGGGCTGTCCGGCGGTTATCGGCCAGGAGGCCATTATCAGCCACGGGGCTATGATCCACGGGGCCAGGATCGAGGCCCGGGTCTTGGTGGGCATCGGGGCGGTGGTTTTGGACGGAGCGGTGATCGGGAGCGGTTCGCTGATCGGGGCCGGGAGCCTGGTTACGCCGGGCGCGGTCATTCCGCCCGATTCCCTGGTCCTGGGCTCGCCGGGCAAGGTGGTCCGCTCGACCACGCCTGAAGAAAGGCGGACCATAATGGCTCAGGTCGAAGAGCTTTACCGCAAGTCCCGGGTTTACATGAGCGGCTGATTTTTTTCTAGACCCAGCCCCTGAGTTTCATGGCCTCCACCACCCGGCTGACCGCGACCAGGTAGGCCGCGGCCCGCAGGTGAACCTTGCGGGCCACGCTCATTTCATGGACCGTCCGGAAAGCATGGACCATCTTCTCTTCCAGCCTCTGGCGGACCTCCTCGATGGGCCAGTAAAAATTCGTCCCGTTCTGAACCTGCTCGAAATACGACACCGTCACTCCGCCGGCGTTGGCCAGAAAATCAGGCAGGACAAACACATCTTTCTCATATAGGATTTTATCCGCTTCCGGGGTGGTCGGGCCGTTGGCCAGTTCGCAGGAAATCCGGGCCCGAATCCGGCCGGCGTTGCCTTCGGTGATGACGTTCTCGAGGGCCGCGGGAAAGAGCACCGTGACCTCCAGCGCCAAAAGCTCCTCGTTGCCGATAGCCTCACTGCCGGGAAACGCCATGACCTGTCCGGTGGTCAGTTTGTGTTCGACCAGGGCCTTGACGTTGAGGCCCTTGGGGTTGTAGACTCCGCCCTTGCTGTCCGAAGCGGCTATCAGATTGAGGCCGAGGATTTCTTCGCCCAACAGGGCGGCGAACTGGCCGGCGTTGCCGAAGCCTTGGACGGCCATGGTCCCGCCCCGCAGGTCGAGGCCCAGGACCTCGGCCGCGGCCCGGGTCACGTAGATGCCGCCCCAGGCCGTGGCGTCGTGGCGCCCCAGGCTGCCTCCGAGCTGGACCGGCTTGCCCGTGATCACCCCGGGGTGCTTTTCCTGCCGGATGGCTTCAAACTCATCCATCATCCAGGCCATGACCTGGGCGTTGGTGTACACGTCCGGAGCCGGCACATCCTTAGTCAGACCCAGGTCCGAAGATAAAGCCCTAATATACCCTCGGGCCAGACGTTCCTGCTCGGTCGGGGTCATCTGCTTGGGATTGCAGACCACCCCGCCCTTGGCCCCGCCCAGGGGGATGTCCACCACGGCCGTCTTCCAGGTCATCCAGGCGGCCAAAGCCCGGACCGTGTCGATGGTCTCGTCCGGATGCCACCGGATGCCCCCCTTGGTCGGTCCCCGGGCGTCGTTATACTGGACCCGGAAGCCCTGAAAAACGCGGACGGCGCCGTCGTCCATCCTGACCGGAATGCGCACGCAGATTTCCCGTTTCGGCCACCGGAGCATCTCGGCCGTGGCCCCGTCCAAACCCAAGGTCTCGGCCGCTTCGTCCACCTGGGACTGAGCGATCCGGAAAGGATTAAAAGCGGACATAAATCCCGCCCCCCTTTCTTTTATTTAACCTTAAGACCAATCGAATTTTTTCGCTGGAGAATATCAATGTTCTTTAAAACGGGAAAAAATTAATTAATAATATCATTAAAAGCAGGATGATAAAAGTTGGAAGGCCGAGGACGAACTTCTTGATCATCAGCCTTTTGAGCGGAATGTCTTGCAAAATCCATGGTCAAAAATAATGAATACGACGTGATCATTGTCGGAGCAGGGCCCGGCGGGTCCCTGCTCGCTTATTATCTGGCCCGGTCCGGCCTGAAGACCCTGGTTATAGAGAAACAAAGTCTCCCGCGGTACAAGGCCTGCGGCGGGGGGTTGACTTGGCGGACCATCGAGCTTTTGCCTTTTTCCATTAAGGAGGTGATCGAGGATTATATCTATTCCGCCGCGGTGACCCTCAATTGTCAAACCATATTCGAAAAGACCTGGGACCGGCCGGTCCTGGTCATGGTCATGCGGGACAGGTTCGATCATTTCCTGACGGAAAAAGCCCTGGCGACCGGCGCTCATCTGCAAACCCAAGCGACTTTCCGTTCATTAACCGGAGAGACGGGCGATCTTCGCGTCGAGACCTCCCGGGGTTCTTTCTCGGCCAGGGTGCTGGTCGGGGCCGACGGAGTCAACAGCCGGGCGGCCCGAAGTCTGGGTCTGCAAGTGCGCCGGGACGTGATGCTGGGCCTGGAAGGAGAAGTCTATTTCCACGACCCGCGGATATTGGATTCCATGAAAAGTTTGGTCTTTTTTGATTTCGAGGCGGTGCCCAAAGGTTACGGCTGGGTATTTCCCAAGATGGACCATCTGTCCGTCGGCGTTGGTTCCACTTCAAAAAAAGTCAAGCACCTGAAAAGGTACTTTTATAATTATCTCAAGATGAAAAAGCTGGAGACCGGCGCTCAAATCAGAAGCCTCAAACCTCATCTGGTCCCTTTGGGGCTGGACAGACGCAACGTTTTGGCCAACGAAAAAGGCTTGCTAGTAGGAGACGCGGCCGGCCTGACCGACCCGGTCACCGGAGAAGGCATTTATTTCGCCTTAAGGGAAGCCCAGATGGCGGCGGAGGTCATCGTTTCCGCCTTCCGCGCCGGCCGTCTCGAATTCCTGACCGAATACAATGAGCTTGTTCATCGAAATTTTTGGGAAGAAGTAACCTGCGCCCGGAGAATGAATGTTGCGCTCTACAAACTACCTTTTCTCAGCCACCGGGTTATGAGGATTCACGGCCAGAGACTGGGGGAGAGCCTGGGCCGTCTGGCCTTGAATCAGAATTCTTACCGGGCCATGTATAAAAAGATGTTCGGACTCTCCTGGCTCCTTCCTCTGTTGCTGCCCGGCTCGCACCGTAACCGGGCGGCTAAGCCCAGGGGCCTTGAACCGGACTCACCCGACCACGGCCATCTGGGCCGGCGTTGAAACCTCCTCCAGCCATTCTTCAATTCGCTTCCGGAGGCCGTCCCTGATTTCCCTCATGATCTGAAGTCTCTCGCGGTAAGTCCCCCAAAGAATATCCGGATCGGGGGTGCTCCAGTGAATATAGTCCTTGTGGCCAGGATAGATCGGACCTTTTTCCTCCAGGGTTTGATCACACAATACAATGATATAATTGAAAAACATACCTTGCTTATAAAGATCGAAGGCCGTCTTGACGGTCTGGCCGGATATGTCCAGGCCGATTTCTTTCATAACCTTGACCGCCAAGGGATTGAGCGTCCCGGCCCTATACCCGGCGCTCACGGCTTCAAATTCATCGCCGGCCAAGTGGTTCAACCAGGCTTCGGCCATTTGGCTCCTTGATCCATTCACCGACCCAACAAAAAGGACCCGGGTCTTGCGCATGCTTGTTTCACCTCCCAGCTTTTTCTAAACAGATGGATAAGATCACAAACCATGCCAAAGCAGGCCAAGGGCCTCAGTCCTCCAGGCCTTGAAATAACTCAAGATAGGCAGGGAAAAGCCTTTTGACTCAATCCGGGCGGCCAGGCCGCTGTCAGCAATATTTACAAAATGTAAAAATTCCGGCTCAGTAATTTTTCCTGAATAATGCAGATTGCCAAAATCGACATCCTTATTGGAGAACCAGCATTTTTTAATCTTTAAACTTACCTAATAGCAAGACAGTTCCTGTTCTTCAGTCATGTTTATGACCTGCCAGGGTGAGGCGAGAAGCTTGGATGAATCTCTCTTAGAGCGCTTTCCTCATTTCTTCCAGCTTCTCTTTAATGAAGGGAATCATCTTAAAGAGGGGTTCCAGCTTTTCGCAGGCATAGTCCTCACAATGGGCGCAATTTTCCACACCCTTTGCACTGCCGCACTCTCTGACCTGACAGTCCCGGCAGAAAAAGAAAAGCCTTTTCCCCTCTTCCTTGCAGCCGTCGCAATTGATGTCGGAAGGCTTGAGGGTAAAGTTGAAGATTTTTGACCATCGTTCCGCCACTTTGGCCCTTTTCTGATCATCGTCTTTCTGTGTGGCCTGGTAGGTGGGGCATTCCAGACAATCGATCCCACAATAAGCCATCATTTCATCTCCTTTTTAAGAGGACTCATGGTCCGGCCTTTGGGATTTAAAAAACATTGAAAAACCAAACGGTCAAAGACCTCGTAAGGTTTGGTGCTTTGAGCCACCTTCATTTGCAGGAGGGTCCCCTGCCAGGCGCTGAAGATGAATTCGGCCGTTTCACCGGCGTCCAGGGCCGGGGGCAATTCCCCATCCCCGACGGCCTGGACCAGGCAGCCGGCGAACCTCCGGCCCATGCCGGAAATCACCTCCTCCAGCTTCCGCCGGAATCTTTCGTTCTGGTCTCCCATCTCCAGGGAGAGATTACCAATGGGTCAGCCGCCTTTATAATGACTTTGGGCAAAAGCTTCGGCCATCCAGGAAAAAAAGCGGCGGAGTCTTTGGAGGGGAGGCAGGGCGGGGTCTTGGAGAAATCTATCGGCCCGGGCAAACAAGGTTTCGGCGTAATAATCGATGCACTGGAGTCCGAAATCTTCCTTGCTCGGAAAATAAAAATAGAAGGATCCTTTGGGGACCTCCGCCGCTTTCAGCACTTCCTGGAGGCCGGTGTGGTTGAAACCATGCTCGAGCATGATCCTGGCCCCGGCCCTTAAAATCCTGGTTTTGGTTTCTGACTTCATGACTTTAAAATGAATTTCTTTGGGACGCTCGGTCCAATCAAGACGCCGGAGTAATCAAAATCCGGCCGCCTCCTCGTCCCTTGGACCTGGTTTTATTGGTCAATGGTCCCGGGCCTAGCCTTGTCACCAAACCGGCCACCTTAATCCGGGTCACTATCTATGGACCACGAAGAAAAAGCCAAAACCGGAGCGTTTCTACGAACTTTGTAGCTGGCCGCCTTTAGCCCGGGCTGCTTGAAAATCCGCTACAACATTTTTCATCATCTCCCGGACGTCCTTGGGCGGGTCGTGGATGACCTCTCGAAGCTCCAGGACCAAAGAGTTGGTCGGACATTTAT
>Ga0209163_1002389_pt1 | contig 15859 bp, 10 predicted proteins | sample MTBAKSrepl2MetaG_FD_187457 | JGI IMG/M metagenome (GOLD analysis project Ga0209163, IMG submission 187457) | Enrichment culture microbial communities om Arthur Kill intertidal strait, New Jersey, USA, that are MTBE-degrading - MTBE-AKS2 (Arthur... | ecosystem: Environmental > Aquatic > Marine >...
ATTGCGAGGCAGTTCGGACTCCGAGTTGTCCAAGACTGGATTCCCGCCTTCGCGGGAATGACGTTTCGAACTACGGAAAAGGGAAAACACGTCACCCCGGTGAGCGCGAAGACCCAGGAATTCCTAGGAAGGGGGGCATGGAATTTCCCAAACTAACCCACTACCCTGAAGGTAGGTCTATAAAAGATCAGGAGGGGATCAGCCGACCTGGCCGACGGCGTCGGGCAGGCCCAGGTCCAAGCGGTCCACGACCTCGCGCACCAGCCGGAACCCGGGGCTGGACAGGTCCGGATCCCGGGCCAGAATGTCCCGGGCCAGGTCCCGGGCCTGGTGAAGCATTTTCAGGTCAGCGGGCAGCCGGGCAAAGGTCAGGGCGGGCAGACCCGATTGCCGAAGCCCGGCCGCGTCGCCCGGCCCGCGCTCTTTCAGGTCTTCCTCGGCCAAGGCGAACCCGTCCTGGATTTCAGCCAGGAGCCGGAGCCGCTTGAGACCCGGTCCGTCTTCCGCGCCGCCCACCAGCAGACAGAGGGCCGGCCGGTCTCCGCGACCCACCCGGCCGCGAAGCTGGTGCAGTTGGGCCAGGCCGAAACGCTCCGCGCCCTCGACCAACATGACCGTGGCCGCGCCCACGTCCAGACCGACCTCGATCACGGTCGTGGAGACAAGGGCCCGGATGCGGCCCTGCCGGAAGCCGCTGAGGACCTCCTCCCGCTCGTCGGGCTTCATCCGGCCGTGCAGCAGACCGACCGAGGTCTCGGGCAGGACGTGGCGGTCCACGTGGCGAAAAAGCTCCTCGGCCGCGGCCAGGTCCGGCGCGGCCGGGCCGGCCTCGTCGCCCGCCCCGTTTTCCACGGCCTCGATGCGCGGAGCCACCAGATAGGCCTGGCCTCCGCCCGCGATCTCCCGGGTCAGCAATCGGTAGGCTTCGCGTCGATGGGCTCCGTCATAGACCCGGGTTTCGACCGGCTTGCGGCCCGGCGGCAGGCCTTCGATGAAGGAGATGTCCAAGTCGCCGTAAAGGACCAGGGCCAGGGATCGGGGAATGGGCGTGGCGCTCATGACCAGCACGTTGGGCCGTCCGGCCTTTTCCCGAAGGGCCAGGCGCTGGGCCACGCCGAAGCGGTGCTGCTCGTCCACCACGACCAGGCCCAGGTTCTGAAAGGCGACCGAAGGCGAGAACAAGGCGTGGGTGCCGATCACCAGCTTAGTTTCTCCCGTGGCCAGCCGCTCAAGCCGCCGGCTCCTTTCGCCGCCGTTCAATCCGCCGACCAAAAGGTCCGTGGCCACGCCGAGAGACTCGGCATAGGGCGCCAGGAACCGGGCGTGCTGCCGGGCCAGGATTTCAGTCGGGGCCATGAGCGCGGCCTGGTAGCCGGCCGAGACCGCGGCCAGGCAGGCGGCCAGGGCCAGTACGGTCTTGCCGCTGCCCACGTCGCCTTGCAGCAGCCGGTTCATGGGCCGGGGAGCAGCCAGGTCTTGCCGGATTTCAGTAAGACACGCGGTCTGGGAGTCGGTCAGCCGAAAGGGCAGGGCGCCTAGAAAATCTTCGACCAGCCGGGCTTCATAGGGAAACGAGAGACCCGGTTCGCTGGCCAGCCTGGCTCGGGCCAGTCCTTGGGAAAGCTGCAAATAGACCAGCTCGAACAGGGCCAGGGACCGCCAGGCCCGGGTCTCTCGAGGCCGCCGGGGCAGCGGGCCGGGCCGGTCGGTTTGAGGCCGGTGCAGGGTCTTGAGCGCGGCGATGGGATCGGTCAGGCCGTGCTCGGCCAGCCAGTCCGCGGGAAAGACGGGCGGCGCGCCGGCCAGTTCTCGGCAGGCGGTTTTCATGATGCGGCGCAGCACGCCGGCCTTGATCTCCTCCATCTCCGGATAGACCGGCCGGATTTCGCCCTCCTTGGGTTTGTGCCCGTCCCAAGCCTTCATTTCCGGGTGCAGCAGGTAGAGCCGGTCGTGGTAATCCTGGACCCGGCCGAAGAGCAGCACGCGGTCCCCTTTTTTGATCGTGCGCCGCATGTAGGCCGGCAGCCGGAACCAGTAGGCCTTGACCCGGCCGGTCTCGTCCGCGACCGTGATTTCGAACAAGCTTCGTCCGGTGCGGCGGGAGCGCTTGGGAGAGACCTCCTCGATGCGTCCGGCTACCAGGGCCTCGGTTTCGGGCGTCAGCCGGTCGATGGGCGTGAGGAAACGGCGGTCCTGGTAGCGCGTCGGCAGGATGGCCAGCAGGTCGCCCACGGTGCGCATGCCGCGTTCGTGGAGGAGGCTTTCGAGCTGCGGGCCCACGCCGGACAAGGCGCGCAGGTCCTTGACCAGGCCGGGGTATGGGGGCAGGGGGAACATGACGGTCGTCAGGCCTTTCGCGCGGCAAGGGCCGAGAAATCCATTGACATCCCAAGGGTCCAAGGGTAACTAGTATACAGCAGTTCCAAAGGGTTTGTCCCGCGGAAACGACATCACCGGGACAAGCCTCGGCATACTCGGAACCCCCCGAACCGCGCCCTTATCGAGGTGATCCATACATGAACACAGCAGGTAAATCCGGAAGCGACGCCCCTTCACCCAATTCCAAAACCTCGGCGGCGGCCCGCAAGGCCTGGACCTACCAGCAGGCGGGCGTGAACGTCGAGGCCGGCAACGAGTTCGTGCGCCGGATCACCCCCATGGTCAAAAAAACCTTCAACTCCAGGGTGGTCACCGACATCGGCGGCTTCGCCGGCCTGTATAATTTCGATTCGGCCAGTTACGAACGCCCCATCCTGGTCTCGTCCACGGATGGCGTGGGCAGCAAACTGAAGGTGGCCATGCTGGCCGGAGAGCATCGCACCGTGGGCATCGACCTGGTGGCCATGTGCGTCAACGACATCCTGGCCCAGGGCGCCAAGCCGCTTTTCTTCCTGGATTACCTGGCCATGGGTCGGCTGGAACCCGACCTGGGCGCTCAGATTCTCGAAGGCATCGTGGCCGGGTGCACCGACGCCCAATGCGCGCTCATCGGCGGGGAAACGGCCGAACTCCCCGATTTTTACGCGGTGGGCGAATACGACCTGGCCGGCTTTGTGGTGGGCGTGGTCGAACAGGACCGCATCATCGACGGCTCCGAAATCCGGGTCGGGTACAAGATCATCGGGCTGGGTTCCAGCGGTCTGCACAGTAACGGCTACTCCCTGGTGCGACGCATCGTCTTCGACGAACTGAAGATGAAGGCGACCGACCCTCTGTTGGACGCCACCGTGGCCGAGGAACTGCTCCGGCCCACGCGCATCTATGTGCGCACCCTGCACGTGCTCATGCGGGACTTCAAAATCGCGGGCCTGGCCCACATCACCGGCGGCGGGCTGGTGGACAACATTCCCCGCATCCTGCCCCAAACCTGCCAGGCCGTGCTTGAACGGGGTTCATGGCCCCGGCCGCCCATTTTCGATTTCATCCAGGAAAAAGGTAACGTGGACGAAATGGAGATGATGCGCACCTTCAACCTGGGCCTGGGCATGGTGGCCGTGGTGCCGGCCGAGCAGGTGGACGAGATTTTGGAGCGGCTGTCCAGCATGAACGAACCGGCCTTCCTGGTCGGGGAGATCGTGGAGCGCGAACCCGAGGCCCCGGCCTTCCGCATGGTCTGATCTCTTAGGAAAGATGGAAAACATACCCCGCTTAAAACTCGGCGTGCTCGTCTCGGGCAGCGGCAGCAACCTCCAGTCCATCATCGATCATATCGAGGACGGGCGGTTGGCCGCCGAAATTCGGGTGGTCATCTCGAACGTGCCGGGCGCCTTTGGCCTGACCCGGGCCGAGAAACACGGCCTTAAGACCGTGGCCTTGGACCACCGGGAGTTCAAGGACCGCGCGGAGTTCGACGCGCGGCTGGTCAAGGTGCTCCAGGAGCACGGGGTTGAACTGGTCGTCCTGGCCGGGTTCATGCGCCTGCTCACCCCGGTCCTGCTGGAGGCTTTTCCCCTGCGGGTCATGAACATCCACCCGGCCCTCTTGCCGTCTTTCCCGGGCGTACACGTCTGGCAGAAGGCCATCGATTACGGCGCGAAATTTTCCGGCTGCACGGTCCATTTCGTGGACCAGGGCACCGACACCGGCCCGATCATCATCCAGGCCGTGGTGCCGGTTTTGGACGACGATGACGCGGACCGTCTGGCCGCGCGGATTCTCAAACTGGAGCACCGCATCTATCCGCGGGCCATCCAGCTTTTCAGCCAGGGCCGGCTTGAGATCGAGGGCCGCCGGGTGCGGGTCAAACCTCTGGATCGATCCCAAGACGCGGCCCGCCTGGTCAATCCCGTTTTGGAGGAAGAGAATCCATAAGACCGGGCCACGACGTGCCGGAACAATGATTTTCTCTTGATTTTCCCGGGTCGACCGGCTAATAGTAAAGACGTACGGGCGGTTAACTCAGCGGTAGAGTGCCATCCTCACACGGTGGAAGCCACTGGTTCAAATCCAGTACCGCCTACCAGACAATAAAAACAAGGGGTTAGAGACGACAGCGCGATCTCTGACCCCTTGTTTTTTCTCCTGAAAACCACAACAAAACCACAACAAGATCAATATTTATGGAGTGGCCCTCTACACTGCCTCAACACCTCCCATTCGGTCTTTCTGGAGAGGTCGTAAGAGCCGCTGGCGAAAGTGGCTTTGAACTGGAAATTGACCTTTTCGGTAGTGATACGCCCTGCTCACAGTAGGTCCAAAAGAACTGATCAGTTGAGACGGCCCACGACCCGGCTGAAGACATCGTTCGAGTCCTGGGCCGTCTCGGAGTCCTAAAGCGCCCTCGTATCCACTTTCTTCTCAATCCACTGAGCAATCTTCCCAGTAGTGGTCATCCAACATGGGCTTTTGGCGGCCGGGAAGGCTTCCTCCTTGATCCATTTTCGAAGAGTGCTGACAGATATTTCACAGTGACCGGAAATGGCCTTGAGGCCGATCAGGGGAAGGTTGAGAGGTGCGGAGTGCATACGCTCGCTAACGTCGAGTTTTGATCTGGTGCATCCTGCCGGCGACAGGGCAGCTGCCAGCAGGTCGTGTTTGGGCTTTGGGCCCGGGATGGTAGGAACGTGAGAGGGGTATGTTCGGGGAGTTGGCGGTCATCGCTGATGAGTATAACCCTGGTTTGGGCGAAATCGAAAAATGCGCATTTTTGACACGAATATGAGCGGATATGCGCAATTTTGCGCTTGACAGAGGCGGGACAATTCACCTGCAAGGGATTTCAGGTCAACTAAAAGCAGTAGATTGAATATATATTTTTGTTATACTTTTTTACTGGGACACAAGCTATATTTGGCATCATAATTAGGCAGTGGAAGTTGTATATATGCTTTTTTTGAACTATTTCTATAAGTTATTGCCGAATAGCATTAACGGTTATTTTTTTCTTGACAGAAGAAAATGTCGTGAGCTAAAAAATTATCAACGGGGTTATTCTTATTTCTCAACAATTTTGATGAATAATCGTCTTTCAGCGCAAGCGCTTTTTCTTTTCGAAGCACATTAACTGTCTTCGTTTTGAAAGGATAAGATAAGAAAGGGAAAATATCGCGAGCATTCTTATTTTACCAAAATAATTATAAAAAGTTATACAATTAGGCACGGTTTTAGGCAACATAGCTTCTCCCTCTCAACTTCCTCAGGAGGCGTATTATGAACACCTCGGGTGATGTGAAGGGCTCGATGCTCGCCGTATTCCTCGCCGTTTTTCTAATGATTACTCCGATTGTAGCCTTCGCAGCCGATGACACCGGAGACACTTCAAGCTCAGATTCATCCCAAACCACCGATACACAACCCGCCGACAACGATTCCTCGTTAGAGGAAGAATCCCAATCCACCGAATCCGACTCCGAGGCAACCGAAGCCGAGCCCGCCGAAAAAGAGGCAGAGGCTCAGGCATTGGAATCTACCCTGAGTGGAACCCAGGAAGAGGAACCTACAGGAGTAGCCGAAAAGCAGTTTCTCATTCCTGATGAATTCATTCCAGATAACAACTTCGGAGGCGCACGGTTTAAGATTCCCTTGAAAACCTATCCTGGCCGGGCAGGTTTGACCCCGGACCTGACCCTTACCTACAACAGCCAGCGTGGTAATGGGTGGATAGGCGTCGGCTGGAATTTCGACATGGGATATATCCAGCGCAATCCGCGCCTTGGAATCGATTACACGGCCAATGATTTTGTAGTGGTCAAGGATGGAACGATCATAAGCGAGCTAAAATCAAGAGAGAATGACTGGGGGACTGGGTATTACGGCGCGAAGATTGAAAATCAATTCACCAAGTACTACTACAACGGAGCTTCCTGGGTAGCCACGTCAAGAGATGGCATTAAATACTATTACGGTTCGACGTCCGATTCTCGTCAGGATAATAGCCAGAGTGGCATATTCAAGTGGTGTCTCGACAAGGTGGAAGACACGAATGGTAATCAGATCAAGGTGTTCTACCATAGAAGCAGCTCCGGTCATCTATATCTCGAACGGATTGAATACAATTACAAAGATGATGAAAGTCCAGGTGTGACCATTACCTTCTGCAGAGAACTAAGAAAGGATACGGGCGGCAATCCCTATGATTATGTAACCTATGGAGACGGTAAATCCTTCAAAATATTAGCATATCGCTTGAAGTCGATCGATATTCAGGCCAGCGGGCAACGCACGCGTGCTTATGCCTTCGACTATAGTCAGAAATACGAATCGAAAGAATCCAGGTTGACGACTATAACCCAATACGATGCTGATGCAACCGTTAATGTCAATACCGGTGAGGTCTCCGGGAATCACCTGCCGCCTATCATTCTTGATTATCAGGATGGTTCGGCGGGATTTCAGTGGTCTTCTTGGTCAACATCGGATCTTATAATTGCACAAACAATGGATTTCAACGGAGATGGGATAACAGATTTCTTCAATGGTTTTACTTATGGTAATCCGCTCGAACCCAACGGAATTAAAGTGATATATTCTGATGGAGAAGGGCTTGAAAATGATAGCTATCCGATGGATATCTGGATTGAAAACATTGCACTTGGTGACTATAACGGAGACGGTCGTATTGACGTAATCAGCGGCAATGAAGGATCAACTAATTTCTATAGGGTATATTACTCCAATTCAGAAGGTGAATATTCATATCAATATATTGGCTCTTCAGGTCCGTCTTTTGTTCTCGGCATAATGGGAAGTTCCATTACGGCTGACTTTGACGGCGACGGTAAAACTGACATTCTCGGATTCCCGCAATACGCGGGAATGACTGTTGCTTACTCGAATGGTCAACAACATTCTCCACAATTTCAAAATCAAGTGGTTGACTATATTACCACTCCAGACTACGTTCTTGTTGGAGACTTTAATGGAGATGGAAAAGCAGATATAGTTTGCCGGACAAATAATCAAACCAAATTTTATTATTCAACAGGAAGAGGATTTACTTCAGGAGTGAGTTATTCAGGAGTAACCCTGCTTTTTGATCCAACTACAGGTCAGTATAACAATTGGATTGGTGATTTTAACGGGGACGGATTAGCTGATATAGCTGTAGCTTTCAGGGATTCATATTTCCAGACAGAAAGTGTGAGTATTTATTACAGCACTGGTGACGGATTTTACACGAAAACATTTGATAATATCGATCTTGTTTTTGAACCATCATTTAAAATAGGATATGGATGGGTTTACAAATTAAAGCAAATAGCTTTCGCAGACTTCAACGAAGACGGTCTAACAGATATCCTTTCAGGATTTGGAGGGAGCCAAGCGAAGATATATTACTCCACTGGAATGGATTTTAAAGGAATTACACATTCTGATTTGAGCTTGGGATCATCTGAATATTATAACCGCGTTGAGGATTTTAATGGTGATGGTAAGGCGGATTTAGGGTATATTTATTCTTCGACTCAATTTCGTTTGAATAAATCCATGACTCCTCTTGATTTGCTCACCTCTGTTGAAAATGATAACGGCATGGGCCGGTCTATTAACATCACTTATGAACCTTACATGATTTATGAAGACCATAATCTACCATTCGCCGTTCAAACTGTTTCCTCAGTCACGGCTGATCCAGGTTCCAACCAGGGCATCGTTTCGGTCGACTTTGAATATGAGGGCGGGAAGTATGATGTAGCAAACAGACGATATCTCGGTTTTGAGTCGGTTACCAAAACTTATGCCGCCAATGGAACCTATGAAACCTCACTCTACCATCAAGATGAATTTACAATTGGACGAAAGCATCAGTCCGACTTTTATGAGCCTGGTTCACCAGGCAGTCTATTGGTTAGCACTACATGGAATTTGGATATATGGCCAACGACATTTTCTGAGTGGAAATTTGTCCGTCTCAACCAAAAGGATATTAAATATTACGATGATGACATCGAGACGGCCTCTGGGACAGAGACATACACTTACGATACTGAAAACGGTCTGGTTCTGACCGCTAGTGTCTCTGGTACAAATCTCGGCGAAACGGTTACCACAAGCCACAGCTACAGCAATATAAGCCAAGCCTGGATATGGCGAGTGGCCACAGAGCAACTGAGTGGGAGTTTGACTGGGCTGGCTCGGCATACTGCCAACACCTATGATGCTTTTGGTAATTTAGAGACAGAAACGCGCTATTGCAACGATGCTCAAAGTTACGATCTGATCACGACTTACGCCTATGATGCCTACGGAAACGTAATATCCGTTCAAGTTGGCAGCAATCCAGCCACGACCACGATCTTTGAATCATTGTTCCACGCTTTTCCAGAAACAATCACCATCGGACTTACTCTTCAGACATACCGAACCTATAATTATCGCTACGGAACCGTAGCTACTGAAAGAGATCCGAACCAACATACCACCACATTCGGATATGATCTGTACGGCCGGGTGACGAGTGTAGACTTCCCGGATAATGGCTTAAAAACCATAAGTTATCATGACGACGTTCTGCCTCGCTATATCGAAACTTCCGTCCGACAGTCCGCAGAGAATAGTATTCTCGCCTACGATTACTTTGACGGTTTTGGCAGAAAAATTCAAACTTCAAAATTAGGAGATTCTTACTACATCACCACACAGTTGGAATATGACAATATGGGGAGAAACGGATATATTAAAGGTCCGTTTTTTGCCTATAGTAGTACATACAACGCATCAGCTTATGGCGCTTTTTCTTCTGTAACAAATTCATTCGATTCCCGTAACAGGCTTATCTCGGCGGATCGTGGTTCGGGAGTAACTACGATATACTCTTATTCCGGCCTTGACACCTCCATCCTCGATCCGGACCAGAAGGAAAAAATTGAAACCAAGGATTGGCTCGGCCGTCTACGTACAGTCAAGGAAACGAAAAGTGGCCAACAGTACACGACTCAGTATACTTACAACGCCGCTGGCGACCTGACCAGTGTGACCGACACGAACGGCAACACCACGACCATGACCTACAACACCTTGGGTCAGAAAATCGCCATGAACGATATGGACATGGGCAGTTGGACCTACGCTTATAACAATAACGGCAACATGGTGAACCAATACGCTCCTAACGGCAAGAACACGATTTTTATCTATGACGGCCTCAATCGCGTGATCCAAAAGCAATTCAGCGACAGCACACCCACGGCCTTTTTCGTTTACGACGCCTGTCAGAACGGCATGGGGCGGCTGTGCAGCATTGAGAATTCGAACACCACGACTACTTTCACCTATGACATTATGGGCCGCGTGGTCACCGAGACCAAGAGCATCATCGGCGGGGGAGGGCCTTATGTAACGGCTTACGAGTATTGGGATGACGGCAAGCTGAAAAGCATCGACTACCCCGGTAACGGGCCCACGGTCTTCTATACGTATTACCCAGGCTCGGACCTGCTGGACACGGTTTACGCCGGAATGGTTACCTATGCCGCCTTCTATAACTATGAACCGACCGGCCTGCCCGGCGGGATCGAGTATCAGAATGGGGCCGTCACCACTTACAGTTACGACCGCTTGTTGGCCCGGCTGTCAAGACTGACCACGACCAGCGGCGGGAACACGATTCAGGACTATGAGTATTTGTACACTATGCGGGGCAACGTGAGCTCGGTCATCGACAATCATAGCAGTGTTACCTATAATTACGCCTATGACGACCTGCACCGGCTGACCTCTGAATCCATTTCCGGAGGCGGGACTACGATGACCTTGGACTATGACCCGCTGGGTAATATCGTTTCCAAATCCACTTCCGGAAACAATCTGGTGTATACTTATGGGACGGCCGGTAAGCCGCACCGGCTGACCACTATCACCCAGAACGGGAATGCTTATAACTACGCCTATGATGCGAACGGTAACATGACCACTAGCTTCGATCTGGTAAATCCGGCCAATGTGATGCAACGGAGCATCGTGTACAACGCCGAAATATGCCCATCCAGATCGACGTCTTCCCCTATGGAGGCGGGACGCCTACAAGTTTTGGGCTTGCTTATGACGCGAACGGCACGAGGGTCTTAAAGCGAATCGGCGGCAATGTCGATACTGTATACGTGGGATCGCATTTCGAGGTGGCCAGCAGCGTGGAGACCAGTTACATCTTTGCCGGCGGACAACGCATCGCTAAGGTGACAAGCAGCGCGACGCAGTATTTCCACCAAGATCATCTGGGCAGCGCAACTCGCGTGACCGACGAATCCGGCCAGCTCGTCGAGCAAGCTGAATTCATGCCTTTCGGCGAAATGCGCGCTGGGTCGTCCTCTCCACCATTTGCATCCAACTATAAGTACACGGACCAGGAATTGGACGTGGGAACTGGGCTATATAATTATGACGCCCGGATGTACGATCCGATTATTGGCCGATTCATTAGCCCGGATTCTGTTGTGCCTGATCCTGCCAATTCTCAAGGTTTAAACCGGTATAGCTACACGTTGAATAATCCACTGAGGTATGTGGACCCGACGGGGAATAGCTTGAGCGGTCCTAGCAGTGCATCAGTCTCAAGTGGTGTTGACAGCACGTTTGGGGGAGATAGGGGGCTTGATTCCTATGAACATTATAAAGCTTTGATTTCGGGAAAGGATTATGATTGTTCGGAGATACCCCAAAAAGACTTTGTTCGAGTTGCATATGAATATATAACCTTCGTTCTTGAGAATCAGTCAGAACTAGAATTAACTGAAAAGGAGAAGAAAATATTGGAAAAAGTCCCCGAGGAGGCACTGGAGTTTATTCTTCAGGCGCGAATATTGGTAAGAACAGGAAAATCCCCAATGATGGTCTCGATTTTGACAGGGAAATGTGAAACCGCATTGGCGAAGGAAAGAGAAAAGGTTGTCGATGCACTCATTGCCGCATTCAGTTATCCTAACGCGATAAAGGCTCTGGCGGGAAAGATAGATATAAAGGAGAAAGTGTTAAAAACTATAATAGAGACGATGAAGGCAGATAAATTAAATGGACTTAGTATACATGTATGTGTTGAATTAATAGGACATCCATTTGATCGCTACTATGGTACTCATACTCATAATTTTAATTATCCATTAAGGAGATATCTCTATAATATTTAATCAAAAGGTAAAACATATTATGATAATATATGTTCCTCTTAAAATACGTAAATTTTTTTTATCAATTGGTTTGCTTGCTATCGCATCAATGATATCCTGTTCCCTTATATCTGGAGAAAATCGTACTGATAAATCGTTTCTAATGGCGATAGAAAGCAATAATATAAATGTAATTAAGTCGATACCAAACAACAGTAGAATATTGTCCAAAATTGATAACAGAGGATCAACTCTTCTTCATCTCGCGGTCGAAAATAATCGAGCGGAAATAGTAAAGCTATTAATAGAAAAAGGATCAGATGTCAATTCAAAAGACACCTTTGGTAACACGCCATTAATCAAGGCGACGAGAGATGGATATAAAGGTATTGTAAAAATTTTGATTGACAATCGTGCCGCAATAAATATTTGTAACAACTTTGGGGAAAATGCTGTTTACGTAGCAACCGATAACTTTCAAAATAATATATTAAATTTTTTATTAAAGTCTAAAGCGCAGACTAACTTAAAGACAAAAAGATCATGGACACCTATTTTTTCTGCTGCGAAAGAAAATAACATAGAAGCGATTAACCTGTTAATCAGCATGGGTGCAGATGCGAACAGTAAAGACGATGATGGATATACCCCTCTTATTACCGCAATTCGATCTGGACATAAGCAAGCGGTTGAGACCCTGATTAAAGGAGGAGCAGATGTTAGTGGCGCTACCGCATCTAGTTGGACGCCGCTTGATTTTGCATGTGTTGAAGGTCGGTACCGCATAGCACAAATCCTCATAGATCATGGTGCAAAAGTAAATCGTCAGAATGTAGGGGGAGTCCCCTCGTTGTTTTTTGCTGTATACGTGGGGAATATAGATATGGTAAAGCTGCTATTGAAAAATGGCGCTAGTATTTCTATCTCCGATATTACTGGGAAAACGGCTCTTCATTATTCGTGTATGTATGGAAATATAGAAATGACTAAATTTTTGATCCAACAAGGAGCTAACCTGCAATCCATGGATAACAAAGAAAAAAGGCCTTATGATTATGCGATTGATTACGGCTTCGATGAAGTAGCCAACTATCTTATTTTATTAAAAAAGTAATTTGTAAAAATCAAAAACTTTTCGGGCAGTTTGCCCTTTCAGGATAAGGCGGCTTAAGCCGCTTGAGGCGTAAGTTCCTCCGTGGGAACAAACCCAAAGCATAAAGTATTAGAAGGAAACTCACCCAGATAGCTGAGAGTGGAGATGGTCTTATAGACTATTCATCCCCACTCTCTCCTCAACCCACTGAGCGATCTTCGCCGTCGTCGTCATCCAACAAGGGTCCTTAGCCGCCGGGAACTTCTCTTCCCTGATCCACTTTCTCAACAGATTCACGGACACGCCACAATGACCTGCGATGGCCTTGAGTCCGAAGAGGGGTCTATTCTGGGGTTCAGGGTACATGGTTGCTCGTGATCCTCGCTGTCTGTGATCCTCATCGTTTTGATTTTTAGCTCAACTCGGCATTGTCTTTCATGCTAATCAATCTTAGCGTTCTCCTGAGCCACCTGGGCCTTTTGCTTGGTGTTCAGATCGACCTTCTGGACCTCGATTTCACCGTTCGGCACCCACTCCGGCCGGACCGCATGGAAGTGATGCCGGCAACGATACCCGCCCTGATTGATCCAGACACTCCCCGGCTTCTTGCCGGGCCAGGTGTGCCCGTCCCAGGCGTCCACCTGCTCACTGGAGAAAACCTTGCCGGCCCGGGCCACACAGAACTGCCGCGAGTCATGGATCACGTCGCCGTAATAGACGAAGTGTTCCAGCCCGGCGTCCAGGGCCTTCTGGTGATGAACCGTGGCGTAGAAGTTCATCAGGGCGTCCTGGGCATAGGTTCCGGCATACATGCTCAGAGGCCGTCCCTTGACGTCCGTGTGGCCCACCAGGGCGCCGGTGATGTTGTCCCATGGACTGACCGCCCAAGACGCCGTCATAGAGCGCCTGGGCGATCCGGTTCTGGGCCTGGACGCCGAGCTGCTCGAAGTCCTGGAAGGACTGCTTCTTGAGCTGGGCCATGACGTTCTTGTCCACGGCGCTGAAGGCCATGGGCACCTGCCAGGCGGTGAAATCCTTCTTGATGAAGGCGGCGATGTCGTCATAGCCGGCCACCTCGGCCTTGACTGCGGCGCCGAAGGTATCCTCGAACTCGGTCACCAGCCGGGCGTGGATGCGCTGGGCCTGCTTGAGGGTCCACTTGGGGCCGCGGATGTTGCCGTTCTTGTCGGTCTCGATCTTGGAGGCCAGGGAAACGACCTTTTTCTCCAGGTTCTTGATGGCCGTGAAGATGTGCTGGTCCGCCGAGGTCAGTTTGCCGTCCAGGAAGGAGTCGACTTCGTTCAGGTTCTTCTCTACAGCGACCATTTAGGCTGCTTCAGCCTCCCCGGACTGTGAGTTCTGGTCTTGGCCCTCACCAGTCGTCTCCTCATCGCCCACCACCGGGGGTTTGACCGGTCCCTCATCGATGTCCTTGTCGATCTCGGACCATTCCTCGTCCGGGAGAGTCAGAACCCGCCGCGCCAGCACCTTGGCCAGGGCCTTGGTGAACTTCTCCGAGCCGATGAGGGTTTTGGCCACCAGGGCGTTCTCCAGATCGGCGGCCAGGTCCTCGACCGAGAAGCGCTTGGGCCAGTCGATCTTGATCTCATCGAATTTTTCTTCGGTGTTCTGCCACTTGAGCCAGAGCCTCACGACTTGCTTTTCCATCTCCTGGCCGTTCTGGGCCTTGGAAGCGAGTTTCGAGTTGAGCTGCTGGAACTCGTACTTAAGCGCCACCCCGGATTTGGCCTGGGAGCTGACTTCCGTTGCCTGAATGCCCCCGGTGTTCACGGCCCTGTAAATCTCGGCCACCTTCTTCTCGATCCAGAGCAGGATGGCGTCGATGGGCTCCTTGGTTTCGGCCTCCAGCCAGTCGGGCTTGCTTTCCGGCTTGTCCGGATCGAACTCCAGGATGGCCGTGGGACCGGCCACATCGTCCCCCTGAGAGGTGCTGCCTGCCCGTTTGAGCGGCTTTCTCATCATGGGGAAGGCCGAGTACTTGATGACCTCCTCACCGTGGCTCAGGTTGCGCATGATGGAGATGTCGATCCGGGAGATGCCGGCGTTTTCCTGCCCTTCTCCGCTGTTCTCTCCACTCTTCACCGGCGCCTCGAAGCCCGGTTCCTCATCACGGTACAGGGCCGCTTCCTCACGGTAGGGATGATCCTCAAGGTAGGTCGGCTGGAAGAAGATGGGCACGTAGTACTTGCCCTTCTCGCCCTTGACCTCCTTGAGCTTGAGCGTCACCTCGAAGTCGCACAGGGCCGCCTTGAGCTTCCGGCCCTTGAGCGCCACGGCCGACAGAAACATCTTGGCCGGCCGGATGGCCGTGCTCTTGACCTGGAAGAAGAACGGGATCAGGGTCTCGGAGTCCAGGCCGAGCAGGGTGTAGGTCTCGTTGCACTCGGGAGGTGTCCGGTTATCCCACTGAGACAACGGGCACTCGGCGCAGGCCTCCGCGATCGGGCTCTCGAAGTGATCGCTCGGCCGGATACGGTCGTTTGACCCACACCTTGGGCCGGCCGTCAGGTCGTCATTGTCGAAGAGCACGCGGCCCTTGGAGGCCTTGAGGAAGACCACCTTCATCACGATGTACTCGTCTCCGGTCAGGTTGAACCGGAACGTCCCAGGCGTGCCCTCCTCTGAGGTGGGTTGAACGATGGTCATGCGCGGGATGACGATGTCGTCCTGATTGAACCCCTCCATACCCAGGGGCACTCCCAGATCGTGGCCTCCGCCGGCCAGAGCCGGAACCTGGGCTTCTTCCTGCTCGATAGGCAGAACTTCCGCGGTGTTTGTCTGAGCCATGGTCAAATCTCCTTTCCTTCTTCCTGGGGAAACATGGGTAGCTGTTTTTCATCGGCGTAGGCGATGAACTTGTCCTTGATCCGTCCGGTGACAAACCCGAAGGATAGATCAATGGCCGTGCCCGACTTGGCCGGCGACAGCTTGACCCCAAACTTCAGGGACAAGGCGTCTGCCTCACCCAGGTAGGCGTCATTGATCTCGGTGAGGTAGGTTCGCATGGCTTCTCCGACCATGCGCTTCACCTCGGTGATGGTCTTCTCGCCGATATCGCGGGTTGTCCCTTGGGGCTGGTTTTCCGTTTCCTGGATGGGATGCACTTTGGCTGTCATGCCGCCTCTCTCTCTTCGGTCTCGGCCAGGACCTCGGCCTCGCAGACCGAGCGGTACTGGCAGTAGGAAAAGCAAAGCTCGCCCAACTG
>Ga0209163_1002391_pt1 | contig 15850 bp, 14 predicted proteins | sample MTBAKSrepl2MetaG_FD_187457 | JGI IMG/M metagenome (GOLD analysis project Ga0209163, IMG submission 187457) | Enrichment culture microbial communities om Arthur Kill intertidal strait, New Jersey, USA, that are MTBE-degrading - MTBE-AKS2 (Arthur... | ecosystem: Environmental > Aquatic > Marine >...
AGGTAGCCACCCGAACCATCCACGCTCCACGAGTCCACGTAGTTGATCCCCTCGAAATGGTCCATGTTGCCGATGACCACCGCATCGATATCCTTCATGGTCAACTCGGCGTCGGCCAAGGCCGCCGTCACCGCCTCGTTGATCAGCTCCTGGCCGTTGACGTCCTTGCGGGCGCTGCGCATGTAAGTCTGACCAGTACCCACAATCGCTACGCGTTTACCCATAACCAGTCCTCCTTACTCTCCCACGATCATTACGCAGTGACCCTGACCGCACGGCCCGTTGATCCCGTGAGCCAAGGCCGTCCGGCAGCCCGAAACCTGATGCTCACCGGCCTCACCCCGAACCTGCAAGACCGCCTCGATCAAACGGGCCAAACCGGCCACCAAAACCGCATGGGCCGACAAAACTCCCCCCGAGGGATTGACCGGCAGGTCGCCCCCCAAGGCCGTCACCCCCCGCTCGGTCAAAGCCCCGGCCCCGCCTTCCGCGCAGAAACCCAGACCCTCCAGCCACATCAGCTCCATGTAGCTGAAAGCGTCGTAAAGCTCCACCACGTCGATCTCCACAGCCGGGTCCTTGATCCCGGCCATGGCGTAAGCCTTCCGCGACGCCGCCACCAAGGCCGGACTCCGGGCCAGGTCCCGGTCGCCCAAATGATAGGCGTCGCTGCAATGGCCCACCCCCTTGATCCAGACCGGCTTCTTCTTGGCCTTGACCGCCGACTTCTCATTAGCCACGATCACCGCCGCCGCCCCGTCCGAAATCGGCGAAACATCCAAAAGCTTCAAAGGGTCCGACAGCGGACGCGACTTCAGCACGTCCTCGACCGTAATCTCCAGCGGCAGATGGGCCAACGGATTGCGCCGCGCATTCCCGTGATTCTTGACCGAAACCCGGGCGCACTGCTCCGCGGTGATCCCGAAGGCATCCATATACGCCCGGGCCTGCAAGGCCGAGGAACTGATCGAATCCAAACCCAAGGCCCGCGCGTAAAGCGGATCGAACATCCCGTTGGTGATCAAAGGCATCCGGCTCTCCGAAGGCTTGTTGTGGGCCACCACCAGGGTCGTCCCGAACGAACCCGACAAGACCCGCATCAGCCCATACAAGGCCCCGAACAGACCGTCCCCCTCCACCGTGGAAATGTCCTTGTGACGCGAACCGCAGGCATCCTGAATCGCCATGCTCGATATGGTCCGCCCGTCCCAAAAATCGTTGGACACCGACACCACGTTCTCGATGTCCTTGACCGTCAGCCCCGCATCCTCCAGGGCCTTGACCGTCACCTCGTAGACCATCTCGGCAAATGAATCGTCCTTCTTACGCCGCTCATATTTGGTCTGACCAACTCCGACTATCGCCACCTTATCCATGGCTGCCTCTCTTTCACTTCACCGGCCTGAAATAGGCAATGTCCAAAATGTGACCCCGCCGCTCCCCGGCGAAGACCGCCTCCACCCGCAGACCGGACCGCAAATCCCCTTCCTTGAATTCACCCAGCAGATGAGTCAAACCCGTGTCCGCTCCGTCCAGCTTGATCACCCCGTAGGCAAACGGCCGCTTCAGCGGATGAATATCCAAATCATACCGCGGTGTCGTATAGGTGACCAGACTGCCGGCCGTGCCCACTTCCCGCCACTCCAGTTCCTGGCAAAAACAACGCCCGCAACTCTTGCGCGGCGGCACAAAGACCAAATCGCACTCCGGACAATACCGGCCCAAAATCTTCCGCTCGTCACGAAGAGTCACAAAAAAATGACTCCCCGTCTCCCCCACCCACCACTGATAAGGCACCTTGATCCGGCCCGAGTGAACCAGACCCTCCGTCTCCGTCAACCAACTGGACATGTTTTAAACCTCCTTGGAAAATATCTGCCCGATAGGGGGGCACGGGTTGGAAAGAACGTAAACCAAAACCGCTTTTTCTCGTCCCCAAGACAACCAGACCGATTCAGGCTAAAGAGTTAGCAATTTTCACTAACTGAAAGGAAATGAATATTAACAGCAAGTAATTTATAATAAAAAATTAATTGAAACATGACGACTCAATTATGTAAGTAATATTCACTTATCTAAAATTATTTGTCAAGTTTTTTGTTTTTCCCGGCCATCGAGCGGTCGACAGGACCGGCATTCCGAGGAATGGCGGGTGGGTTGTTTTCAAAGGACCATGGACATCAAGTTGACTAAATGCAGCCCCCCCTTTTTCAGGAACAAACCGTCCGGACCGGTTTCCGACCTCGGGAGCGGCCGCCTCATCCGGCTCAAGTTTGCGTCCGGGGGCTGAAATCGTTCCAGCGTCGCCGGCCCATGGTGCCGAGGGGAATGAGAACCGGCAGAATCCAAAAAGCGTTCCGCCAGTCGAAACCGCACCAAACCGTCCAGGCGGCTGAGGCAAAAAACACCAGATACACTGGCAGCATCAGCTTCCAGTACGGCGTGTCGGGGTGTTTCCATGGGGCCTTGTTTAAAATCAGGCCCACGGCCAGGCAGAACAAGGCCAGACCCAAGAAGCCTTGGATCAATTTCTCTTGGACTAAAAAGATAACGGACAGGAGGAGCACCCAGATGAAGCCGCCCAGCCATCCCCCGATCCATCCGATTTTCTCGCCTTTTCTATTCTCCATGGCCGACCTCTCGTTTTAAACGACCCTTAAAGGTCTCCCACCGGCGATTATCAAAGTGACGACTCAGCACCCGCTTTCTTTCGATAGAACCGCCAACCCAGACTCAGGCCCAAAGCCGGGGACCACCAAAGGGGGAGCCAAACGGCGGAAATCCATACGAGCATCGAGGACTGTCCCGTTATGACCGGAGTCCCGCCAGGCGCCAGCCAGAGATACAAATAACCGATCCCGGCCCCAACTGGAACCGAGACAATATAACCCGGCCCTAAAAAAGCCAAATAGAAGGGCCAGGGGTTGCGGTCGGCCAAGGGCCGTAAAAATTGACGGTTATATTTATACAGCCACCACCCGACGCCTAGTCCCGCTAATAAGGCCAACCCGCCATGAAACCAAACCGGCGGTTCGGCCTGGATCACGGCTTCAAAAAGCAACCCCGAAACCCAGAACACACTAAGCACAACAGAAAATATGAAAATTACCCGAGCCAAGTTCACGAATTTTAAGTATTTCAAAAGGTCGTGGTCATTTGGAAGAAATCTGTGAAAAAATTCCCTCCGGGGCAGGAGGTGCCGTTTTCCCTGTTTGTATCCCTTAGTAATCTCGTCGATAAGAATTCATGTCTTGTTGTTTCGGAGTTAGAAAAAACCAAAATTTTTGTCAAGTCAAGACAAAATGGACCGACAGAATTCCGAAAGCTTTCAAAAGCAAAAGAGTTCGATGGGCCGGATCAAACCCAATATCCTAGTCGATTTCCTTTCAAAAGGACGCTAAAACCAGATGGGCCTATTTCTTTAATTGACAAAATCTTAAAATTTGAATAAGTGTATTGATTAGGCCGACCGATTAAACTTCAGAACTCCATGGTGAGGGTTGTCAATGGATAAATCGTCTTCGGGAACCGAAGCCAAGCCCATTCTGGTCTGCCAGGAAGTCCGGAGATGGTTCGGGGGGGTTCTGGCCCTCAATGACGTCACCCTGGAGGTGAGGCACGGGGAAATCTTCGGCCTGGTCGGCCCGAACGGCAGCGGCAAGACCACCCTGGTCAACGCCATCATCGGTTTCTATCCCCCGCAACAGGGACGAATCATTTATGATAACCAGGATATAACCAAGGTCCGGCCTCACAAGGTCAGTCCATTGGGCATTGTCCGCACCTTCCAGAACCTGGCCCTTTTCCGGGGTATGAGCGTCCTGGACAACATTCTGATGGGTCGTCATGTTTTTATGCGGCCGGGGGCTTTGCGCACGGCGCTTTATTGGTGGCTGTCTATTAAAGAAGAAACGGCCAACCGCCGGGTGGTCGAAGAAATCATCGATTTTCTGCAACTGGAGAGCGTCCGCCATGATCCCGTGGACGTTCTGCCCATCGGCCTTCAAAAAAGGGTGGAACTGGCCCGAGCCCTGGCCGCCGAGCCCAGGCTGTTGATTCTGGACGAGCCCATGGCCGGAATGAACGTCGAGGAAAAAGAGTATATGGCCCGGTTTGTCCTTGATATTCATTATGAACGCGGAGTGACCGTGATTATGATCGAACATCATTTGGACGTGGTCACCGGCATTTGCGACCGGATGGCCGTGCTCAACTACGGGGCCAAGATCGCCGAAGGCCCGCCTCGGGAGGTGGTCCAAGACCCGGCCGTGGTGGCGGCTTACACCGGCGGGAGGCGGGTTCATGCCGTCTAACGACCGCCCCGGCCGCGGGGTTTTGGCGGATTTCCCTCAAGGTTCGACTCTGCTGACGCTCCTGGAAAGGAACACCCAACTCTTTCCGGACCGGGTGGCCATGCGGGAAAAGGATTTCGGTATATGGCACGAATACACTTGGCGTGACTATCTTCACGAAGTCCTGGCTTTTGCCGCCGGTCTGGAAGCCTTGGGTTTCAAGCCCGGCGACGCCATGCTGGTCCTGGGCGACAACCGGCCGCAAATCTATTTCGGGATGCTGGGCTGCGCCACGCTGCTCGGTTACCCCGCCCCGGTTTTTCCCGATTCGACTCCCAAAGAGATCGTTCACGTTTATAAGGATTGCCACGCCAACTACGCCTTGGCCGAGGACCAGGAACAGGTGGACAAGCTGCTTGATTTGCGGGATCAGGTCGGGGGCCCTCAAAAGATAATTTACAAAGACCCGCGGGGCATGTCCACTTACCAGGAGCCCGGATTAATCTATTATCAGGAAGTCAGGGCCGCCGGAGAGAAGCGCCTGCAAGAAGAAGCCGGCCTGGAGCAAGCCCTCATCGGACGGCCCGGCCCGGACGACGGGGTGGCCTTTTTACATAGTTCGGGCACCACCGGAGATCCCAAGGGCATGGTTGTCAAGCACCGCCACCTTTTGGCCGCGGTCCGCAGCGGTTTTCTGGCCAATTTTTTCCAGGAGGGAGAGGTCTTGATGGCTTATCTGCCCGTGGCCTGGATGGGAGACACAGCCTACACCATCGCCGCTGGCATCGGGCTGGGCTTCACGGCCAATATTCCGGAACGCCAAGAAACTCTGCTCCATAATCTCAGAGAGATTCCGCCGACCTTTTTTCTGTCTCCGCCCCGAATGTGGGAAAACATGCTTACTTCGGTGCAGGTACGGATGGAAGAATCCACGCTCTTGAAACGCCGTTTGTATAATTATTTTCTCCAGCAGGCCATGGACCTCGAGCGGGCCAAGAATAAAGGACATGTTCCGACCTTCTGGGAACGCTTTCTCCGCTATTTGGGAGAACTGATGGTTTTGGGACCCATCAAAGACCATTTGGGTTTGACTAGGGCCAGGCATGCCGTCAGCGGCGGTGAAGCCATCGGCGAGGACACTTTTCTCTTCTTTCGGGCCTTGGGGGCCAACTTCAAACAGGGCTACGGTCTGACCGAAACCGCGGGAGTCGGAACGACCATGGAGGACGGCGACGTTCGTTTCCACACCGTGGGTAAACCTTTGCCCGGTGTTGAATTTAAAATTACCGAGGAAGGGGAAATTCTGGTTAAGGGTGAAAATGTTTTCGATGGTTATTACAACAACCCCGAGGCCACGGCCAAGGCCCTGGAGGATGGCTGGTTCCACACCGGTGACGCCGGGTATTTAGAGGAAGACGGCCATCTAGTCATCCAGGGTAGGGCCGCAGAAGTGGTTTACACCTCGGCCGGTGAAAGATATGTGCCCAACTTTATCGAGAACCAGCTCAAGTTCAATCCGTTCATCAAGGACGCCGCGGTTCTGGGCGCCGGGAAATCCTTTTTAGGCGCCATGGTCTGCATCGACCTGGAAGCGGCCGGACATTGGTCCGAGGTGCGGGGCATCACTTACACCTCTTACGCCGATCTGTCTCAAAAACCGGAGATATATGACCTGATTAAAGAAGGCATTCAAAAGTTAAATAAAGTCCTGCCGGAAGGATTGCGGATCAAAAGGTTCGTCAATCTGCACAAGGAATTCGACCCGGACGACGGCGAGTTGACCCGAACCAGAAAGCTGAGGCGGAAGGTGATCGAAGACAGATACGGGCCGGTGATCGAAGCCATCTATGACGGACGGGATTCGGTGGTAATTGAGGCTTTAATCACCTACGAATCAGGCGAGACCGGGGTCATCCGGCGGAATCTATCCATCCAGGAAGTAGAATAATGGACCTGCTTTTTATTATCGAGCTGATTATCAACGGGGCTTTGGTCGGACTGATGTACGCCCTGGTGGCCATCGGCATAGTCTTTATTTACAAGTCTTCCTCGGTGGTCAACTTTGCCCAGGGCTCAATGGTTATGCTTGGAGCCTTCCTCATTTGGTCTATGGCCGAGCAGGTCGACCTGCCGGTCTGGGCGGCCGTGCCTTTGGGGCTTGGCCTCATGTATGTCTTCGGCCTATTGGTTGAACGGATCGCCCTCCGGCCGATGGTCGGTCAGCCGGTCATTATGATCATTATGATGACTCTGGGCCTGGATATCTTTATCCGCGGGCTGACCCCGGCCGTCTGGGGCATAGATCCCAGGGCATTGAGGCTGGGCATAGGGCAAAAAGCTTTATTCATTGGGGATATGCTGATCAACCGGTCTTATCTGTTCGGCGGACTGGCCGCCCTGGCTCTGACCGGACTATCCGCCCTGTTGTTCAAAACCAGGATCGGTATTAAATTGAGGGCCGTTTCAGACGATTATGTGGCCTCCTGGTCGGTGGGCATTTATGTGGAAAGGGCCATCGGTATGAGCTGGGCTTTGGCCGGGGCCATGGCCGCCGTCGGCGGAGGATTGTGGGGTTCGATCCAGGGTGTGGACTGGTCGCTTTCTCTGCTGCTTTTAAAATGCGTAGCCGTGGCTATCCTCGGCGGGTTGGACAGCATCGGCGGGGCGGTGCTGGCCGGTTTGATGATCGGCATTTTGGAAAGCGTCATCTCGGCCTATCTGGATCCCCTGGTTGGTTCTAGCCGGGAGGTCGTGGCTGTCTTCATCATTCTGTTGACTATTATTATCAGGCCGTACGGCCTTTTCGGCAAGGAAATCATCGAAAGGGTCTGAAAATATGTTCTACCGTTTGGGCGGTATTCACCATACCACTTACAAATCCGACCGCCGGGTGCTGACCTACAATTTCGACCGTCTGCAGGTGGGACTGGTCCTTCTTTTGGTTTTTAGCGCACCTTTCTGGATGTCCAAGCTTTGGCTCTCAGGTTACCTGCTTCCCTGGATAGTCTGGGGCACGGCCGCTTTAAGTCTGAATCTGCTGATGGGCTGGGCCGGCCAGATTCATTTGGGATATGCCGCGGTCATGGCCATCGGGGCCTACACGGCCATCCATTTAAATCATGCCGGTGTTCCCTTGGAATTGGCCCTGATTGCGGCCGGGCTGGCCAGCGCCCTGATCGGGCTGGTTTTCGGCGCGGCGGCCTTGAGGGTCAAGGGTCTTTATCTGGCGGTCAGCACCTTAGCTCTTCAATTCCTGGTCCAGTGGATCATCGTTCATGTGCCAGCCATCGGCGGCGGTCACTTGGCCACAATTCAGGCCCCGCCCCTGAAAATTTTAGGCCTGGAAATAAACTCAGAAGCCGGGGCTTACTATGCCGCCTTGGCCTGGTGCATCGCCGTAACCATATTCATGATCAATTTACAGCGCACGGCCTTAGGCCGGGCCTTGGTGGCCCTCAGGGAAAAGGATTATGCGGCCGAAGTCATCGGGGTGAACACCTTCTTTTACAAAACCATGGCTTTTTGGATCAGCTCATTTCTTGGAGGCGTGACCGGAGCCGTCCTGACCTTTACCTACTACCGGGCCGTCACTGTGGAACAGTTCAGCATCGATGTCTCTATTCAGGCTTTGGCCATGGTCATCATCGGGGGACTGGGCAACATCGTCGGCAGTTTCCTGGGAGCCGGATTCATATTGTTAGCCCCAAGCATCATCAACAATCTGCTCAATTGGTTTTCCACTCAGATCGGCTTTACCCTGCCCGTAGCCTGGCTGACCAACATTCAGATGATGACCTACGGCGGTTTGATCGTGCTTTTCCTGGTCATCGAACCTTTGGGTTTGGCCAAAATTTATTTTAATATCCGAAATTATTTCCTGGTCTGGCCTTTTGGGTACATGAAACGTCAGGTTTGACGATCTAAGGCTCGATTTCCGGCAAGTTACGGCCTTTATCAAAAAAAATAAACTTCCGAAGTGAGGAGGTGAAAAAAGATCAAGAAAATAACAATGAAATGCCAAATATGGGTAAACCATTTGTTATTAGAAAGGAAAGTTGAATAATTAAGAAAGGAGTCCCTAGATGAAAAAAATATTATTCATCGTTTTAATCGCCGGAATTTTTGTCTTTTCTTTGACCGGGATTCAGCCGGCTGCGGCTCAGGACAAGGTTTTTTATTCGGCCATTCCCATGGACTTCACCAAGATTTACACTTTTCTGTCCAAAATTTGGGAGCAAGCCGAGCGAGATTATTATGCCGTGATCAATCAACGGGGCGGAGTGAAAGGTTATAAGCTGGAACCGCTGATCGAGGATCACGCCAACGAACCCCAGCGAGTGATCGAGATCTATGAGAGAATGAAAAAACAGGGGGCTATGATCATCAATACCCACAGCACGCCGGCGGCCATGGCTATTATGCCCCGCTGCATCAAGGACAAGATCGTCCTCCACACCCCCTTGCACGGCCGCGGGGATGCGATCATCGGTGAAGTCTTTCCTTGGGTCTTTCCCTTAGGAGCCAGCTACTGGTCCAAGGCCGTGGGGATTGTGGACTATATCCATCAGCAGGAAAAAGGGGACCTGAAAGGAAAAAAGATCGCTTTCATTTTCATCGACACGCCTTTTGGCTACGAAGTCCAACCGCTCTTGAAGAGGCTCTCGGAAAAGCTCGGCTATGAATTGGGACTTTTCGGTTATCCTCCGCCGGGCAACGAACAGACCTCCCTTTGGACCCAGGTGCGCCGGTTCAGTCCTGATTGGGTCATCCTTTGGAGTGCCGGCATCGGCCAGTCCGTCTCGGTCAAGGAAGCTATCCGCAACGGCATCCCGACCAACCGGATCACCTCCTGCGACTGGATGAACGAACCCGATGTCAAATTGATCGGGCTGGAGCAGGCCAAGGGAGTGACCCGGGTGGAAGGCGTGGCTCCGGGCCGTAATTTTCCGATCATTCAGGATATCCTTAAAGAACTCTACGCCCAGGGCAAAGGTCATGGGGATGAGAAGATCGTCGGCACCACCTTGTATAACGTGGGCGTGGCCTTGGCCATGACGATTCCTGAGGCCATCAAGATAGCCGTAGATAAATACGGCGAGCCCCTGGATTCGGAAAAGCTACGCAAAGCCATGGAATCATTCGAGAATTTCAACTGCGGCGGAATGACCGCACCTTTGACCACCAGTCCCCAAGATCATGAAGGCGGAGGCGGTTGCCGGTTGTCCCAGTGGGACGGCCAGAAATTCGCTCCGCTCACGGACTGGTTTGTCAGCCGTTACCGGGATGTCGTTCTGGAAGTGGCTAGGGAAAGCGCGGCCAAATACCAAGCCCAGACTGAAAGTAAATAAAACATGACTACTCTGCTGGCGCTGAGAAACGTTGAGGTCGTCTACGACAAGGTCTTTTTGGCCATCAAAGGCGTGTCGTTGGAGGTGCCCGAGGGAGGCAGCGTGGCCCTATTGGGGGCCAATGGCGCGGGCAAAAGCACGACTCTGAAAAGCGTCAGCGGTCTGCTCCGGCCGGAACGGGGGGAGGTTACTCGCGGCGAAGTGATTTTTTCGGATCAAAACATCGTCGGCCTTCTCCCGCCGGTCCGGGTTAAGATGGGCATCGTCCAGGTGCTCGAAGGCCGCCGGGTCTTCGAGCACCTCAATCCGGAAGAAAACCTGATCGCCGCGGCTCCGAACCGGCTGGACAAGAAGAAGGCCGACCAATTGATCGATTCGGTTTACAACTATTTCCCCCAGCTCAAGGCCCGCCGCCAGAGCAAAGCCGGTTATCTTTCCGGCGGGGAACAGCAGATGCTGGCCATCGGCCGGGCCTTGATGACCGAGCCCAAACTCCTGATGCTCGATGAACCTAGTTTGGGTCTGGCCCCCATGCTGGCGGCCGATATCTTCGAGAACATCCGACGGATAAATACGGAAGAAAACGTCAGCATTCTCCTGGTCGAACAGAACGCGGTGGTGGCCTTGGAAATTGTTCAGTACGCCTACTTGATCGACAACGGGCGGATCGTCATGGACGGCACGCCGGAGGTTCTCAAGAAAAACCCGGACATCCAGGAATTTTACCTGGGCGGCAAGAGCAAGGTGGACTTCCAGCAAGTCAAGCACTACCGCCGCCGTAAAAGGTGGCTGGCCTGAGTTTAGATCAATCCTGTTCAACCTGAATCGACGTCATCTCCGAAGTCGACTATCGGGGACATAGTTTCGCCACCGGAGGTTCAACGTGAGCGGTGATTATTCCGCGGCCATTCCTCCTTGGGAGTCGGCCGTTTCCGAAGTGGGTTTTCACAAAATCAATATCCGCGGCTACCCCCTGGAACAGATCATCGGCCGACTGACTTTCACCGAGGTGATCTTTCTGACCATCAGGGGCGAACTGCCCACGCCGGCCCAGACCAAAGTCATGGACGCCGTCCTTTGCGGCATCGTCGACCACGGGCTCTTCACTCCCACCGCCCTGGCCGCCCGGGTCATCACCTCGGCCGCCCCGGAGAGCATCATGCCGGGCGTGGCCGGGGCCATGCTCACCGTCGGCTCGGTCACTGTTTCGCCCCAGGACACGGCGGAGGTCATCGAAACCGCCTTTAAAATACAGAAAGATGAAGGCCTAAGCCGGACCGAAGCGGCCCGGAAGGTGGTCAACGAGCACCTCAGCCAAAAGAAAAGACTGCCTGGTTTGGGCCATCCCCTTCATCCCACCGGCGATCCTCGGGCCATCGCCTTGAAAAAGACGGCCGTGGCCAACGGCCTCTGGGGGGAAAAGGGGGAAATGTACGAGGAAATCGTCAGTCTGTTCGCCCAGACCATCAAAAAATCGCTGCCGATCAATATCGACGGAATGATGGGCTGCGTCTTGAGCGAGCTGGGTTTTCACCCCAAGGAAATGGCCGGGATCGCGGCCTTGTCCTTCATGCCCGGCATCATCGCCCATGCGGTGGAAGAAAGCCGGGGTATCAAACTGAGGGTGGCCGAATGTAAGTACACCGGGCCGCCGGAGAGAAATCTGCCGGAAAAGTGAAAAACCGGCACCAGGCCGAGGGGATTTTAGTCTCTTATGGTCAGCCGTCTGTCCAAGTAGCTGGGGGGCGGCGGGTTGATCTCCCCTTCTCTTAATTCACCGGGTGGCCAGGGCAACTTGATGGCCGGGGCGCTGCAGGCGCAGAGGGTCCGGCCGGGCCCTCCTTCCACGACCCCGGGCTGGGGACCACAAACCCATTCATGATGACCTCAACCGTTTCAATGCCGTTTGGCCATAACGGGGCGGGATGGGGACCGCGTGCTCGTTTTCAAGAAAAATTGAGACAAATTGTATTTATAACTAAAAAACATTGACATTTTGAAGGTTTCGATTGATAAAAATCGGACGAGTGCATCAGTCGCGCATCTGTAGGGACGCTTCAGACAAGGGGCGAGGGGCGACGGCGGCCAAGAGCAAGGTCCGGCTTGGTGGTTGATATTGGGGGTTGCTTCAAGGTCCGGATTCAGGTCCGGCAGGCCGAGTCAGGATTAATTTTAATTTAAATTCAAGACTATATGTTGTAGCTTTTTAAATATTTTTAAGTGATATTTTATGGTCGCCATCATTTTTTCGGATGGTAAGCGAGCCTCTTGCCCAGGGGTAGCGGCTGGAGATTTTTGGGTCCGGCTGGTTTAAAATAATCAGGGCCTCTCTTGAGAAAGAATGGGTTTTGACCGCGGGCTGAGACGGAAGGAACAAGGTCTTTCGGCCGGGGCCCAGGGGGTCCGAAAACGACTTTGATCTAAAGATTTCGCCATGACGGAACCTGAAGTTTTTTTATCGGGCCTCCAGGTTGTTCTGCAGCCGTCATATTCGGCCACGAGGCGTTTTACGGCCTTTATTCGCGGCTGCAAAGAGCAGGAATATCTGATTTTGGAACCCCCGAATAAACAAGCCCTGAATTATTTCCCGGAAGAGACTGCATGCATCGTCCGGTTTATAAAGGAAGGGAAAGCCATCGGTTTTCAGACCTATGTCCTGGGGGTGATCCGGGCCCCTTTCCCGCTGATCTTTCTTTCTTTTCCAGAGGGGATCGAGTCGGCCAAACTGAGGAATTCGATCCGGTATCCGGTCAATATCGAGACGGTCTGCGCCCGGAAAATATTAGCCGGGGCCCTGGAGGGAAATCCCCGGAGCACAATGCTTAACATTTCTTCCGGCGGCTGCCTGATTGAAGCCCTGGAAGAATTCAACCGGAAAACGACCTCTTATCTGAGCTTTGAACTGCCGGGTCAAGGCTGGATAAACGACCTGTCCGCGGAAATCCGAAGTTGTGAACAGCAAGACGACAAATTTTTTCACGGCTTGGCCTGGTCCAATACTCCATCCGAGAATTATCAAAAAGTCACCCAATATCTGAATTCCCTGGAAGCCTTGAGGATAAGAATATGAGCACGGAAAGCAAAACCCTGAAAAGGATCCGGACTAAAGAGCTGAAGGTGGGGATGTTCGTTCACGATGTAGGCCGCGACTGGCTGCACCGGCCTTGGTGGAGCCGGGGCAAGATGCTCGCCACCAGCGATGAAATCAATCACCTTCTGGAGTATGGGATTTCCGAGGTGACCATTGATCTGGCCAAGGGGCTGGCTCCCGACCAAATGACCGCCCGGGCCGGCCCGCCCGGGGCCAAGCCCGAGGCTCCCCAAAAGATTCAGGAGTTGGAAAGACGCAAACAGCCACGTCCGGAAAAAAGTTTAGACGCTACCTCCCTGGACGAGGAAATTCCTCGAGCCCGGAAAGCCTACACCCAGGCCTTGGGGCTCACCCATCAGTTTTTAAACGACATCAGGACCGGGAAGAAGATGGACGTCCATCAGGTGGAAGAAAATATCGAAAACCTGATCGACAGCGTTTTCAGAAACCGGGACGGGCTTTTGGCCATCCTCAAGCTTAAACAGTACGACGAATATACCTTCACCCACTCCCTGAACGTGGCCGTGCTGGCGGTCTCGGCCGGCCGGAGCGTCGGTCTGGAACGTTCGGAACTTTTACAACTGGGGGTGGGCGGCATCTTCCACGATATAGGCAAAACCGAAATTCCTCCAGAGATTTTGAACAAGCCCGGCCGGTTGACCGATGAGGAATTCAAGATCATGAAGCTCCATCCGGTTCGGGGGGATGAAATATTGGACAGTTACCAGGAAGTAACCCCTCTGGCCCGGCAGGTGGTCAGACACCACCACGAGAGGATAGACGGAACCGGTTATCCGGACGGTCTGGCCGGGGCCGATATCGCTCCTTATATCATTATCAGCGGGATGGCCGACGTGTACGACGCCTTATCCAGCGACCGGGTTTACCACAAAGGCATGCTGCCCCATGAGGCTCTCAAGGTGATTTTCAGTCTGCGGGACAAACATTTTCCGCCCGTCTGGGTGGACCGATTCATCCAGTGTCTGGGCATTTATCCCATCGGGACCACGGTCAGACTCAACACGGGCGAAATAGGCGTGGTTTGCGGCATGAACCACTCTTCCCTTTTGCGGCCCAAGGTCCGACTCTGCCTGAATGCCCAGGGGCATCAAATTCAACCTCTGAACAAAACTTGGGATTTGAACCATCCCGGCCGGGCCGACCGCGAAATCCGGGAGATCGTCGATCCGCACCATTTCAACATTGACCCGGCCCTCTGTTTTGAAGTTTAATTCCATTATGGATCTCGATTTAACGGCCAATCTGAGTAGCATCCGGGACCGGGTGGCGGCGGCTTGCCTTCGAGCCGAGCGGGACCCGGGCCAGGTCCGGCTGGTGGCGGTCAGCAAGACCGTCCCGGTGGAAATCGTTCAAGCGGGGATCGAGGCCGGCCTGTCCATTCTAGGGGAAAATTACATCCAGGAAGCCCAGGCCAAGATAGAAGCTCTCGGCCGCCGGGTCCAGTGGCATTTCATCGGACGGCTCCAGACCAACAAGGCCAAATATGCGGTGCGGCTGTTCGACCTGATCCATTCGGTGGACAGTGTTAGGCTGGCCGAAGAAGTAAACAAGCGGGCGGGGCAAGAAGGCCGCCGGCAACCAGTCCTGGTCCAGGTCAACCTTTCGGGCGAAGAGACCAAGGGAGGGGTTTCTTCCGAAGAGACGGCCGACCTGGTCCATCGAATCATGGCCCTGTCTCATCTCGAAGTCCGGGGACTGATGACCATGCCGCCTTTCTTTGACCAGCCCGAAAAGGCCCGGCCCTATTTCATCGCCTTGCGCAAGCTGAAGGAGAAAATCGGGCCGCCCTTGACGGAATTGTCCATGGGCATGTCGGGGGATTTCGAGACGGCCGTGGAGGAAGGGGCGACTTTGGTTAGGATCGGCACGGCCATCTTCGGGGCCAGAAAGTAAGGGCCGTCTTTCGGTCCCCGGTTTATTTACCGATAAATTTAGAAGGTTCGGCCTCCGGCCGGCGGCGCTGGCGGACGAATTCGAACATGGCCAAGGCCCCGGCCACGGCGGCGTTGAGGGACGAGACGCGGCCTTTCATGGGGATGGACAGGAGTCGGTCGCATTTTTCCCGAGTCAGACGCCTGAGGCCTTTTCCTTCCCCGCCGATGACCAGGCCCATTTTGGGTGGCAAATCCTGGTCGTAGAGGCTGTCTCCGGCCTCGGCTTCGGTACCGATGATCCAAAAACCCTTTTTCTTGAGCTGGTCCAGGGTCCGGGCCAAATTGACCGTCCGGGCCACAGGGAGGTGCTCGGCCGCGCCGGCCGAGGCCTTGAGGGCGGCGGCGCTGACCGGGGCGGCCCTTTCCCGGGGAATGATGACCCCGCAAGCCCCGGCCGCTTCGGCCGACCTGAGGAGCGAACCCAGGTTCATCGGGTCCTGAACGCCGTCCAGCAGGAGGATCAGTTCTTCTTCGCTTTGGGCTTCAGCCAGGATTTCTTCGACTTGGAAATAGGGATACGGCCCGACCCTGGCCACGACGCCCTGATGGCCGCGCCCTTGAAAAAGGCGGTCCAGGCGGGACCGCTCCACCCGTTCGACCTTGATTTTGCGGTCGGCGGCCAAGGTCAATATTTCGTTGACGGCCGCCCCGGAACGTCCGGGGGCCAGGTAAATGCGCTGAACGGCCCGGCCTCGGGCTCGCAGGGCTTCTAAAACAGGATTTATCCCGCCGACGAGATCGGTCAAGGTTTTTCAAACCCCAACGGGCGGACTCAGCCCGAGGAAACGAGGAAATCCGCCCAGAATTTTTCGGTTCGGATCATCCGGAGACGATCGGCCCGGATGACGACGGCCAAGTCGGCCGCGGCCCGCTCGATTTCGTGGTTGATGATAAGAAAATCATACATCTCCCGGGCCTCGACCTCGGCCCGGGCCCGGTTCAGTCTCTCCTTCATTTGTTCTGCGGTCTCAGTGCGGCGGAGCAGAAGCCTGGACCTTAATTCTTCGAAGGTGGGCGGAACGATGAAAAGGAATAGGGCCGAAGGGAAGTTGCCCTTGATTTGGCGAGCCCCGGCGATGTCGATGTCGACCAGGACGTCCTGCCCCGCGGCCAATCGATTTTCCACCCATTTCCGTCCGGTGCCGTACAAGTGCCCGAAGACCA
>Ga0209163_1002401_pt1 | contig 15802 bp, 9 predicted proteins | sample MTBAKSrepl2MetaG_FD_187457 | JGI IMG/M metagenome (GOLD analysis project Ga0209163, IMG submission 187457) | Enrichment culture microbial communities om Arthur Kill intertidal strait, New Jersey, USA, that are MTBE-degrading - MTBE-AKS2 (Arthur... | ecosystem: Environmental > Aquatic > Marine >...
ACTACAGCGTCCACAATGTGTACATTGGGTTTTCCGATGATCACGTCGGCTTTTCGTCCGGTGGATGCCTCGATCAGCGCCATAAAGGAGCCAATGTCCGGGATAAATCCATTCTGCACCGGGCAGTTAAAATCCGGATGCGTGGCAATATAAGGTTTGCCCGCCCGCACCAGGTCGCAGAAAATCGTCAACTTATCGTAAGTCAACGTGGTATCAAAGCCCAGTACAGCATACTCGGGATCTTCCGCGGTCAATTCGAACCCACTGCGTTTGAATTCATCTTCCAATGCCTGCGTTCCCACCAGATACACTTTCGCGCCTGGCTGTCGCTTATTCAGGTAGATTGTTGTAGCGGCGCCTGAAGTGAATATTTTTTCAACCGGCACATCGAATCCAAGCTTACGGATTTTCTCGGCGTACAGACCGGCGTGCTTTGAGGAATTGTTGGTTAGGAATAAATAGTCAATACCATTTTGGCTCAGGTAATCCATAAAATCCAGAGCCCCAGGTAGAAGTTCATTTCCCAGAAAAAAGGTGCCATCCATATCTAATAAAAAGCATCGTATGTCATTCAAGAAAGTCATCATTGATTTACCTGCCTATAAATAAGATATCTGAACTTTACGCAGCCAATTCTAAACCATTTCACGAAATATCCATTTTTTTCATTTTGTCCCTTTATAATGGGGCTATACAATGTCTTTCATATTACAAGGATGAAATTTGAAAAGGATATTTCTTGATTTCTTAGTCGATCAGAAGTCGCATCCATATTATCCATTCGTCTCAGCTTTGATTGGATTTTGTGCCGGACTTTTGATTTATATCTATCACTTTCAACTACCTCTTTTCAGTAAGAGCCAGATTATCCTTTGTTTGGTTATTGCTTTGTTCATAACCATTCTCGTGGATATCTTCCTCATTAAAATCACTTGCCCAATTTATCATTCCATATCGCAATGGAAACAAGTTGTTATTTTGATCGCCACCATAATGGCGAGTATCGTTCTTAGCTTGACTTTTGTGTATGCCGTCCCGCATATCTATCCACTTTATCCTGAACATACGTTGACCGTGAACTTAAACACGAAAGACTTACCCGCAGACAGCGATGGCCTTTACTTCAGCCATCTTCAGTTGGCCTATCGGGATGTCAGCTTCAACGAACTGGTTATCAGCGGTGAATATGAAGTAAATGAAGATTCCATCTATTTTCCTCCGGCACAAACCGCTGGCTTTACCTGGCAAGGGATTACCGGTGAAGAAGCCGCTATCTTTTTCCAATCCACATTCGAGTCGCATTCCATCGAGATTACTTGGGATGGTCACAGCCAACAAGTTGATCTGGGCTCAAACGCAGAAATTTCTAAATTTGACCAGGAGTTTTCAGTGCTTCCCTATGAACATCGCATTGTTAACCTGGCCGCCTTCCCCATCATTTTTCTGATCATTTTTGTCTTCTCGACCGGAATTTTCAGCCGGCATCCTTATGCTTATATCCTTTTGCTGGTGTGGTTATTTGTCTTCGTTGTTTTCTGGCCCGGAATCATTGGCGATGTCAGTATTCTGGCAGTGGATGAATTACAACAAGGTCATCCAACCGATTGGCACCCTATTGTCTTTACATTGCTGGTTGCTTTTTGCATCAATAACCTTTCTTCTGCGTCTTCTGTTCTGATTATTCAAATCACCGGATTAGCGTTATTGGTTGGCAATGCGTTCTCTTTCTTGAATAGTAAAGGTGTCTCGAATAAGGTATTAATTCCGCTTACCTGTATTTTTGCCCTTCTTCCAACCAATTTCATGTCCATAATTACATTGACCAACGACATCCCCTACAGCATCGTGCTGATGGGCCTGACCTACCTGGCATTTAGGATTGTGTTATCCCAGGGGAAATGGCTGGAGAGCAAATCCAATCTCCTTCTTTTGACAACGGCCGCTTCATTGGCAATTCTCTTCCGTTACAACGGTATTCCGGCGGTTGGTTTCTTTTTTCTTTGTCTGTTTATCATTTACCCGAGATTATGGCGAAAATCATTACTCAGTCTTTCCCTTGTAATCGCAATCTGGCTTTTTATCAGCGGTCCTTTTTCCTCGCTGTTAAATGTGACCCATGATTCTCAGGGGCATTTTGACAACATTCTCCTGCACCATATCAGCGCGCATGTCGTCAACGGCACTCCGATGACCGATGATGAATCCGCTTACCTGGATACTTTGCTTCCATTGGAAGAATGGAAATATTCCTGCTGCTCCAATACAGCCATGTGGGCTAATGATAATTTCGACAGAGATGAGTTTCACGCCAATTCCACCCTCAATCGCCAATTGGAATTCTCTCTTTTCCAACGCAATCCCGGATTGGAAATCTCGCATATGTTGTGTGCCAGTGATATCGTTTGGAACGTTTCCGGTGGATGTGCGATCAAGCATCCATTTATAGAAGAGATAAAAGGAAAATACTATTGGACGCGCAGTTATATTCCCCAATATCTGGAAGACTCATTTTTACCAGGTTTAATCAATCCAATTTCCGCCTGGCTAATCAGCCTTGATGAGAACGCTTTCACCTCCGCGCTCCTCTGGCACCCCGCCTGGTATCTATACATCAGCATCCTTTGCACAGTTATTTTCTCTCGCAGGATCAAATCCTGGCGTGGAGTATTACTCCTTACGCCTGCCCTGGGACAATCCCTCTTTTTACTTTTATTCAACCGCGTCCAAAATTTTCGCTACCAATATTGCATCGTATTAGTGGGTTTTCTATTGTTGGCAATTGCATTTTATAAACCAAAATTAGAAGGAGAATAGGTGCCAGTCGATCCTAAAAAATATCACACCCAAACCAAGGTCCGCCTGGTTTTTTGGTTTATATTTTTGCTTATTACAGTTGGGCTGGGTATGATCTGGTTGATTTATGGGAAGAATGCCGCTTTCATGGGATTTCTTTGCCTTATTGGGATGTCTGTTCCGGCCGGTTTGGTAGCATTGGTGATGCTTGGATTAGATAAGATTGTAAAAAAAGAGTAGTGATATAAAACTTACCGTTTTATTTTAGGAATTTTCAGACTAATTATTTCATTAATGATATAGTAATAAATGTAAATCGTATGAATTTAACATTGCGGCACGAGGGAATAATTTTTTCGCATGAAAATTCCAAACTTGCTCACCATCGAGAATTTAAATTTTCGCTACCTAATTCGCGAAGAACCGGCACTAAAAGATATTAATTTATACTTTTCCTCTGGAGAAGTCTCATTAATCGCTGGTGCCAGCGGATGCGGAAAAACAACATTGATTCGCTGTATCAACGGATTGATCCCGCATAGTTACCGGGGAGAAAAAACTGGTCAGATTACAGCTTTCGGCAAAGATCTGTCCACCATGAAATTAGCTGAAATCTCACAAATGATTGGTACTGTGCTGCAGGATCCGGAACGTCAGATCCTGGGCACCAAAGTAGTCAATGAAGTCGCCTTTGGTTTGGAGAACCTGAGTTTTAGTCGTAGTGAGATTTTAGATAGAGTGGATGAATCACTGGCACGCTTGAAAATTTCCAGTCTGCGCAATCGTGATACTTTTAGCTTATCGGGGGGTGAAAAACAGAAAGTCGCTTTAGCTGGTGTTTTAGCTATGCGGCCGGGGATTTTACTGCTGGACGAACCGCTGGCTTCCCTGGATCCCGCCAGTGCTGAGGAGACGCTCGCCATCTTGCGAATTCTGGCGGATGAAGGCATGGCTATCTTATTGGTAGAACACCGCGTTGAAGACGTCCTAAAAATTCACCCTGAAAGGGTTATCTTTATGTCATCTGGTGAAGTCCGTTACCAGGGCACTGCTGGAGAATTGGATGAAACCATTAATTACCGAGATGTAAAACTTCCCGCTCCGATGATCATCGATCGAGTAAAGAAACAAAAGGATGTGCATACCTTCCCCGTTTTCAAACTTCCGGAACAGAACAAACAGTCTTTGGTCAGTTTCCGTGATGTGGAATATTTTTATGAGGAAGGTGTACCCATTTTGCATGGAATTTCTCTGGACATTCGCCAGGGAGATGTCATTGCAGTGCTTGGCCCCAACGGAGCCGGAAAAACAACGCTGGTAAAACACGCGATCGGCTTATTGAAACCCAAAGCCGGCCAGGTATTAATTGGCGAACGGGACACCAGCAAAATGAGTGTTGCAGAAATTGCCCAAACCTTAGGTTATGTCTTCCAAAGCCCCAGTCATATGTTATTTGCGCCAACGGTTGAGGAAGAATTGTCTTTTGGCCCTCAAAATTTGGGCCATAACAAAACCAGTATCGCAAAGGAGGTGAAAGAAGCTATCGATATTGTGAATCTCTCGGGGATGGAACAAATCCCACCATTATCTTTGTCCTTTGGTCAACAGAAGCGGGTCAGCATTGCCGCAGTACTTGCCATGCGCTCAAAAATCCTTGTGATGGATGAACCTTCGGCGGGTCAAGATTATCGCAACTATATTGATTTTATGGATGCCATCTTGCAGCTGCCAAACTTCGATGCCATACTCTTTATCACGCATGACATCGATTTAGCGGTGATTTACGCTAACCGTATTCTGATGGTCAACAACGGACAACTTGTCGCCGATGGCAAGCCGCAGGATATTTTGAAAGATTACGATCATCTACGCAAAAACAGGTTGGTCCCCACATCTCTGTTGGATGTGAATTTGAAATATTTGGGGAAAACCGGCCGGTTTATGCGTGCGGAGCAAATTGCGCAGGTACTTTAATCAAGAGAGATCAAACAAAGGTTGGCAGCCTTAGGGTTAGTGAGCAATTCAATTTATTCAAAATAATATGGTGGAGGAAAAATGAAAAACAAAACTTTATCGATTTTTCTTGCTCTCGTTGCAGTCGTAGTTGTTTTTATAGCTATCTGGCAGATTGGCAAAATGTTCAATCCCGATCTTGACCTGGATGAGACTGCCCTGCTGCGCTTTGTCTTCGTCGGCGTGGGCTTGTTGATCGCTTTTCTGGTTTACCTGGCGACCAGTAAACATAAGATGTGGGAAGTCGGCACGCGTGAAGTGGTCTATATGGCCATTGGCGCCGCGTTGTACGCCATCTTCTCTTACTTATTCAATGGTACCGTTTTTGTCGTACCGTCTGTCAGCCAGGTGTCTCTGCGTCCGGCTATTGCCATTCCAATGTTCTTCGGTTATGCCTTTGGCCCGGTCGTCGGCCTCTTCACCGGCGCAGTCGGCAATATGTTTGGCGATGCGTTGACCGGATTCGGTCTATCCCCTCAATGGAGTGTTGGCAATGGGTTGGTCGGTTTCATCGCCGGTCTTTCGTGGCTGTTCAGTGATAAAAAGAAAGGCATCAATACCGTTCTGATTGTCAGTGCTGTCTTGACTGCCATAGCGACTGTCTTCTATCTGATGAACTCCAACCAAAGCAATACCCTCTTCTACGATGTGGAAAACAACATTTTCGGCGATGCTCAGATCTCCTTATTTGCCGGTATTTCAATAGTAATTGGTTTCGTTCTGGTGCTATTGGTCCGGTTCGTATTCGGAAAAAACATCGATGTCGCTGCCGCGGTTACCTGGTCTATGTTGGGCAATTTGCTCGGCATGGGTTTTGCGGCCATATCCGATATTTGGATCAATGGCTATTCTCCCGCGGTTGCCATCGTGGGCGAATTCATTCCCTCGGCCGGTCCCAACTTGATCTTCGCGGCTATTCTGGTTCCGCTGCTAGTCAGCGCCTTCAGCGCAAGCCGCCGTCAGACTGGACGCTAATCTTATTCAATCGGATTGGGCTGCGCAAAAACAGCAGCCCAATCCATAGATATACTTAGGGATTCATTAATATGCTGGTCTCTTGGCGTTATAAACAACGGAAATCGATTATTCAATTCTTTGACCCGCGTGCCTGGATCATTTTTTATGCATGTTTCATTGCCGCTACTGTGTTTTTCTGGGATCTTCGATTTTTAAGCATTTTCTTTGTTGTGGCGCTTTCTGTTGCGATCTTTTCCCGAATTGGTTGGAAAGAAATGCGGCGCGGTTGGCTCTTCATCGGTGCATTCATCGTCTTTTTTTCCCTTCTTACATTTTTAACCGGACGCGGCGGTGTGGAGCTTTATACCAGTGAACATCTGATTCGAAATATCAGTTTACCGTTTTCAATCTTCGGTTGGCAGCCGATTCTAAAAATTAGTTGGGAAAAGACATTTTACGCACTCAGTATGATTTTGCGCGTCTTCAGCCTGGCCAGCATGACAATTCTCTTGCCTTATTCACTCAACCCGGCGCTCTATGGAATTATTTTCAAGGGATTAGGCCTTCCGGATAAATTCGCATACGGAATGGACCTGACCATGCGATTCATACCCACTTTTGGTCGAGATTTTCAGTTGACCATGGATGCTCAAAAGGCACGCGGTTATGAATTGGAAAAAATAAGTGGCGGTCTTTTTAAACAAGTTCGGAAACTGGCGCCCCTAATGGTCCCCGTGACTATTCACGCCATTGCGAGTAGTGAGGACATCATTGACGCGATGGATCTACGCGCTTTCGGCATTGGAAAACGTACCTGGATACAGGAACTTCATTATCAAAAACGGGATTATTGTCTGATTGTTTTTAGTATATTAATGATTCTGACCGTCATCGCGCTATCTCTTTTTGGGATCGGTAAGTTCTGGGTACCGTCTGCCTTGATTGCCTGATTTCACGCACTCACAATTCATCTCATGGAATCGGGTATATTTCTTCTCGATTCGGGCTATTTTTTATAAGCTGTATCATTAGAATCTGATATGATTACAGCCATGCAAAAAACGCTCAAAAATGACCTGGTATTCATCATTTTCCTTGTTTTTGTCGCGGTTGGGGTTCAATTTTTATTTCTCAACCCGCCCATCCTCAGCGACCAAATGGAATATTACATCACTGCGATTCGCTTTCCCCATTTGCCCGATAATCCGAATATTGGCAGCATGCGCATCGGTCTGGAATTGCCGGTAGCGGTGCTCTACCGCATATTTGGTACATCGGAAGTGGCATACTATACAGTTCCCATTCTCAGTGCGGCTCTACTATCTGTAAGTATCTACCTAATTGGAAAAAATCTCTTCTCCCGCAGGGTCGGCTTTTTTTCGGGCCTTTGGGTTATTTTCATTCCCAATCTGGTTCAGGATGCCGGTCATTTGCTGCCTGATTTACCTGCCACAGCCTGTTCAGCGGCTGCGTTTGCTTTACTTTTTACGTATTTCGGTAATAAGCAACACAAACGAGATTTCGCCTCCAAGGGCAGTCTGGTCATTTTCATTTTGGCTGGGTTCCTGTTTGGTTGGTCCTATCTGATAAAGGAATACCTGGCCATCTTATTTCTGTTAATCCCACTTGTCTTTTGGATGCTGGAGATTCCTTACCGCCAGTTGATTCCTTTAGCAATCAGCATGTTGTTGATGTACGGTATCGAGGTTGCTGTAGGCATTATTTACTATCAAAACCCGTTAATCCGTTTCTTAGCCGCTTCACCGCGGGAAACCACTGGTGAAATTCAAAAGGATGTCAGCCGTATTATCAATTATTTCGCCTTGTTGCTCATTAAAGATGGCGGCGAAGGTATTTTGACGCTGATGGGATTGGGTGTATTGAACAGCCTGGTATGGTCTTTTAAAAAGCAAAAAAGCCATATTTTCCTGCTATCCTGGGTTCTCTTGATTTATGTCCTTTTCACTATTGCCGGCCTTCTCCCGGTGATTTTCAATTGGGAAGGCATTGTCCTGCTCCGGTTGCATAAATTCCGCTACTGGGTGCCTATCCTCCCGCCATTGGTGATTGGGGCTGTTGCCATGTTGGATGCCTTCTTTGTTTGGATAAAGAGATCACTGCCACAGCTCAGGATTTCCGAGAATAGCTTCGTGTCAATTTTCTTGGCCGTCTTTCTATCATTGACCGCCGCCCGTGGAATCAACAGTATTAAAAACGATCCGGATTTTATTCGCAATGGAGCGGATCAATATTTAGAGCTGCGTGCCTATTTTCAAGAGCACGATAATCCCGAAGATATCATTTGGATTGACCGGGATAATAAACGTGCTTTTGAGCGCATCTTGCCAATGTATATTCGCAATCCTTTTGGCAAGTTGATTTGGCACGGCAGTACCAAATACATCAACACCGCTAACCTGTACCTGCGTGCCGAGGAAATCGATCAGGGATATCTCATTGTCGATCGCGATTTTATGACACCTTCCTCTTCCCTGCCCAGCTATCTTTATGATGCACCGGAAGACTGGCAACTGGTCTTTGAAAGTGATAATAAAAAGCTCGCGTTATATAAAGTAGACTAACCTTACGAATCTAGGTAGATTTTTCTATTGCATATCAAGCTGGCCTATAAGATAATTAGGGATATTACATCTGGATAATAATGGATAAACATATGAAGTTGCTGGTTTATATTCCTGCCCTGAACGAAGAAAAAAACATCACGGGTGTCATTCAACAGATACCTGTGTCAATCAAGGGTATTGACGCGGTGGAATGCCTGGTCGTGGATGATGGCAGCACGGATCACACCGTTGAATTTTCCCGTGAAAGTGGCGCGCACGTGGTTAGTCATGGGCGAAATCAGGGTGTTGGAATGGCTTTCCAGTCAGCCGTCCAGTATGCCTGGGATAATGAGTTCGATATTCTGGTAGGGATTGACGCCGACGGACAATTTGACCCGGCTGAAATTCCGGTCATCATTCAACCGCTCCTGGCAAATCAGGCCGATATGGTCATTGGCAACCGCTTTACCCAGGGTCGCCCGCAGTACATGCCCCCCATTAAATACCGCGGTAATAAAATGGTCGCGTCGTTAGTCAGTTCAATCAGTGATCAGAAATTTCAGGATGTCTCTTGCGGTTTTCGTGCCTATAATCGAGAGGCGCTCTTACGCCTGAATGTGTTCGAGAAATTTACCTACACGCACGAGAGCATTTTGTCGTTAGTCTATCAAGGAATGCGTGTGATGGAACTACCCATCAGCATCCGCTATTACCCTGAACGAAAATCCAGGGTAGCCGGGTCTATCTCGAATTACGCTTCAAAAACCAGCCGTATCATCCTGCGGGTTTTGCTTGATTATCGTCCCCTTAGGGTTTTTGGCACGCTCGGTTCAATATTCTTTTTTTTGGGTATCTTATTTGAGCTATTCCTTTTTATCTTCTATATCATCAATCACTCATTCACACCCTATAAATCAGCCGGTTTCATCGGATTAGGTTTTATTATTTTCGGGATGTTGATCTTTATCATTGCGCTGATCGCGGAAATGTTAAACCGCCTTCGCTTGAATCAGGATCGCTTGATGATTGAATTGAAGAAACGCCGTTTTTAATTGAAATAAAACTTTTAATTGATTTTTCGTCTTTCTCATCCTAATTGGCATAACCAATTATTACATTCTATCCCTTGTAGCTATTATTTTACAGTTTATCATTTTTATCTGTATAATAATTACGGATATTGAAATTATTATTAATTTGTCTTATCCTTTGTAGTATGGGAGTAGTAGTGGGAAGATCAGGGAATTCTGATTCACAGCAAGGGAATATAAAACCTGTGAATCAAAATAAAGTACCTCAAGAAATATCACTCGAAGAATCCGAATTACGATATAGACGATTATTCGAATCTGCTCTGGACGGCATCTTAATATTAGATGCTGAATCCGGGGAGATCACTGATGTCAATCCATATTTAATTGATTTATTGGGTTACTCAAAGGAAGAATTTCTGGGAAAAGAACTTTGGGAAATTAGCCCATTAAGAAATATCACCGCTAATAAAGAATCCTTTCTTAACCTGCAAAAAAACTTATCTGTTAAATATGATGACTTGCCCCTGGAAACCAAAAATGGTGATCATATAAACGTCGAAATTGTCAGTAATGTTTATAACGAAGGGGATAAAAAAGTAATCCAATGCAATATCCGAAATATTACTACTCGGAAAACAGCCGAAAATAAATTTCATTACTATAGCACCCATGATGCACTAACCAAGGTATACAATAGATCGTTTTTTGAAGAAGAACTGCTGCGCCTTGAAAAAAGTCGCCAATATCCAATCAGTATTATTATGTTGGATATCGACGGGTTAAAAAGCATAAATGATAAACTTGGTCATGCATCGGGTGATAAGCTCTTATGTCGTACCGCTCAACTGTTAATAAACTCCTTCCGGAGCGAGGATATCATTGCAAGAATCGGAGGAGATGAATTTGCAATCCTTTTACCCGAATCTGATGAACTGGTTGTCCAACAGGCTCTTGATCGAGTTGCACGTTATTTACAACAAAGTACTGCGGATGTTCCTATTCAATTTTCTTTTGGCTTCTCAACATGTTTAATTCCTTGCTCATTATCGGAAGCATTGAAAAAAGCCGATGCTCGCATGTACGAACAAAAAAGGGCAAAAAATGATCGGCCTGATTATTAATAGCATTTTCCGATAAAGCCTAATTCTTTCCCATATTTCGATTTAATATTGATAATTGATAAAAAAACCATCTTGGCCAATTTACGCTAGCTGCTGTTATTACGTATAATGTTCTTATCTATATTTTACTTTTCTGCCAAGATCGGATATTTATCAGGTAATATATGACTCCTAATTCGAAAATTCTGATTATCGATGATGACCGCAATCTTCAAAAAACTCTGAGAGACATTCTCAAAACAAAAGAATACCTCCTTTTTCATGCGTTAACCGGTAAAGAAGCAGTTGGAATTTTCAACCAAGAAAATATTTCCTTAGTAATTACTGATCTCAATTTACCGGATATTTCCGGCCTAGACCTCCTTCAATCTTTTAAAGAAAACTCATCGGAATTTGAATTCATTATCATAACAGGCTATGCTTCACAGCAAACTGCTATTCAAGCCATAAACTCCGGCGCATTTGCTTATTTCGAAAAGCCTTATGATATCAATCAATTACTCCTTTCCATTCAGCAGGCACTTGATAAACAACGAGCCAAATTCTTTTTATCTGAGAGCCAGGCAAAATATCAAAACCTTTTTGATAATGCCACAGTGGCCATGTTCCGGACTACGTTGAATGGCTTTAAATTTCTGGAATTCAACAATGCATTCTGCGAACTTTTTGGCTTTTCCCGTGAAGAACTTTCTAAGCGTAAGCCGATTTCTTTGTGGGTCAATAATGACTCATCAAGAGAATTAATAATTGACGTTATTAATAAAGGTTTTGGGGAGAATTTTAGACTCGCTGTCCTAAAGAAGAACAAAGAAGTCCGACAATGTTTAGCAACCTTCAAACTATATAAGAAAGAGAAATATATTGAAGGTTCAATTATTGATATAACAGAGCAAGTACGGCTCGAAGAAACTTTACGCGAAAGTGAGGAAAGATTCTCACTCGCATTCAAAACATCCCCTTATGCGATTACCATCAATCGTTTGAGTGATGAAAAAATCATCGATGTTAATGATGCCTTCACACGATTTTTAGGTTTCACGCGTGAAGAGGTTTTAAATAAAACCTCAAAGGACCTGAACATATGGGCAAATCCCAAAGATCGGGAGCAGTTATTTGCTGAACTTAATAATAACAAAGTATTCATTGGTCGTGAATTTGATTTTAAGAAAAAGAATGGAGAGATTTTCACTGGTCTTTTTTCAGCCGACTCAAACATGATTCTGAAAGGTGAACGGCATCTCCTTGCCAGTATTATTGATATAACCAGCTGGAAAGTGGCTGAAAAAGCCATCCTGGATTCCGAATCCAACTTCAGGTGGTTATATGAAAACGCACCGGTTCCATATCATATATTGGCTCCGGACGGTCGCATCCTGGATGTCAACCAAAGATGGTGCAATGTCCTGGGATATTCAAAAGAGGAAGTTTTAGGTAAGGAAATATTCGATTTCATTTTTGAAGATGAACAGGAGGCCGCCAGGAATTCGTTTGCAAAAAAGAAGACCAGCGACAAAAAGTTCATCGAAGGTAGTGAACGCAAGTATGTCACAAAAAAAGGTAAGATTCGGACATTTAAAACTTATGACTTTCTGGTTTTCAATTCAGACAGGAAATTATCATCGATCCAAACCACAATTGAGGATATTACCGATCGAAAAAAAGCAGAAAACGAGTTTCAACAAAATTTAGATCGAATGAAAAGTATCGTAAATATCCTTCAATATTCTGCGGGGAGCGAGCAGGATTTTCTGGATTTTGCATTGGATGAGGCTATAAAGTTGACCCAGAGTAAGATTGGCTATATTTATTTTTATTCCGAAACTAATCACGAATTTACTTTGAATACATGGTCTAAAGATGTGATGGATGAATGTAGCATCACTGACAAACAGACAACCTATCAATTAGAAAATACCGGTTTATGGGGTGAAGCTGTCAGGCAACGCAAGAACATTATTGTAAATGATTTTGACAAGCCTAACCCACTTAAAAAAGGGCACCCTGATGGGCATGCTCATTTGAAAAATTTCTTAACTGTCCCGATTTTCAAAGAAGGAAAAATTGAAGCGGTTATCGGGGTAGCTAATAAAGTTGCGGATTATGACGAAACCGATATTCTCCAATTGTCCCTCCTAATGGAATCCGTGTGGAAGGTAATCGATAGATGGCAGGCAATTAATGCATTACAGAGCAGCGAAGCAAAACTTCGCAATTTAATTAATGGCACTGAGGATATCGTTTTATTAAAAGACAAAGATTTCAAACATATATTGGTAAATCAAGCGGCTCAGGACTATTTTGGTAAAACCGAACCAGAAATTCTAGAGAAAACAGATTTCGATTTGATGTCAAGCGATGCTGCAAAAATTTGTCATAAATCTGATCTACAGGCAATAAATAACAACAGTCTTGAGATTAATATCGAAAAAATTGGTGATCGGTATTTTGATTCAAGGAAATTTCCTGTATCGTTGGGAGATCAAATTGGTATCGGTGGTTTTATTCGGGATATTACTGCATTAAAAAAGAATGAAGAATTAATCCAGCAAAAATCTAAAGAAATTTCATTTTTGTATGAAATGGGGTTAGCGCTTTCTCAGACAATTGATTTGGATATGATTTTTCATACATCTTATCAATATTTGAATCTGCTGGCAGATTGTCACAATTTTTCTATATCCCTGATCAACGATCAAAGACATACTCTGGAAGTCAATTATTCATTTGTAGATAATAAACCTGTTGATATTTCTTCCATTGAGCATCTTACAATTAATAAGAAAATTAAAACTGGGCGCTGTGGAGCAATTAATCTTGCGAAACCAATATTTTTTACTAATAGTACAGATTCAAGTGTTTGCGAACAATCTTCTAAAGCCTTAGCCACAAAGAAATTTATTTTTAAATCAGCATTATTTATCCCGATGATTGTGAAGAATAAAGTAATTGGGTTGTTGGAGTTCCGAAGCCCAATCGAATCTGCCTACTCGCAAGAAATTGCTGAAATTCTCGTGACAGCTGCGAATCAAATTGGCTTATCTATTGAAAACAGCCGTTTTTTCCAGAAACAGCTATTGCAAACCAAAGCACTTAATGCGGCAGCCAACGCTATTGTGATCACGGATCCGCACGGTGTCATAGAATGGGCAAATCCCGCTTTTACAGCTCTAACGGGTTATTCAGTAAACGAAATTCAGGGACAAACTGCTAGCGAATTGGTCAAATCAGGCATGCAGAATACTGAATTTTATAGAAATCTTTGGGATACTGTAAAGAGCGGTTCAGTTTGGAAAGGTACACTTATCAATCGCCGTAAAGATGGCAGTCATTACATTGAAGAAATGACAATCACTCCATTATTGGATGAGAAGAATAATATTCTTCATTATATTGGGATCAAACAGGATGTGACCGAAAGGGATCAGCGTGAGCGTGAATTGACCGTAGTTGCGAATGTTTCCTCCGCTTTACGTATTGCTGAGACTCGTGCGGAAATGCTGCCGGTCATTCTGGACCAACTGATTGAACAATTGAACGTAGAAGCTGCAACCATTGTTTTGCATGATCCTATAACCGATGAAATGGTCATTGAACTTGGCCGAGGTCTTTGGGCAAGCGGTACTGGGTTAAGAATTCCCCCCAGAGTCGGGCTTAGTCGCAGGGTCCTCGATAGCATGCAGCCATATCTTAATAATGGCAATCAGGATGATCCCGATATCTTTTTTACCGATCAGTTCACTAATTGCCGGGCTTCAGCTGCAGTTCCCATGATTATTCAAGATAAAAATATCGGCGTAATTTTCATCGGAAGCAATCGCGTACTAGACGACCGGGATATTCGTTTGCTAAAGTCAGTGGCAGACATTGCGGCGAATGCAATTCACCGTTCTTCATTACATGAAAAAACTCAGGAAAAGGTAAATCAGCTGGATACTCTGCGTGTTATTGATCAGGCGATTAATACAAGCCTGGATCTTAAAGTCACTCTTAATGTAATCGTTAAACAATCCAGGGAGCTTCTTAAGTGTGATGCACTAATGGTTTTATTAAGCAAACCACAGACTATGCTTCTTGAGCCGGTAGCCAGCATTGGTTTTCAGCCCAAAGATATTGATCGGTTGCGCTTTCATATCGGTGATGGATTGGCCGGACAATCTATCATGGAAAGACGCATAGTCAGCGCGGAAAGTTTAAAGGTTCCCGAAAACATTTTATCTGGTGAGTCAGTATTTCAATCTGGCGAATTTAAATCATTTCACTCTGCGCCTTTATTTGTAAAAGGGGATCTAAAAGGTGTAATGTTAATTTTTTATCGTGAATTATTCTCCCCTTCTCCGGAATGGATTGATATTGTTAATACGTTATCGATGCAAACTGCCATTGCAATTGATAATAATGAGCTTTTCGATGGACTACAGCGTTCGACATTGAACCTGACTGTCGCATATAACGAGACAATTGAAGGTTGGGCTAAAGCATTGGAATTGCGCGATCAAGAAACTGAAGGCCATTCCAAGCGTGTTACTGATCTGACCATGAGATTTGCTTACGAATTGGGGATCAATGATGAATCCATAGGGAACATCATGCGTGGAGCGTTGCTGCATGACATTGGTAAGATGGGTATTCCGGATGCCATACTGAATAAGCCGGGAAAACTTACTGATGAAGAATGGATATTGGTTCGCAAACATCCTCAAGATGCTTTTGATATGCTATCATCCATCAAATATTTAAAACCCGCCCTCGATATTCCTTACTGCCATCACGAACGTTGGGATGGTACTGGTTATCCACGAGGCTTACAAGGTGAGGAAATCCCATTGGCAGCCAGGATTTTCGCGGTAGTGGACGTCTGGGATGCGCTCACCTCTGATCGCCCTTATCGAAAAGCGTGGCCTCGCGCCAAAGCTAAAGAATATATGTTATCGCAAGCTGGTAAACACTTTGATCCACAACTAGTAGAAGTGTTTTTCAGACGGGTTCTGAATAATTTCCAATGAGGTGTTTCTGAAAACATCTACCAACATAAAAATGTCAGGCAATGCGTTTGTTATTCATTGTTCTAGCTTATTTATCTTTACTACAATTTATTAATAAAGGTATTTTAGAATAGTAAAATAAATTCTTTGGATTTTATTAAGATATAATCGCTTTTAAATACTATGACGTCGTGTCATACTATTATTAATTAAAATGTATACACAATCGAAAAGGCAAATCCTGCGAAAGCTGGAGACGCAAAGCTAATGGTCTAACGTAATCGATCACGATTACTATGATTGCAGAGCTGCCGAAGTTTTATACAAAAACGTCTCGG
>Ga0209163_1002402_pt1 | contig 15800 bp, 14 predicted proteins | sample MTBAKSrepl2MetaG_FD_187457 | JGI IMG/M metagenome (GOLD analysis project Ga0209163, IMG submission 187457) | Enrichment culture microbial communities om Arthur Kill intertidal strait, New Jersey, USA, that are MTBE-degrading - MTBE-AKS2 (Arthur... | ecosystem: Environmental > Aquatic > Marine >...
AGAAAACTGCTTAACTATCTCAAGGTATCGGATAACGAGCGCTATGAGAATGTGATTAAGCGGCTGGGTATCAGAAAATAGATATCCATATGGTTACCATTACGATTGATATTCGTGGAAAAAAACTGACTCTCGAAACAGGCAAGATAGCACGACAGGCCAACGGTGCAGTTGTTGCACAATATGGCGATACTATAGTCCTTGCTACAGCTGTTTCTGATAAAACACCAAAAGAAGGCTTGGACTTTTTCCCATTAACAATAGACTATCAGGAAAAGACATATTCAGCTGGTAAAATTCCCGGAGGTTTTTTCAAGCGGGAAGGAAGACCAACCGAAAAAGAGATTTTGACATCACGTCTGATTGACCGTCCAATAAGACCTCTTTTCCCGAAAGGGTATTTTTATGAGACGCAAGGTATCATCAATGTCCTCTCATACGGAGACGAGAATATCGCTGACATACTCGGCATTATATGTATGTCTGCTGCGCTGACAATCTCTGATATTCCCTTTCAGGAACCAATCGGGGCTGTCAGGATTGGCAGGATTGCAGGCACACTGGTCATAAACCCTGACATGAGGGAAGTGGAAGAATGTGACCTTAATCTCGTTGTTGCGGGGACTGAGAATGCTGTTGTCATGGTCGAAGGTGAAGCTCTTGAAATCTCTGAAAGTGATCTGCTTGAAGCTTTAGACATTGCACACCACGAGATAAAGAATATATGTACTGTTCAGAACGAGTTCCGGTCCAAGGCCGGCAGAGAAAAGAAAACAGTTGTCATACCGGATATCGAAGAGGAATTGAAACGGTCGGTAGCAAATATCACGCTCGACAGGATAAAAGAGGCTGTTGTTATTCCTGACAAGCTGATGAGACAAATGACTCTCGATGAAATACTAAAAGAGACTGTTGAGACCCTTAATCCGGGAGATCAGGATCGAACAAGGGATATTATTTCTGTTTTTCATGATATTGAAAAAAAGCTTGTAAGAGATATGATTATTCATGACAATAAAAGGGTTGATGGAAGATCTCCTGATGACATCAGGGATATCAGCTCGGAAATAGGTATCCTCCCCAGAACTCACGGGTCAGCACTCTTTATCAGAGGCGAAACACAGTGTCTTGCAGTCGTAACGCTCGGAACGTCAGATGATGAGCAGAGGATAGATTCACTTGACGGCGAATCTTTCAAGACGTTCATGTTGCATTATAATTTTCCCCCGTTCAGTGTCGGAGAGGTAAAGCCCTTGAGATCTCCCGGGAGAAGGGAGATAGGACACGGCGTGCTTGCAGAAAGGGCACTGAAAGCTATCATTCCATCAAAGACTGAATTCCCCTACACGATACGAATCGTCTCTGATATTCTTGAATCAAATGGTTCTTCTTCAATGGCGACTGTTTGCGGAGGAACCCTCGCATTAATGGATGCGGGGGTCCCAATAAAGGCTCAGGTTGCCGGCATAGCAATGGGACTTATTAAGGAAAATGATACTTTTGTTATTCTTACTGATATTCTTGGGCTCGAGGATCATCTCGGCGATATGGACTTTAAGGTCACGGGAACTGAAAAGGGTATCACAGCATTCCAGCTCGATACAAAAATAGGTGGTATACCACGTATGATCATGGAGAAGGCACTCGAGAAGGCTCGGCAGGGAAGACTCTATATTCTGTCCAGGATGAATGAAACAATCGGTGTCCCGAGGGAAGATCTTGCCCCGTATGCTCCGAGAATTTATACCATGCAAATCAAGCAGGAAAAAATCCGTGATGTCATAGGGACAGGAGGAAAAGTTATCCGGGGTATCGTAGAGCAGACCGGTGTCAAGATCGATATTGATGATAGCGGCCTTATCAATATAGCTTCCCCTGACGGTGAGTCAGCACAAAAGGCAATGGAGATAATCAAGAACATTATTGCCGAAGCAGAACTTGGTAAGATTTATCTCGGTAAGGTCAAGAGGATTGTCGATTTCGGAGCCTTTGTAGAGATCCTCCCGGGAACAGAGGGTTTATTGCATATATCACAGATTTCCGATAAAAGGGTCGGAAAGGTGACAGATGAAATGAGTGAAGGAGATGATATCCTCGTCAAGGTCATTGAGATAGATAAGTTAGGAAGAATTCGCTTGTCAAGAAAAGAGGCTTTACGGGAAGCACAAGGGGAATCGCAGAGGGAATCGAGACGTAAAAGGGACAGATAGCTCAAGACATTTTCTGTTGTCTGCTACGCAAAAGCCTCGTGGTATCTTTCAGGAATTTTTTGTGAAAGTAATACGTTTATCACCCGTACATACCATGATTATGGCCTCGTTAAAAACATACCTATATTAAGAAGATCATGTTTAAGAAAGTATATCTGGAAAACGGTGTCCCCGTTGTAACAGAGTCGCTGAAAAATATGCGGTCTGTGGTCCTCGGTATCTGGGTAAAAGTGGGTTCAAGAAATGAGACAATTCATAAGAATGGCATCTCGCATTGTCTTGAGCATATGTTTTTCAAAGGAACAAGAAAGCGGTCTGCACGTGATATTGCCTTTGAAATTGATTCTCTTGGAGGGGATTTGAATGCCTTTACATCCCGGGAAAATACAACATTCTATGTAAAAGTTCTTGATGAGTACCTTGAAAAAGGGATCGACTTGCTCTCGGATATCTTCCTCCACCCACTATTTCCTGAAGATGAACTGGAAAAGGAAAAAAAGATTATAAAAGAAGAAATAAAGATGGTAGAAGATACACCTGATGAGTATATCCATGACCTTTTCAACCAGACCATATGGGGTGACACAGGACTCGGACAACCTGTTCTCGGGAGGAGGGAAACGGTCAAATCATTCACAAAGAATGACCTTCTCACACACATAAGAAGATATTACGGTACGAGAGACACTGTTATTTCATGTGCCGGGAATTTCGATCATGACCGCCTCATTCATAACCTCAAAAAACATCTGGAGCATTTAAGGAGGGGGTCCGAACCAGAAAGGAGGCCACTGCCACAATATAATGGAAAGGTCTCTGTCTTCAAGAAAGATCTTGCCGAGGCCCATATATGTCTGGGAGTTCAGGGTCTTTCACAGGTCAGTAAAGAACGGTACAGCCTTTTTGTGCTCAATACGATTCTCGGGGCAGGCATAAGTTCGAGATTATTTCAGGAGATAAGGGAAAAGCGGGGGCTTGCCTATTCAATATACTCATTCATTGCGTCATATTTTGATACGGGTATATGGGGTGTCTCTGCCGGTGTCAGCAGAAAAAAAGTACGTGAAGCATTGGAATTGATTATTGAGGAGATGGTCGGTTTAAAAGATACCCTCCACGAAGCGGAACTGAAACGCGCAAAAGAACAGCTGAAAGGCAATATCGTTCTTGGCCTTGAATCAACGAGCAGTCGAATGAATAATATTGCGCGGCAGGAGATTTACCACGGAAGATATTACTCACCGAAAGAGATGATTTATGAGATTGAATCCATCACGCTCGGACAAATTAAGGACATTGCCGATAAGCTGGTCAAGAAGGAATATATTTCACTTGCCATATACGGACCTGTAAACGAAGAGGATGTGAAAGGGATTGTGCAGTAGAATAATTTCCTTGCAACGAATAGAATTATTGTGTTAAAAAAATAAATAAAAGCATGAGCTTGTACATGAGGTACACGGAGAGTGCATCTACATAAAACCTCATCAACTCGAAAACACAGAGAGGAGGGGGGATCATTATGCCATCATATGAGTACACCTGTAATAAATGCAAAAAAGATTTTACCGTTTATCTCACGATCAAGGAAGTTGACGCAAACCCTGAGGTCAGATGTGAACATTGCAAGAGCACGAATGTAGCGAAAAAACTGACTTCTTTTTTTGCAAAAACGAGTAAAAAATCATAGGCTGTTGCTTTTTCTTTGACAGTATTGAAACAATTTTATTTCCTTTATCGGTTATTACTGGACGTGCGCTTCCTTGAAGGGTGCTTTATTCAAACGGTAAGATCTTTATCATTTTCTGATTATTCTATAAAAACAGGGCGTTTATAAAACGAACGATTGAGAATCAATCATGAGCGATATTATTTTGCAGACAGAGTTCCCGGACATCCCCCTTTTAAAACGGGGGAAGGTCAGAGACATATACGATATAGATGACCACCTTCTTATTATAGCAACGGACAGAGTATCTGCTTTTGATGTCGTCCTTCCCGATGGAATCCCCGGCAAGGGAAGGGTCCTGACACAGATATCGCTCTGCTGGTTCCAGTATATGGTTGATATTATTCAACACCATATCGTGGCATCGAATGTTGCTGACTTTCCCACAAAAGTTAAAAAATATGCCGATATTCTTGAAGGGAGAAGCATGCTCGTGAAGAAGGCGAACCCTTTACCAATTGAATGCGTTGTCAGGGGATATCTGTCAGGAAGCGGATGGAAGCAATATAATGAAGGAGGGAGTATTTGTGGCATCCGGTTACCCAAGGGGCTTGTCAATTCTTCAAAACTCCAGGAACCCATATTCACTCCCAGTACAAAGGCAGACGAGGGACACGATATCAATATTACCTTCAAAGAGGCTGAGAATACAGTCGGTAGGGAGCTTGCCGGTAATCTGCGTGACGTCAGCCTGCGCATTTATGGAAAAGCGCGTGATCACGCTGAAAAAAAAGGCATCATTATTGCAGATACAAAGTTTGAGTTCGGTCTTTACAATGATATTCTTATTGTCATTGATGAACTCCTCACTCCTGATTCATCACGGTTTTGGTCATTGAAAGATTACATGCCTGGTAAAAGTCAGGATAGTTATGACAAGCAGATTATACGCGACTATCTTCTTACTCTTGACTGGGATCAGACATATCCCGCTCCTTCACTGCCGGAAGAAATCATAGACAAAACAGCTCAGAGATACAAAGAAATTCTTGAAATTCTTACGGCGTAATGCCTGTATAAAGAGGACAGGCTGCTTTTCTGGGAAATACTAACCCAGATTATTCATGAAGCGCTCAATTTGATCTGGAAATTTGTGAATAATAGAGGCTGAGGGAAAGAAGAATAATAAAAGGTCCTGTCCTTTGTTCGCAGGCAATAAACGTTATCGCAATGTACTGATTGCGTCTTTTATGTTGTCGTACATGTCAAATTGTTTTGCCAAACCAGCGTCTTGCAAAATAGTACAGACATGTTTCGGAGGCTTTACGAATTTCAGTAATCTCCTGTGATCTTTAAAGAATACAAGATATTTCAGTAGACACATTACCCCTGTGCTGCTCAAGTAGTTTATATGGGTGAGGTCAAAAACAATTTTTGATTCTTCCTGCTCTATCACGGGCAGAACCTTTTCGTCAACCTCCCGGCAGTTGAATGCATCGATAATTCCTGACAACGTTATTATCTTGAGATTAGGGATAGCAGGATTGGTGTCAAGAGTAACCGTGATAGTTCTGTTTTTCATCATTTCATTCCGGAATTTTAAGAGGATCTTATTTTATGCAATCCTGACGCCATAAGCAGTTTGACTGACCACAGTCATGCACATAACCCGTTTTAAAACAATCGCTGTTTCCTTCATTTCTCTGGATAGCTCTGATCAGGTCGGTTTTTTTGACACGTGAGACTTTCAGATTCATTTTCTTTGCTATTGCCTTAACATCCCTGAGTGTCATAACATATTCCCAGCAAGCTTATTTCATGAAAATATAATACAGGCCATGCGGTTTCCCTTTACCCTCATCGTTATTATCTCATGAAAATGAAACTCAATGGTATCATTGTAGGTACGATTTTTTTATAGTATTTGTACTACAACTACAAATTGAAAGTATTCATTAATATCCCAAATCTCTCTCCTGTTTGATTGAAATTCATCTTGATATTTTTCATTTTTTTTATGATAAAAAAACGCCATATTTGGCAGATACTAATAAGACCATACGTAAAGTCACATCAGTCATTCCCGTCCCGTATCAAGTACGGGATAAACTCCGGCGGGAATCCGGTGAGTCTTGTGATTCTTTCAACTTTTTTATGAATGAACCAGAAAATTTTATAGCGATACGACAGAATGAAGATTTAAAATAATCCAATGTGCTCTGGTATAATGTGTTAAAAGGGAATATGCAATGTTTGACTTGGAAAAATTAAAACTAATATTTAAAGATTACCCTTATATATCTGCTGCGTATCTCTTTGGCTCGTATGCAACAGGCAAAAAGGGACTCATGAGCGATGTGGATATTGCCCTACTGCTCAAAGAGCCGCATCCAAAAGGAAGGGAATTGATACACAAAATTGATTATATGGCATACAGGATTGGAGATGCATTGAAGATAAGAGATGTGGATTTAATAGAACTCAACAGGCAGGGACTAACATTTGTACATAATGTCCTGAAAACCGGAGAGCTGATTTATGACGCAGACCCTGATTTCAGAATAAGATTTACGACAAAAGTTATTTCCGATTATTGCGACTTTGAGCCGACACTGAGGTTTATGAATAATTACTATTTTGACGGCTACAGGAGGAGGCTTGCACGACTGTGAAGAAGGAGGACATCCAGAAAAAGATAGACGTTATACTTGACAATCTCGAGAAGCTTAATACTCTCAGGGCAAAAACTTTTGAAGATTTTATCTCTGTCTTCAGAAATACTGATTCAGCGCTTCACAGATTGCAGACCTCAATACAGGCGCTCCTCGACATCGGGGGCTATATTATTGCTTCTCTCGGCTTGAAAACTCCCGATGCCAATGCCGAAATAATTGAGATATTGACGGAGGCAGGTTATCTTCCGAAAGACAGGGCTGAGACATATGTTAAGATGAGTCAGTTCAGAAACAGAATCATGCATCTTTATAATCACATAGATACAGAAGCGCTTTACGATATCCTTGTAAATGAGCTTACTGACATAAAAGATTTCTATACAACTCTTCTTGAGATCATTGAAACTCAGAGATAGCCTGCATATCCCTGAATCAATCATAACCATCACAATGGTCATTTTTCAACATTGAGATACTAACGAAATGGAACTCCTCAGATATGATTTCTATCGTGTCAGGCTCCTTACACCCGAAAAATGCATTTATAGGAGGCGCAGTTGCCTGAAAAGTCTTTTGTCCCGACATAAGCCGGGATAGAAAGAAGACACTAAAAAAAGGATTGAACTTTGAACTCAATAACAACGCTCTTGACCAATGTTTTTTTACATGGTATTTTATGACTGCCTGCCTGATGGGCAATCGAAGCATCTTGGAAAAATCTATATATAAGGAAAAAAGTGACATACCATAACCGGTCAAACTGCGGGCAATTGGGCTTATCCGATGTGGGAAGGGAGATTTCTCTGGCAGGCTGGGTCGATGCACTGAGAGATCATGGAGAAGTGCTCTTTATTCACCTGCGTGACCGAAGTGGGATTATCCAGGTTGTTTTCAGTCCGGAATCCGCTTCCAGGGATATCTGCGACAGGGCAGGAATCCTCAAAAACGAATTTTGCGTTTTCCTCACCGGCCGGGTGGTTAAGCGGGCAAAAGGCACTGAAAATCCCAATATTACTACAGGGGATATTGAAGTGCTCGCTACAGATCTCGTCATCCTTAAGAAATCCAATACTTTGCCGTTCCCCATATCGGAAAAGTCCATGGTTGCAGGCACGTCAATCAAGCGGGATGAGTCGATAGCTGAGGATTTGAGGCTACAGTATCGCTATCTTGACCTTCGGCGACCTACGATGCAGGATCACCTTATAAAAAGACACCGCATATTGAAGGCTGTGCGTGATTATCTTGATGAACAAGGGTTCATTGAAATAGAAACTCCGATGTTGACCAAAAGCACACCCGAAGGAGCCAGGGACTATCTTGTTCCCAGCAGGCATCACCCGAAAAATTTTTATGCACTACCACAGTCGCCCCAGCTATTCAAGCAACTCCTCATGGTGAGCGGTATGGAGCGGTATTTCCAGATAGTCAGGTGTTTCAGGGATGAGGACCTTCGTCCCAACCGCCAGCCGGAGTTTACACAACTTGACCTGGAGGCATCATTCATCGATGAGGAGTTCATCTATGAGCTCTTGGAAGAACTGTCAGCCCGGATGTTTGAAGTGGGGGAAATCAAACTGCCTCGTCCCTTCAAGAGGATGACCTGGCAGGAAGCCATGGACAGTACAGGCTCGGACAGGCCGGACCTGCGCTTTGGAATGACATTCAGAGACGCTACCGACATTTTCGCAGATACGGGGTACGGCATTTTCAGGCAGGTTCTCAAAAGGGGAGGGTGCATCAAGGGGATCAACGTCAAGGGCCGGTCTGACAAACTGAGCAAGAATATCCTCCAGAACGAGTACGCGAAAGAGATTGTCCCGGGCTTTGGCGCAAAGGGTATGACCTGGATGCGGGTGCTTGACGGAGGGCCGGAGTCCAACATCGTACAGTTTTTCAGCGAGAAAGAGCGGAAGGAAATCCTCAAGCGCTTTGAAGGAGAAAACGGGGACGTGATTCTTATGATCGCTGACCAGTCAAGGGCCCTCGTGTGTTCAGCGCTCGGCCAGCTCAGGCTCCATATTGCAGAACGGCTGAGCATGATTCCCAAGGACGCATTTTGTCCTGTATGGGTAACGGATTTCCCCCTTTTTGAGGAGACTGAAGATGGAATAACTTCAAACCATCATCCTTTTACCATGCCTGACAGAACAGACTTTGACCCCGGTAATACAGAAGAACTTTTAACATTGCGTTCACGTGCTTACGACCTTGTCGTGAACGGAGAAGAACTCGGTGGCGGAAGCATCCGGATAAACGACAGGGATTTGCAGAACAGAATGTTTCAGGCCCTTGGACTTTCAGAAACAGACGTGGAAGAAAAATTCGGATTTTTCATTCGCGCCCTCGAATATGGTCCTCCTCCTCACGGCGGTATTGCACTGGGAATTGACCGTGTTGTTGCAATGATTTTAGGGACATCATCAATCAGGGAGGTAATTGCATTCCCCAAAAACCGCAGTGCTTTCTGTCCGCTCACACAAGCGCCTTCTCCGGTAATATCGAAACAGCTCGCCGAGCTCGGCCTCCTTGACATGGGCGGGACACAACCGTTACCTGGTTCAAAAGAGCAGCAGGACCTGATTGAGTCTCTTTCCTGGGTGTCCCGTATTAGCATTAATGCAACCGAGCGGCCTGCGATAATTGAGGTTGTGCAGGATGCTGAAGCCCTGGCAGAAACAGTCAACCGCAATGCCGGGGAAAATGAACCACTATTCTCTGTTGTTACCATGGCAAATCGAACCCGGACCGGGACTGAGGCCCGTACGAGCCCATTAGCAGAAAAAGGAGAACTGTTTAAAAACGCACCGTCAGTAAAAGGAGGCTACTTTAAGGTAGCAAGCATTCTTGAATAAGGTATAACAATGGCACCTGATATCTTTACCTATAAGAACCCATTACCGCAAACATCCACAGAAAGCGGGGTGCTTGCAGGGAAAAAGGTTGTCATACAGCCAAACATGTCTGTTTGCGGATGGCTTACCGATGCTGGTTCTCTGGCCCTTGAGGGTTTTGTTGCCCTCGAAGACGCAACAGTAATAACCCGCCTCAGGAATGCAGGAGCTTCTCTTATTGGCAGTACGCGGATGAGTGAACTGGGTTTCGGAATTTCTGGCGATAGAGGAACGCAAGCCCTCTGCGGAGGCGAAGCTGATATTGCTTTGATCACAGACACCATGGGCGAAGCCCGGGTTGCCGCCGCAACATCCGGGCTTTTCGGATTCAAACCAAGTTACGGTATTATTTCCCGCCTGGGCCTGATCGGACTTGTTCCCTCCATGGAGTGCTATGGAATTATGGCGAAAAGTCCGGAAGATATCATTGCTACCATAGGGGCGATTACCGGCAAGGACGAAAATGATTTCTCGATGCCTGATGAAGATCTGCCCGGTTTCAGTATGCCTGAGGAATCACCGGGGACAAAAGGTGTTTCCGGGGTCATCAAGGAATGTCTCAGCATCCTAAATGATACGGAACTCAGGGCCTTCGAGTCAGTGATTGCAAAGATAGAGGAGGCAGGGGTAACTGTCAAGGAGGTAAGCCTTGAGAACTTCAGATTTTTTCAAGCCGTTCACAATGTAATCGGTTCTGTAGAGGCCTCCTCCAGTGCCGGCAAGTACGACGGTGTCCGTTACGGTCACAGGGCTGCTTCGGCAAGGAACTGGAATGAGATGTACCTGAATTCCCGGGGAGAATCTTTCGGATTGCTTGTTAAGGCGTTTCTGTTTCAGGGAGCCTATTTCCAGTTTGAAAACTATCCTGCATTTGAAAATGCCTGCCGCATCAGACGCCGCCTTATTCGGGATACTGAAAAATTGTTCGAACATATTGATGTCCTTGCCTTGCCAACACGAAGGCTTCATCATGATCCTGCCAGGGCAGCAACCGTCAGAGAGACATACGATGCCTTTTTGCTGACCCTCCCGGCCAACGTAACAGGTCAGCCTTCCCTTCAGATTCCATCTCTCGGCCTGGACCCTGGAGCTGACCCTGGTTTGCAGATCATGAGCCCCCCTCTCAGCGATGCCCGTTTATTGGCTACCGGCATGAGAATTTCATCTATCATTCAAGGGGCAAAAAAAACATGAAGTACGAAGCGGTCATCGGTCTTGAAATACATGTCCAGCTCAACTCTGCCACCAAGCTTTTCTGCGATTGCCATAACCGGCCGGGTGACCAGCCAAATCAGAATACATGCCCTATTTGCCTCTGGTTACCCGGAGCACTGCCCAAATTCAGCCGGGAAGCGCTGGAAAAGGCAACGCTGGCATGTCTTGCCCTGAATTGCACTATTCAGAAGGAGAGCGCGTTTGACCAGAAGGTGTATTACTATCCTGACCTGCCGAAGGGATTTCAGCTTTCACAACATCACAGGCCCCTGGCTAAAAATGGCTGGCTCGATATCCTGGGCGAGGACAATGACGTAAAAAGATTGCGGATACACCACATCCACATGGAAGAGGATGTTGCGAGACTTGTTCACGAGACAGAAGGGCGGACACCGGTCAGCCTGGTTGATTTCAACAGGGCAGGTACACCGCTGATCGAGATTGTAACCGAACCGGATATGCGGACACCCCACGATGCCATGGAATTTGTTCGCGCTTTAAGGGCGCAATTACGCTATACCGGCAGTTCAGATTGCAGCATGGAACAGGGGACACTCAGGGTTGATGCGAATATATCACTGCGTCCTGAGGGAACAGATGCGTTTAATACAAAAGTAGAAGTGAAAAACATGAATTCGATCCGCAACGTGGCGGACGCGATTACTTATGAAATCAGGCGTCAGACAGAGTGCCTTGAAAGTGGGGAGCCGATCGTGCTCCATACACGGCTTTGGGATTCTGAAAAAAATGTGACGACAGCGATGCGCGGTAAATTTTCCGGTCCGTGCATACCGGACCCGTCAGTACCCAGGATAGTGGTTACCGATGCCTGGTTGCAGGAGATGTTAAACAGGCTTCCGGAGATGCCAGGCCAGAAATCGGCTCGTTTTTTGAAAGAGTATGGCCTGACCTATGAAGAAGCCTCAAGCATGACACAGGAACAGGAACTTTCAGAATTTTTTGAAGAGGTTGTAAAAGAAAACCTGCCTCCGCGCAAGATTGCAAGCTGGATGGCTACCCATCTCGTCCCTTTTCTAAGAGATAATAATATGACTATAAAGGATACACCTCTGACTCCAAAGCGCTTTGCCGGTCTCCTATTTATGCTCGAGAATGACGTAATAAACGCCAATGCAGCCAAGGAGGTGTTGACCAGGCTTCTCTCGAGTGACCAGTCGCCCGAGGAGATTGTTGAAAAGGGCCGTTTACGGCAGGTTTCCGATAACGCGGAGCTTGAAGCACTTATCGACAGGATACTTGCGGACCATCCTTCTGATGTCGAGGATTACCGAAATGGGAACCCCAAAGTAAAGGGATTCTTTATGGGCCTGGCTATGAAAGCATCTCAGGGAAAAGCCAACCCGAAACTCTTAAAAGAAATTCTTACGAAGCGGCTGAGTTGAATCTGAAAAAAGGATACGTGGATGAGGGGAGGGGGACAATCTGTTATTTCAGCATGTGAGCTATTGGCTGTGTACTACCAGATAGTCAAAGGAAATCTACTATAACCTAAGAGCTTATCTTCTTTTTGAGTTCAATGAGTTTATTGAGTGCCTCTTCCGGTTTCAATTGATCCACATCAGTATGCATGATTTCATTGAGAATAGCATCTGTTGTCGAAGAGAAGAGGTCAAGCTGAAAAGAGCCTTTCTTCGTTTTCCCGTTTGCGAATCGTGGTTTTCCCAATTCGTTCAGTTCATCTTTCTCAAGATTAGCAAGAACCTCTTTTGCCCTCGTTATGATTTCATTCGGAATACCTGCCAAACGCGCTACCTGGATACCATAGCTCTTGTCCGCAGGTCCCCGTTCGATTTTCCTGAGAAAGATAATCTCGTCTCCCCATTCCTTTACCGATACATTGTAATTCTGGACACCCTCATGGGTCAGGCCCAGTTCCGTAAGCTCATTGTAATGAGTTGCAAAGAGAGTGCGTGCCTGTATTTCGTTTAAAATATGTTCAGCTACAGCCCATGCAATGCTGATACCGTCAAATGTACTCGTCCCCCTGCCGACTTCATCAAGGATGATGAGACTCTTGTCAGTTGCATTGTGAATGATATTTGATACTTCTATCATCTCCACCATAAAGGTGCTTTGACCTTTCGTGAGGACATCAGATGCCCCGATGCGCGTAAATATCCTGTCGGTGACACCGATGTGCGCACTGGATGCCGGGATGAAGCTCCCGATTTGCGCCATGATAACAATGAGAGCAGTCTGCCTCATGAATGTCGATTTCCCGGCCATGTTTGGGCCGGTTATGATAAGGAGACGGTTATCAGTGTTATTCATGGTAATGCTGTTCGGGATAAACCGTTCTTCAGACGGTATTCTTTCAAGAACCGGATGTCTTCCTTCTTCTATCTCGATTGTTTTACTTTCATTGACTTCCGGCTTTATGTAGTTATATCTCTTTGCAACAACAGCAAGGGTGGAGAGAAAATCAATCATTGAAAGTGCGGAAGCTGTTTTTGCAAGTAACGGAACATCTTTTTGTAATGCATCGAGTATTTTCCGAAACAGGTGATATTCCAGCGTCTTGAGTTTTTCTTCCGAACCGAGTATTTTATTCTCGAATTCTTTCAGTTCCTCTGTGATGTACCGTTCTCCTCCCACGAGTGTTTGCTTGCGAATGTACTCATCCGGAACCATGTGGAGATTTGCCTTTGTGACCTCAATATAGTAACCGTATATCTTGTTGTACCCGACTTTCAGCGATGAGATGCCTGTGCGCTGCCGTTCGCTTTGCTCGAGACCGGTGAGAAAATCTTTTCCTTTGTAGGATATGGCTCTCAGCTCATCAATATCCTTATGATATCCTTCCTTTATGATCCCGCCTTCCCTGATGCTCAGGGGAGGGCTGTCGACAATGGCTTTTTCAATCAATGCTTCTAATGAAGAAAAATCAGATATGTCTTCCGAGATTTTCTGTAAGAAAGGGTTATGGGAATGATGTAAGCACCGCTTGATTTTTGGAAAAAGTGATGCAGAATTCTTTATTGCGATCAGGTCACGGGCATGAGCATTTTTTGCATGTACTCGTGCTGAAAGTCTTTCGATATCCTGTATTTTTCTCAGGGACGTCCTGAGTTCCTCAAGGAGTTCGTAATCGTCTACAAGGTATTCAACTGCGTCCTGGCGCATGTGAATATCGTGAACATGAATGAGAGGTTTGAGAATCGAAGACCGTAAATACCGTGCCCCCATCGGTGTCAACGTTTCATCAAGAACCCAGAGAAGAGTACCTTCACGTGACCCAGAGGCATGGTTGTGCGTGAGTTCAAGGTTCCGTTGGGTTGTGCCGTCAATAAAGAGATAGGATTCATGTTTCATAACAGCAATTTTTTTCAAGCAAAACGTTTCTCTCTGGGTATCTTCGAGATACCTGACAAGAGCCCCTGCAGCTGACAGTGCGGCCGTAAGTCCTTCGCATCCATAACCCTCAAGCGATGAGACCTTAAAATGCTGAAGGAGTATCTTGTATGCCTCTCCGTAGTCGAATGTCCAGTCATCGTACCCAGTAACATAAAATTGTTTCAAATATTCGCTGTAATAAAGATTGTCCTTGATCCCCATTGGTACGATGACCTCCCGGGGCTCAAATCGGGACATTTCGTCTTCAATGCTCTTGTCGGTCTCATAAACGAAGAAATCACCTGTTGAGATGTCTGCTCCTGCGACACCGTGCTTGTCTTGTAAGGGGAATATGCTCATGATATAGATGTTTTCATTTGGATTTTCCGGCTCATGAGTTCCAGGAGTTATGACTTTTACGACTTCCCTTCTGACGATTCCCTTTGCGTCTTTCGGGTCTTCCGTCTGTTCACATATCGCAACCTTGTATCCTGCTTTAATGAGTTTGGCAATATAGGATTCTGATGCAAAGTAGGGGATGCCACACATGGGGAGGGGCTCTTCTTTTGACTTGTCCCTTGTTGTGAGGGCTATTTGCAGGATCCTGGATGCCTTTTCTGCATCCTCTCCAAACATTTCGTAGAAATCTCCGAGCCTGAAAAAAACAATTGCATCCCGGTATTGTTCTTTAACAGAAAAATATTGTTTCATCAGCGGTGTTAGTTCAGACATACCAGGATATTAAATAACATAAGATGCCTAAAGTGCAATACGGGAACGGTAATGATGATGAGTTCCTTCGAGCGATCATGGTATCAGGAAGGGTCCTCAAGGAGTCGTATAAAATTTTCACATTCTTCAAATGGTACAGTGCGCCTGTTTTTCTCCAGCCGGGCCTTATACATCTTCAGCGTGTCTTCTATATCTTTATGGCATTCTACTGCAAGGTAACGTACCAGCCCGCTTGAACAGGGATCGAACAGGGACTCTAATCGTTTCTTCTGCGTTAAGAAATAACAGTATTGATAGAGATCTTCTCCCGGAACATATCCGCTTATCAAGACAGCCTCTTTTGCCTTCCTGAGAAAATAGAGCCGTTCGGAAGGTGTGAATTCTATGAGGAATTGTTCCTTGAGATGTGATGAAATTTCACTGGTTGACATGTTTTATTCTAACAGAATATGTTGTTAAAAATGGATTTTGCCTCTGCACGGACAGAAGATTATTTTCGATTTGGCAAAAGAGCTGTTTGATGTTTGAACGGAATATTGAAACCTGTTAGAATAATTTGCGGCGCTATTTAAGGTATTAGTAAGGGTCTCAAAATAGTATTCATATTCCCCCCTCTCCCAACCCTCCCCCCTCAGGGGGGAGGAACCAACTATAATCCTCTCTCCCCTGGAGGGAGAGGGCAAGGGTGAGGGGGATCATGTATGTGTTTATTATTGTGAGACTGTTAATACTTTGAATGTTACGGGTGACTTCCTTCACCGGAGGAGAAATTGCTTTGGAAGAGAAAGAAAATATTGCAGAAAAAGTCAGGACAATCCTTGATCATTTGCAATGTGTTTTGGATTCTCACGAAGGATGTGCGGAATTAATAGAGGTTAAAGATAACAAAGTGATTTTATATTGCGGTGGAAAATGTACAGGATGTGATAACAGATGTGTTGAATCTTCTATTAAAGATGAATTACCTGATGTTGAGGTGATTCTGCGGATGTAGATTAACCTGCATAGTTGAACACGGCCCGTAAGAAGAGAGGGCTCCATGGCAGTAAAA
>Ga0209163_1002412_pt1 | contig 15745 bp, 9 predicted proteins | sample MTBAKSrepl2MetaG_FD_187457 | JGI IMG/M metagenome (GOLD analysis project Ga0209163, IMG submission 187457) | Enrichment culture microbial communities om Arthur Kill intertidal strait, New Jersey, USA, that are MTBE-degrading - MTBE-AKS2 (Arthur... | ecosystem: Environmental > Aquatic > Marine >...
GTCGGGATCGCTCGCGCGTTCATAGCAGGCCTCGGAGCAAAACACCGGCACGGCGGGTATCAGCACCCGGTTGTCGGTCAGGCACGTGACGATGTTGGACAGGCGATCCAGACTCTGGCCGGTCTGCAGCCAGTGATGGTCGAGCCAGGTTTCGCCATGAAATGGGCTGGACGACAGGCTGTTGTGTGGCGGCTTCCAGTCGGTGCGCGCGCTGGGATGGATGGAAAGCGGATGGCCCCATGGGTTGTGCTGCTGCACCGCGGCGCCCAGGGCGCTGAAGTCGGCGGGCGTCCAGCCGCAATCGGCGAAAGCGTACTGGTACTCGCCCGACAGGCTCCACAATGTGTTGAATGTCCCGTAGCGTGCGGCGCAGTAGATGCTGATATGCCGGGCGTCTTCCGATGAGAACAGGCATTTCCTCGTCTTGCCCCACCACATCGTGGGGACCGCCGCGACGAAACCGGCCTCCCCCAACGCCTGCATGCGACGATCGAGGGCCTGGAAATACGCCGGGTTCAATCGCGCCGGATCACGGTCCGTGAACGCGTATCCCCCTTCGTTGCGGTGAGCCTGTCCATCGGGATAGTCGCCGTAGCCATGAATGTACTGCATGAGCACGGCGGTGAATCCCTTGCCCCGGCGGTCTGCGAGATATTGAAAGAACCGCCCCTCTCCGTTGTCGCCCAGGCCACAGCGGGCGGTATTTCCCGCCCACAGCGTGTCGGCCAATAAGAAGAAGGGTGTGCCGTCCGCGTATTCGAAGTGCCGCCTATCCGCGGCGACGCGCACCTGACCTCGGCGGTTTGGGTTGGCCAACTTCTCGGCCGCCGTCCACGGCAGCGCCTCGAACGTGCCGCTCTGGCCCGACAGCCCACTATCCTCGACCCGCGCGCCGCTGCGCCAGGTCCAGATGCCCGGCGCCGTGGCCTGCACGCGCACGCGGAACGTGTTGCCGCCGTCCCAGAACGCGTGGCATCGCTTCGAAAACCCCGGTCCTTCGAGATCGACCCAGACCCGTTCCCCATCGTAGGGACTGGCGCGGACTTCGGCCGCATGCAGCGTGATCTCCACCGTCTCCCAAACGTGCACGGGAGCCGCGGAGACCGCCGACGCGAACAGGAAACAGCCGAGAGCACTCGTGAAAGCCCAGAACAGAGCACGCCCCGGCATGTCATGGCGAGGAGCGCAGCGACGAAGCAATCTCAATCCCGCGATGGGAGATTGCTTCGCTCTGCTCGCAATGACGTGGCGGCAAGTCCTGTTGCCCCTCTGAATCCTGTTGGAGGCCCCGGGAGGCACGACCAGATGCATCATGCCCTCAGCGCCTGGTTCACGCGACGGATCGTGTCGTTGACCTCTCTCGGAGCCATCATGCCGATCGTCACCGCGTCCACCAACTGGTTCCCGAACACGTATCGCAGCGAGGCGTCCATCTGCTCCGGCTGGGTCAGCTTGCCGGCCCCGAAGAGCTTCATGCCGATGACGACCTTGCCGTTGGCGCGGGCCTGCCTGAGAACCGGCGCCTTCACCTCGGGCGCCACGTCCATCTCGGCCTCCGGGCCCACGTTGTTGATCCGTGCGATGAACACGTCCACCCAGGGATGCACCGCCGCGACCTTCACCGCGTCGAACTCGTGGCAGGAGACCCCGACGGCGCGGACCGCCCCCTTCTCCTTCAGCTCGGACAGCTCGTCGCGGATGCGCTCGTACGTCTGCGGCCACTGAGCGTCCGTCATGCAGTGGATCAGGCAGATGTCGAGGACGTCGGTGTTCATCTCCTTGCGGAACCGGTCCACCTCTTCCTTCGCGCCGCCGGAGGGCGAATTCCAGTACTCCTTCCGCGGCCAGATCTTCGTCGAGAGGATATAGCTGTCGCGCGGCACGTCCTTGAGCGCCGTACCGAGGTACGGATGGGCCCCATAGAGGTCCGCGGTGTCGATGTACATGATCCCCTGGTCCAGGCTGTGGCGCAGCAGTTCGGTGAAGGCTTTCTCCCCCAGGCGGGTGTGGGCGGAAGACCGCGCCCCCCCGTTCCAGCCGGTGCCGTGGGCGAGCCGGGTGGCCTTGATGCCGGTGGATCCCAGGGGCACGACGTCGGTGGCGCGAATCCGGCCGGCGTTTCTCTTTTCCGCCGCCGCCAGCCAGGCGGGTTGTGTCATGAGAACCCCCGCACCGGCCACGGCGGTGGAGAGAAACTGCCGACGGCTGCAACCATGAATACCATCTTTCGAACAGAGCGTCTGATCGTACATAGGGTCCACTCCTTTCGATGATTTAGAGACGTTTGATCCGGATATTGCGATACCAGACGGGCCGGCCGTGGTCTTGTAGACCGATGTACCCGACGCGGGCGAAGTCCTTGATGGCCGTGCTGAACTTGTTGGGCGTACCGTCCGGGTTCTGCTTCGGCGTGGTCCACTGATCCGCGTCCATATCGATAACCCGCTCGCCGTTGAGGACCACCTCAATCCGGCTGCCCTTGCACGTCAGGACACAGCGGTTCCACTCGCCTGGTGATTTGATCGCATTCTTCGACGGCGCCTGGCAGTCGTAGATGGCCCCCGCCGTGCCGGTCTTGCTGATCCTCTCGCGGCCGTAGGAGTTGGCGACCTGGATCTCGATGCCCGTGTACACCGGGTCTTTCAGGTCCGAAGTGCGGAAGAAGATGCCGCTGTTGGTGCCCTCCATGACCTTGAATTCCAGGTCGAGAACGAAATCGCCGTAGGTATCGCGGGCCCAGAGATAGTCGAAGTTGTGCTCCTGGCCGTCCATGTTCCGACGGACCGTGAGGGTCCCGTCCTGCACCATCCAGGAGTTCGCGGGACCGGTGATCCAGCCCTCCAGGTCCTGGCCGTTGAACAGGGTGACGAACCCCTCGGCATCGGTCTTCGGCCCGGTCGCCGCGTTCCGCGGGAGCTTGCGAATCAGCACGTTGCGGAACTGCACGAGGCTGGACGGCGGACCGGACTCTCCCGTCCCCGGGTGGATGCCGACCTGGTGTTTCAGGCCGATGGGCCCGCTCCTGGGGAGACCGGGAACCTGGACGTTCTCGAATACGATTCTTCCATTGAACATGACCGTAGCTCGATCGCCCACGACGGTGATATCGCAGGAATTCCACCGCCCGACGGGTTTGGTCGTCAGCAGCTTGAACATGGCCGCCGATTGTCCGGGAGGAACCGCCCGTCCAGCAGAGGCATCGGCAGTTCCCTGTCCCGCCCCGCGCAGCAGAATGCCGGAATCCATGCTCGGCGTCAACACTTCGACTCCCGTCCCACGCGGACTGCCGGACAGGTCAGGCACAACAAGCATGGCCTCCGGTCCCGCGACCTGATCGAACCGCCACTCGACGTGGAGAGCGAAGTCCTCGAAGGACTCTTCCGTCCACAGGTTCCGGTCGCCCTTGGCCTCCGAGCGGGCGTCATAGTCGATCACGCCGTCGACGACCTTCCAGTGGCCGTTGTCGCCCTGCGGGACCTTCCAGCCGGCGAGGTCCTTGCCGTTGAACAGGACCTGATACTCCGGCCACGGCCGCCAGGTGGGATAGACCGTTTCCGGCGAGAGCTTGTGCTGGTGACGCGGCTTCGGCGGGTTGCCCTCGTTGTAGAAGACGTACAGGCCGCCTTTGCCGGCGATGACGATGTCGTTGCGGCCGTCCTGGTTCATGTCCGCAATGTTGAGCTTCATGCCCACGCTGACCACGTAGTTCGGCGGCGGGTTGATCCCACCCTCGTCGGGGTAGTACGGCAGGTGATTGAACGACAAGATGTGCCGCTCGAATTGGCCTCCTTTGAGGTCGTACCAGAAAGCATACAGGGGATCGAAGGCCCCGATGTCGGCGCCGTGGTGGGCGAAGAGCCGTTTGCCCGTCACGAGGTCGGGCTTGCCGTCGCCGTTGAGGTCGCCCAGCTCCATCGTGTGGAACTGGCTGTACTCGGTCTCGACCCAACGCGTCTCGAACGTGCGTTTGCCCGAGGCATCGACTTTCTGCCGGAGCCAGGCCAGGCCGTAGGCGTGCGAGGCGCCGATGACGATGTCGTTGAGCCCGTCCTCGTCCACGTCGTGGACCAGAATCGGGTGCGAGGCCGGTCCGCCTCTGTTGTTCTCGGATGCGAACTTGTAGTCGGCATGAAACGCCCACGGCGTGTCGGTCGCGCGCTTGGGCTGCTCGTACCAGCCCATCTGCGTGACGATATCGACCCGCCCGTCGCCGTTGATATCGCCCAGGCCGTTGCCGTGGACATCGCCCTCGGTCCCGACGACGTGCTCGACGAACCAGGGCTCCTTGTCGATGTGCTCCAGCCAGGTCACGCCCTGGCCTTTGACCAGCGACCAGTGGTTGCAGAGGATATCGTCGTCGCCGTCGCCGTCGATGTCGCCGGGGATGACGCCTTCCATGTTCAGGGCCTGATGGATGCGCCGGGATTTCCACACGACGCCCTTCTGGCCGGGGTTCTCGTACCAGAAGGCCCCCTTGAGGAACATCCAGCCGGAACTGACGATATCCGTCCGGCCGTCGAAGTTGACGTCCATGGCGAACTCGCTGTTGTCGTCGGTCTCAGGGCCATTGGTCTCGGCCCCATCGCGGAAGTCCGCGTGCTTGATCCAGTGCGGCGCCTCGTACCAGTTCCGTCCGGCGGCGATGTCCAGGTCCCCGTCGCCGTCGAAGTCCAGCACCGACGCACACTCGCAGAACGGCCCGAACCAGTAGGTGTGGTTGGCAGGATCATGGACGGGCCCATCGACCTTCGTCGGCACAAAGATGGTCTCGCCCGCATACGCGGCCAGCGCCGTCGCCAGCACAATCAATCCCCCCAGGCATCCCCGATTCAGCATAGCGGCTCTCCTTGAGACATGGGAAGTCAAGTACCAAGCACCAAATCCCACCCCGCCAGAGCGGGAACGTCAATCCCAAACAAATCCAAAACCCAAAGCTCCAAACAGCTCCCGCCGCTTCGCGTCAGCACCGTAGCACGGGCATCCTGCCCGTGAGTGGACCCCAAACGCATTGCTTGGCGTTTGGGAACCCAGTAGCATGGGCGTCCCGCCCATGATGCCAGACGACGGGCATCCTGTCCGTCGCACTCACGTCCGCTCGCGGACGTGCTGCGAAGGAGCATTCGTCACACCGACGCTGCATCTTCACACCATACGCGCCATCATGCTACCCGCCGTCCCAACAGGCATCAATCTTCTTTTCCCGCCGCCGACTCGCACAACTCCGCCCGGACACCCTGGGGCCGCTGTCCCCAGACCCCTGGCATTTTCCGCTTTGGGCCAATGGCATGATAAGAAAGAAACCGCGGCGTCACTTGGCCCCCGCCGAAGATACTACCAAGTGCCAGCGTTGCATGAGCCGCGGCGGGCATGGATGACAAGCAAGGGTGGCGCCTCGACTATATACCTGACACCGTCCCGTTTCCCCGATCTTCTTCTGAGAGTACCGAAGGACTTGACTGGTCGAAATACGTCTGCCCGGATGGCAGACGACGATGCTATATCTGGGGACACCGGGTTGAATTCCAGACCGAAGCGAATAGAATATCGCCGGACTTGACGGAACAAGTGGGGTGTCGTGGGTATTTGCTTGGGGGTGTTGCCCTCACGCGCGGATGAGTAGGAGACGATGAGTTATGGCGAGTTTCATGCTGCCTCTTGGGGCATTCCAGGTGCAACTACTCGAACCCAATGTGGTTGCCTCCGCCGAAACCCTTCAAAAGGCGATGACGGAATGGCGTACCTGTATGGACGCAGCTTTCGGCGGGCATCCCGATGACATTGACACGCAGGCAGAGGCATTGGATCGTGTCATCGAGGGTTCGATTCTTCGCAGACTCGAAGCTGCTTCGCAAGAGTTCAAGCGGTGCCTGGAGACTTCGGAGTTCCCTCACGTCCTGCCTCCTATCACGATCCAGTTGATCTACGCTTCACTTGTTGCACAGATCTTCAATCTCTCCTTTGAAATTCATGACTACGAGGCAACAGAAGATGAAAACAGCCGAAAATACTGGTGGGTGAGCGGACGAGTCGTTGATGGTCGTAGACGGGCATACGAATGCTCCGGATCCAGTTTCACGTTTGATGGCCAGGATGAAAGACTTGCCGAAGGGGCCCTCCTATCTGCTTGTGCAGACGCGTTCGTTGCCGGTGTATATGCCGCAGTCCCTCACTTTCCGTGGGATCGCCATTTCCCGTGGGCAGGTGAACCACATATCAGGTGAACCACATGAACTCCGAGGGCATTTCGCCCATTTCGCTGCAATTCGGGGCCGCCATACTCAATTCCAGAGTAAAACAAGGAAGATGTCTCCACGCCGTCCCTCCGCTCTCATGCCATTGGCCGAAAGCGGAAAATGCCGGGGGTTTGGGGGCGGAACCCCCAAGATTGACTCGGTCCGACGGGACCGCCGCGGAGCGAGCGATTCCTTCGAAGTTCTGTGGTCACGGTGGCCGGATTGTGGTATGATCACTATTGCTATCGATGCTGATCTCAATGAAGAACCAGTAGGATGCCCTGACATGTCGAACGCGATCGAAATAGCAAACCTGTCGCGAGAGGAGAAGCTGCGGATCATGGAGGCCATCTGGGAAGACCTTTCCCGAGAAGACGAGCAAGTCGAATCCCCCGAATGGCATCGTGAGGCCCTCGAAGAGACCGAGCGACGGCGCCAGTCAGGACAGGAAGCGACGGTGGACTGGCCGGAAGCGAAGAACGAACTGAGGAAGCAGTTCGAATGAAGATCAAGCTCCTCTCTTCGGCGATAGAGGACCTGCGCCGGAATCCGAGGAGAATCTGACGCTCCTTGGGGCGGAAGTGACACTGCGCGAACGCTGCGTTCCTCTCCTCGCTGAACCAACCATGCTGCCTCCCCTGTTTGTCCAGAATCATGCTATTGGCCCAACGCGCAAAACCGTGGGGGCTTGGGGGCAGCGACCCCCAAGATCGATGGGGTCGGACGGAACTATTGCTTGACGGTGGGGTGGGCGAACCTGAAGAAGAACCCCGCCGCCGGACTCACGTGGGAAGAGGTCAAACGCAGGGTCCGTAGTCGCCATGGCGTCTAAGTTGATCATCGCACCGGAGGTCGAACAGGACCTCGCGGAAGCGTCCACATGGTATGAATCCCGACGGGCCGGTTTGGGGGAGGAGTTTCTGAGCGGCGATCCCGAAAGATGGCGTCACCGCCTCCGGTAGATGAGACCCTATTCCCATTGCGGGGTCGGCATATCAAGGAAGGTGACTCCAAGACTCCAGGCTGACCGGTGTGTGCCCGTGTCGGCGTTTGCCCCGGGCTGCTGCTGGCGCCGGCGCACGACTCGGAGTCGAGGTGACCGTGCTATTCCCTTCTCGTGCGGCTCTTACATGTGCGCCTCTCTGCCGGTTCTGATCGGCGATTCGAGGCGGTTCCCCAAACTCTCCCCTCGGTGTGGATTTCGGATGGTCTCACTCTCGGCTCCCCCCTTCTTCCACTGACGTAGCCGCCAGCGTATCGGCAGAGATGATTCGCTATACTGACCACAACACTCTCTCCACCGGCGATTGCCGCAACACGGGGGGTCCCACAGGTCACGCACAATGTCGCGCAATCGCACGATCCAACCAAGCCCAAGCATTGCCTCTCTCCGCAGCCGCCCTGCCTGCGATCTGCGACGCCCTCCCTGATGGTTATCTGTTCATTATACCGATTGCGGGAGCCAGTAACAACCTTTCTTCATGGCAGTCGCGAAAATTGATTTATTCGGACCCACAAGTGCCTATCCCAGGATGATTCCGGAATCCGGGGCACATCATACTCAAGGGGAGAATCATTCCGGATTCGGATTATTCCGGGTGGACTATTCCGGGTGGATTACTCCGGGGACGCTATACTCAATCCCGGGCCGAAACGAAGAAGATGCCTCCAGACAGTTCCTCCCGGATCATGCTACTGGGCCAAAGCAGAGAACGCGGAGGGTTTGGGGATAGAGCCCTCAAGGTTCATCCGATCTGACGGGACTGGCGCAAAGCATGCGATTCCTTGGAAGCACCGTAGCCACGACCCCGGCCTTGTGGTATGATTTGACCCGGCGCGGTCTGTGGGGTACCGACGCGGGGCGAGCGCCCCTGCGGTCAAGAGGTCGCCACGCCGGGCTCGCAGTGACGTTTGTCGTGCACCCGGTGCACGAGCAACGAAGAAAGGCTTTGGGGAAAGGAGCTTTGAATGAACGGCATGTCCCTGAACGTCCGCATCCGCCTGAGTGTCATGATGTTTCTCCAGTACATGATGTTCGCCGTCTGGTGGGTGCAGTTGGCCGGCTACCTCGCCAAGATCGGCGTCACCGGCACGATGAAGGCCCTGATCCTGAGCAGCATGGCCCTGGGCAGCCTGGTCTCGCCGATCTTCGGCATGATCGCGGACCGCCACTTCGCCAGCCAGAAGGTCCTCACGATCATGAACCTGGCCTGTGCCGGCCTGCTCTTTCTCGCGGCCCTGGTGAACAGCCCGGTCGCTTTGTTCGTGCTCCTGCTGCTGGCGATGATCTGCTACATGCCCACGTGGAGCCTGACCAGTGCGGTGGCCATGGCCCACGCGCCCTCGGAGAAGTTCCCCCAGATTCGAGTGTTCGGATCGATTGGTTGGGCGGCGGCCGGATTGTTCGGCCTCACCGCCGCCCGGCTCTTCGACGGCGCCAGGATTGACGGCACCAACATCCCGCTGTACTGCGGCGCCGGCACCGCCCTCGTGGCCGGCCTGCTGAACTTGACGCTGCCCAACACGCCCCCGCCGGCCAAGGGCAAGCCCGCCTCGATCATCGACGTGCTGGGCCTGCGGGCACTGGGACTTCTCAAGAGCGGCAACTTCGCCTTCTTCATGCTCATCTCCATAATCGCCATGATCCCCTTCACGATGTACTTCTCCTTCGCCTCACAATTCCTCATGAGCCAGGGCTTCACACAGGTCACGGCGGTCATGAGCTGGGGGCAGGTGGCAGAGATGTTCATCATGCTCCTGGTCCCGATCGCGCTGGTACGCTATGGCGCCAAATGGGCCATCACCGCGGGCCTGGGGGCGTTGGTGGTGCGTTATGTCGCGTTCCTGGCCGGCGGCATGCTGGGTCAACCGTGGCTCTACTACATCGCCATTCTCGTTCACGGGGCGATCTTCGGCCTCCTCATCGTCGGCGGTCAGGTGTACGTGGATAAGAAGGCGCCGCCGGAGATCAAGGCGCAGGCGCAGGGACTGGTGGGACTGCTTCTGTTCGGCGTCGGCATGCTCATCGGCACGTTCGCCAGCGAACACCTGATCAACATGTATACGGCCGAAAAGATGGTCGAGAACGTCATGACGAAAGTCACGAACTGGAACACGGTCTGGCTCATCATGACGGCCCTGTCGGCGGTCCTGATGGCGGCGTTCTGCTTCCTGTTCCGTGACGACGTGCTGAAGAGGGCCGCCCCTGCGGCCGCGGCGCCGGGACCGGGACAGGCGGAAGTCGCGTAGAACCGTTGTGCGGAAAGTCCGACCCCGTCTTGGCGGGGTCGGGATTCGCGCGTCGGATTTCTACAGGTCGTGACGCGATACGAACCTCTTGGGAGGTCGGAACCATGAGACAATACGGCGTTGGTGTTTTCGGCATCGGCTGGGTCGCGGGCGAGCACATCAAGGCCTACCTGCGGAACCCGCACATGAAGGTCGCGGCGTTGGCCTCCCGCCGGAGGGAATCGGCCGAGGCTGCGAAGGCCAAGCTGAGCATTGACTGCGATGTGTTGGGTACGTTCGATGAACTCCTCAGGAGGAACGATATCGATGTCATCGACATCTGCTCGCCGAACGTGCTGCACGCCGAGGAGGCCATCGCCGCCGCGCGGGCGGGCAAGCACGTCGTGATCGAGAAGCCCATCGCCATGAACCTGCGCGAGCTCAAGGCGATCCGGGATGCGGCCGTCAAGGCGAAGGTGAAATCCCAGGTCGGCTTCGTCGCGCGGTGGAATCCGCACGTGCAGTCCATCCGTGGCATGATCGACAAGGGCGGGCTCGGCGAGCTCTACTATACCGAGGTGGACTACTACCACGAGATCGGGCCCTGGTGGAGCGGGTGGAGCTGGGGGGCCGGGACGAAGGCCGGCGGGCCCAGCGCCAGTCTGCTGGCGGGCTGTCACGCGGTGGACCTGCTGCGCTACTTCGGCGGCGAGGTCGAGGAGGTCTTCGCTTACGGCACCTTCGGGCACCGCCAGGACTACGAGTACGAGCCGACCTACGCCGCGGTGGTCAAATTCAGGAACGGCAAGATCGGCAAAACCGGGTGCAGCTTCGAGAACGAGTGTCCCTACACGATGAACATCATCCTCCACGGCAGCCAGGGCTCGGTCGAGAACGAGAAGTTCTACACGAAGGCCTGGTTCCCCGGCCAGGAAGGCTGGCAGCAGTTCAACGCGACGCCGCTCGACAGCGGGGACGTGGCCCACCACCCCTTCCAGGGGATGATGGACGACCTGGCCGCGGCGCTGGTCGAAGACAAGGAGGCCACGGCCAATATCCACGAGGCGTACGCCTCTCACGAGCTGTGCCTCGCGATCGACCGCTCCATCGAGACCGGCCGGCCCGTGAGATTGCCGCTGGCTGACTCGTAGCACGGGCATCCTGCCCGGGAGTATCACGGGCGTCTCGCCCGTGGAAATGACTCGTAACGACGGAGCCCGTGCCGCGACGAACCGACGTCCTGTGAGAGATAAGACAATGATCCTATCGCTGCCTCGACTCATCCCGACGATCCTTGCGGTCCTCGTGATTGGTGCGCCGCATGACGCCACGACCGCCTCCGCAGAAGCGAGAACGGTCCGCGTGTTCAAAGCCGGCGCAGCGACAAGCAACATCACGCCGCCGCTGGACGAGTCTCTCGTGGGCGGTTGGGATTCGCCCCCGGCCGAGCACATCCACGACGAGTTGCACGTCCGCTGCCTCGTGCTCGACGATGGCGAGACGAAACTGGCGATGGTCCTGGTGGACAGCCTGGGCGTCTCGCGAGAGGTCTGTGACGCGGCCGGCAAAATCATCGAGGACAAGACCGGAATCCCCGCCCGCAACATCCTGATTGCCGCCACGCACACCCACTCCTCGATCAGCGCACGCGGGTCCAGCCGGGTCAAGGCCAACGACGCCTTCAGCGACTATGAGAGCTTGATAGTTCGACGGATCGCCGACGGAGTCCGCCGGGCGGTGAACAACCTGGAGCCCGCCCGCATCGGGTGGGGTCGGGCCCAGGAGCCGACGCAGGTCTTCAACCGCCGGTACTTCATGAAGCCGGGGACGCCCACGCCCAACCCCTTTGGCGGGACCGACCAGGTCGTCATGAATCCCGGCCAGGGCAATCCGAACATCCTCAAAGCCGCCGGACCCACGGACCCCGAGATCTGCTTCCTGTCGGTACAGTCGAAGGACGGCCGGCCGATCGCGTTGCTGGCGAACTACTCGCTGCATTACGTGGGTCCCGCCGCCGGGAGGGTCGTCTCCGCCGACTACTTCGGCGTGTTCGCCGACCGCATCCAGGACTTGCTCGGGGCCGACCGGCTCGACCCGCCCTTCGTCGGCATCCTCTCCAACGGCACCAGCGGTGACATCAACAACATCAACTGGCTTCAGAAACCGGATCAGCGCTGGCCGCCGTACGCCAAGATGCGACACGTGGCCGACCTCGTTGCCAAGGCCGTCCTTGCGGCACACCGGCAGGTCACATTCTACGATTGGGTCAAGCTGGACGCGCGGCGGCAAGAACTGACGCTGGCCGTCCGCCGGCCGACGCCCGCACAACTGGCCTATGCCCGCCAGATTCTCGACAAGCCGGAGGATGCCCCGAAGCATCACGCGCGTGAGCGCATCTACGCGAATCGCGTGCTGGGGCTCGCTGACGCGCCAGAACAGGTGGGAATCGTCCTGCAGGCCTTCCGTATTGGCGACTTGGGAATCTGTGCGATCCCGTTCGAGGTCTTCGTGGAGATCGGCCTTCAGTTGAAGAAGGAGAGCCCGCTGGGACAGACGTTCACGATCTCGCACGCCCATGGTAGCCACGGCTACCTGCCCACGGCCGAGCAGCACAAGCTGGGCGGCTACGAGACCTGGCTGGGCACCAATCCGGTGGAGACGCAGGCGGCCGCCAAGATCGTGGACAACCTTCTGGCAATGCTGCGGGAGCTTGATTAGAGGAGAATCCGATGACCGAGAAACTCGCAATTGAGGGCGGACCCAAGACGGTGACGAACAAGCTGACGCCTTGGCCGCAGTTCGATGAGAAGGCGATCCAAGCGGTCGAGCAGGTCCTGCGCTCGGGCAAGGTCAACTACTGGACCGGGCCCAAGGGGATGGAGTTCGAGAAGCGATTCGCGGCCTGGCAAGGCAGCAAGTTCGCGATCAGCACCTCCTCGGGGACCTCCGCGCTCCACGTCGCGCTCAGTGCCCTGGGGATCGGACCGGGCGACGAGGTCATCGTACCCAGCTACACGTTCATCGCGAGCAGCTTCGCCATCGTGCAGGCGGGCGCCGTGCCGCGGTTCGCCGACGTCAATCTGAACGACCACTGCATCAGTCTCGCGTCCGCGGCCCAGCTCGTCAACAGACGCACGAAGGCGATCATGCCCGTTCATTTGTACGGCAACGTGTGCGACATGGACCCGATCCTGGACTTCGCCAAGCAGCACCGGCTCTACGTCATTGAGGACAACGCGGAGGCCTTCGGCGGCCAGTACAAAGGAAAGAAGACCGGCACGCTCGGCCATATCGCGGCGTGCAGCTTCTGCCAGAACAAAACCTTCACCACCGGCGGCGAGGGCGGCATGGTCACGACGGACGACGAGGATCTCGCCTGGAACGCCCGCAGTTTCCGCGATCACGGCTACGACGTCAAAGAGCGCCTGCACCTGCTCGAGCTAGAGCAGAAGCTCCCCTACATCCACAACATGGTCGGCTGGAACTACCGCATGACCGAGATGCAGTCGGCGATCGGCCTGGCGGAACTCGACCGCATGGACACCTGGAACATGCCCGCGCGGCGGCGCAATGCGCAGATCATCATCGACGCGATCAAGGACCTGCCGCCGGTGAGGTACCTGCCGGTGGACACACCCGAGCGGCGCAACGGCTGGTATGTCATGGCGTTCTCGCTGGACATCGAGCGAATGAACTGCGACATCCACCAGTTCGTCGCGGCGGCCGGCGCCGAGGGGGCACCCTGCTGGCGAGTCTTCTGGCCACAGTGCCACACGGAGAAGGCCTACACCGAACACCGGGCGTTTGGCCGCAGCGGCTTTCCGTTCACCTCGAAAGAGTACGCCGACCCGGCCGGCGTGGACTACAGCAAGGTGGAGGTCCCCCACGCGATCTGGCACCAGAGCCATACCTTCACCTGCTTCGCCTTCCCGACGTTCACCGAGGACGACTGCCGGCAGATCGGAACGGCCCTGGCCAAGGTGATTCGGGCCTACACCCAGTAGCACGGGCGTCCTGGCCATGACTTCCGGAGCACGGGCAGGATGCCCGTGGTACTCACGGCCGGGACGGCCGTGCTGCGAAGGAACCAAGGAGCTCACCATGCAGAAGGTCAAGTATGCCATCATCGGCTTCAGCGTATTCGCCGAAAATCGCATCGTCCGCGAAGGCTTCGGCCTGGACCAGGGTCGGTTTTCCGGACACCCGCAGGCGGAACTGATCGGCGCCGCCGGCAGGACCACCGCGCGCCGGAAGGCAGCCACCCGACTGGGTCTGAAGTGGTATGACTCTGTCGATGCTCTCATGGACGATCCGAGCATTGAAGCGGTCTTCATCGCGACCGACAATCTGTCCCACGCGCCGCTGGCGGAGAAGGCCCTCCAGGCGGGCAAGCACTGCCTGATCGAGAAGCCGATCACGACGACGCTGCAAGACGCACTGAGACTCCAGGATCTGGCCCGCACGCAAGGCCTGAGCCTGGCGGCGGACCACATGATGGTCGAGAATGCCTACAATCACCGGGCGAAGGAACTCATCGCCGACGGAGTCCTCGGCCCGGTCAACGACATCGCGCTGCACATGGAGTTCTGCTACGGCGCGACGCCGCAGGAGGCCGCTGCCTGGCGCTGTGCCGATCCGAAAGAGATCGGCGGTCCCATCGGCGACGTGGGTAGCCATTGCCTGTATGTGGCGGAGTTCCTGCTCGGCAGCGAAATCGTATCCTTGGCTTGCGTGTACACGCCCCGGACGCTCGACATTGCGGTCGAGAACGGCGCAATCATCCAGTTCCGGACGCACAGCGGCATCCAGGGCACGATCCGGGTGGCCTTCAATCAGCCACGCGGCGGCCGGGACAGCACGTTCACCGACCTGGGCTACGAAGCCTACGGCCCGAAAGGCATCCTCAGGGGCTGCGGCACCTTGTTCCAGCTATCGGGCCATGCGGACGAACCCATCCGAGTCCGACTGGAGCTCGATAACTTCAAACGCACGGAGACGATCACAATCGATTCCGTGCAGAACATCTATCAGGCCGCGATCGCCCGCCACGCGCGATCGATCCTCGACAAGAAGCCACTCGATGCCGCGGACGCGGTGCACAACCTCACGCTGGTGCTCGCCTGCCATGAATCCGCCAACCAACACAGCCGATGGATCGAGCTGGGCTGAGTCCCAGGTATGCCCGGAAATCGGTGGGGCAAGCCCCACCCTACGAATTGAACAGAGCCCGTTCGTAGCGCGCCCGCAAGGCTATGTCTTCTGCTTGTAGTATCTCCGTGAGAGCGCAGAAGATAACGCCTTGCGGCGTCACTGCAAGCGAAAGGCCCAGGCCAGGCACTTCCGCACGTTGGCTTCTTCAACGTCAAGTTGCTCCTCCAGTGGCAGAGAACTGATTTCGGGCAGAGGCTCCTTGCCGCCGTGCGTTCGCACCATCTTCAGCGTGCGGGCCAGGTCCCGCCCGGGGAGATCCCCCATCGCTGCCCAGTAGCGATCCGTCAGGCACGGGACCTTCAGCGGATCGCGTGTCATCATCTCCAGACTGAACCGCACCTCCGGATGGTGCTTGCGCAGAACCTGGATCATCTTGGGCAGGTCGAGGAAGCCCTCGCCCAATGGGACCTCCGCCAGCAGAAAACCATCCTCATACTCCTGAACAGCCATATCCTTCAGATGAGCAGAGAACGCCCACGGGGCATACGCCTCGACCACCTCCATGGGGTCCTCCAGGAGGGCGATGCCGTTACCGGTGTCGACGCACACGCCGAGGTACTCGCTGCTGATGTGCTTGAGGGTCTCGAGCCTCTCCGGGACGCGCTCGTCCTTGTGATTCTCAATGGCCAACCGAACCCGGCGGCGCGCGACAACGGGCTCCGCCAGCTCCAGCATCTTGCACGCAGCGCCACGAGCCTCCTGAAACTCCGCAACGGAGCCGTAGGCTTCGTAGCGCCGGCCCGAGCCCTTGCTCGGCAGGACCACGCGAATCACTGTCGCGCCGGCGGTCTGGGCGGTCGCGACCTCGGCCTCGAACCGCTCGAGATCGCCCCGATCCCGAGGCAGACCGGTCGATCCTTCCACGAACATGCCGTACTTCTCTGCCCGCTGGCGCAGCTCCATAGCGTAAGTCTCTTCCTGCCTGCCGATCGGGATCTGGATCCCACCGGCCCCGAGGCGGTGGCAGTATTCCAGGAATTGCAGAGGTTCGGCAAAGCGTTCCGCCGCCGGACGACCTCGATCCTGACCGCTGCGGAGGGCATACGAATGGATGCAGAGGCCCAGCCGATTCA
>Ga0209163_1002420_pt1 | contig 15725 bp, 17 predicted proteins | sample MTBAKSrepl2MetaG_FD_187457 | JGI IMG/M metagenome (GOLD analysis project Ga0209163, IMG submission 187457) | Enrichment culture microbial communities om Arthur Kill intertidal strait, New Jersey, USA, that are MTBE-degrading - MTBE-AKS2 (Arthur... | ecosystem: Environmental > Aquatic > Marine >...
AACCAAGGCCAAAGTGATCGAGGCCGCCAAGGCGCTGTTCATCGAAAAGGGATACTACAACACCCATGCCTTGGAGATCGCGGCCCGGGCCGGGGTTGCCACCGGCACGTTCTACAGCTATTTCAACGATAAAAAGGAAGTACTCCTGGAGGTGATCCGGCAGTTTTACCGGCAGGCGCTCGACAAGGCGCTGGAGGTGCTGGATCGGGACCTGCTGCGCTCGGGCGAAGGAAGAAAAATCATCCACGCCCTCATCCAGGCCCTGTACGACATCCATGCCTCCCAACACGACCTGCACCGCGCCCTGTTTCCACTGACCTTCCTGATCGAAGACGGCCTGACGATCAGCCGTCAGGAGGAACGATCGGTCATCGAAACCATCGCCGCCTATTTCAACAACTACCGCCATCTGCTGCGCGTGACCAACATGCAGGCCGCCGCCGAAATCGCTTTCAAGGCCAGCGACGAGATCGTCCACCGCATATTATTCTGGGGCTCCCAGTCGGACGGCCCGGAACTTCTCCTGGAGCTGGAAGATATGCTCTTTCGCTACTTGATGCGTCCGCCCGAGGCCGCCTGATCGCGAATGCCGACGGCGGTGCATGCATTATGGGAGCGGGTGCGCCGCAAGAAAATCTTATGGAATGCGCCCGGCGCATCTATTCTGGCTTGTCTTGGCATGCGTCCCTTGGGTTAACCTTTATCCCGCGGAGAGGATCGCCATTATCTTTGTCGATAGCGCGTGGATGTTATACGGCTTCTGGATAAACCCCAGACACCCGTTGGCGATCAGCTCATCGGCCTGGCCGTCCTGGGCACATCCGCTCGAGATCAATACTTTAACCTGGGGGTTGATTTCCTTAAGGCGGTAGTAAATATCTTTGCCGCTCATGGTGGGCAGAATCAGATCCAGGATCACCAAATCGATATCTGCCCACTTTTCTTGAAATATCTCCATGGCCGCCGAGCCGCTGATGGCTTCGAATACCGAAAAGCCCGAATGCGCCAGCAGGGCCGCGACGGGGTGGAGCACGTTGGGATCGTCGTCGACCAGCAGGATGCTCCCCTTGCCGGGAAGTATGCGCGCGTCAAGCGTTGCCGCCGGGCGGGCCCTGCCTGCCGCCAGCGCCGGCAGATAGATGAAGAAGGTGCTGCCTTTACCGACTTCGGATTCGACGCAGACGTCGCCGTCATGATGCTTGACGATACCGTACACGGTGGAAAGGCCCAGACCGGTGCCCCGGCCCAGCCCTTTGGTGGTAAAGAAGGGTTCGAAGATGCGGTGGACGATATTTCCGGGAATGCCGGTTCCGCTATCGGTCATCTTTACCATGACGTAATCCATGCTCTTGGAGAGCGTCACCTTCCCTTCGGCCTGTCCCCCGTTCAGGCGGGCGGTTTCGATGAACAGATCCCCGCCTTCGGGCATGGCGTCCGCGGCGTTGAGCAGCAGGTTCAGCAAGACCTGCTCGATCTGCCCCTGATCGGCCTTGATGCGCGGCACCTCCTTGGACGGTTGGAATCGAATTTGAATCTGCTTTTTGGTGGCGCCGAGGGTTTCGGAGGCATCTTTGACCAGTTGGTTGATGTCTACCGTGGTCATTTCACGGGCCCCGTCGCGCGCGTATTGGAGCAGTTGGCGGGTCAGCTTCGAACCGCTCTGGATCAGGCCGACGACTTTTTCCAGGTTTTTGTAGGCGAGGCTCTCTGGCGAGATGTCGGCCATAGCCAGGGAGACGTGGCCATGGATACCCATGAGCAGGTTATTGAAATTGTGCGCGATGCCGCCGGACAAGGTGCCCAGGGCCTCCATTTTCTGGGCATTGCGCAACTGGCTCTCCATCTTCTTCTGGACAGTGATATCTCTTAAAAAAGAGAGCGCCGCCGGTCGGCCTTCCCAGGCGATCAAAACCGAATTGAGTTCCACGTCTTTGACCTGGCCCGCCCGGTCGAGGATGCGGAAGGCGATGCCGTCCGGGAGACTTTCGCCGTCCAGGCGCCGCTGATAGCGATCGGCAATCATTTCGCGGTCCTCCGGATGGACAAAATCCAGAAAAGGTCGGTCGGCGACGTTTTCGCAAGTGGCCCCCAAGATGGCCGAAGCCCTGGGATTCAGGAGTTTAAGCTTATGGTCCTGGGTCACGAAGATCGCATCCTTAGAGTTTTGAATCACATTGCGGTACTTCTCTTCGGAGAGCTTGAGCGCCTCTTCGGCCTCTTTAAAATCGGTGATATCCACCAGCGCGCCCTGAATGCCAACGAGCGCCCCCTCCCGCATGATCGGCCGCGCATTGGTCCGGACCCATTTGAACGCACCGCTCTTGGTCCGCATCCGGTATTCGGTGGCCTGCTCCTCGCCGCTCAGAATCTTGAGAAAGGTGTCCATCCGGCCGACCAGATCGTCGGGGTGGACAAAGTACATGAAGCTTTTGCCGATGACTTCATGGGCCTCATAGCCGGTGAGGCGCAAGATGTTCGGGCTGACATAGGCCACATCGGCCTTTTCGTCATCGATATAGATGATCTCATTCAGATTTTCGAGCAACGCGCGAAAGCGGCCGGTCTCGATCTCTTTCTGCTCCGGCGTGCCGGGCCAGTTCACCGCCGCGGCCATAACCAGCCGGCACTCCCGCCCGCCCAGACGAACCGTTTTGATGTGGGTATCGATCAGGGACCGAATGCCGCTGGGCGCTATAAAGTGCGCGATGCTTTCGTCCAGAATGCGCAAGCGCAAGGGGCATGACGCATCGCCCCCCAATTCATTGCGCAAAATCGGAGAACGCTCCTCTTCGGTCAATTTCAATACATTGCAAAAATGCTCATTGGCAGCGATTACACTTCCGTCCGCCGCGTCGAATACGGCAACCGGATGGGGCAATGCATGCAGGAGATTGAAAAGATCTTCCATGGGGGCAGGGAGGGGAGAAGTCATAAGCGTGCGGCCTCAGCTATTCAACTTGATTTGTCAGTGCACCTCGATACCTCATTTATATAGCCCAAAATTGCGGTTCTAAAAAGACGCATTCCCGGCCCAGGCGAACCTTTTTGTTTTTCTTGGGCATCACCGGCGGCAATGGTGCGTAGCGGAATTGCCGGCCAAATGAATGGCATTGTTCTGTGCCGTTCTACACCCTATCGGCGATGACTGCAAATTCGCTTGATTTAAGATCATAGGGGGTTCCCGCGACGTCGGAATAGATCCCTTTCACCGAAAAGCCTGTCTCTATCAACTCCCGCTCAAGATCCTCGGGTGCAAAATATTGTAGCCAGTTGTATACCTTTCTGATGCGGTCCAACTCGACAATGGTATACTTGTCCAGCACGATTTTTTCTTGATCATATTTGAAGGTATTCAGAAAGCCATAGTACTTATTTGGTGACCAAAAGCCGTTGAGCAGGTTTGCCTCATAGGTCGCGACCTCTTCCCTTTTTTCAAATGCCGACAGGGAATACACATCCAGCAGGATCGAACCGCCCGGTTTTAGAATCCTGTGGAATCGGCTTAGAATCCCTTTTCTTTGTTTTGGGCTGAGGGCGCAGAAATCGCACATAATCATTAGCACAAGGTCGAATCTGTCCTCGGTTTCAAACTCCAAGTAGTTCTGCTCCACATATCGGATGTTCAACTGCTCGCGGGCTGCGACTTTCTTTGCGTACTCGATGGACCTCCCCGAGAAATCGATACCGGTCACCTGCGCGCCGCCTTTCGCCAAAGCTGCTGCGTACAACCCCGGACCACAACCAAAATCGGCTATTCTGCAGCCCCTGCCGCTGTTGAACTCAGATGCGATCCATTCCACCGATCACTTGACAAATTCAGCGTTTCGCGAAGCAACGTCGCTGGTCTTATCGAGGTGGAACGAGAGCATCTGCGCTGACGAATGCTCGTCAGCCCACAGATCCTTTGCCGTGTATACCTCGAACGGAGCAGGGCGTTCATTGATTTCTTCTAACGCTGCAAACATCATCTCTTTTTGGGCAATTATTCTTTCCCTATTGCTTTTCGGACATTTCCCGTTCTTTTTGATATTGATCATAGGATTTTTCGTCAACTTCTTTCAGGCATTTCTGCCTTTCATTCGGGCTTTCGATCTTATAACAGTTCCGCCGTCGTTCTTCGCGAAACCCTTCGTACCACGCCTTGGATGAGCAGCCCGAAATACAAATAGAAACATATGAAATAAGGATGAAAGCAAGGAATCTCTTCGGCATAAATCTACCTTTCCATGTTTGCAAACGCCGCGCCTTTCATGTTTACCAGTTGGCGCGAAGCGACAGCGGTGCCCCAACCTGCGTAAAGCATGTCTTTGTGTGATCAACATTTCTCAACTTCTATGGCGCCTTCGCCAAAATCGATAACTTCTGAGTGAAACTCGATTCTAAACCAGTCACAGAACAAGGTGTAAGTTCTTTTTTTTGGCCACGTTTTATGGTCGGTGCTCCAACTATCAAGCTCCATTTCGAAAATTGTCCTGTAGATCTTTTGTATATATTTCATGGACTCTTCGTCATCATCGAAATGTGGCAAAAGCAAGACAGTACAATCATCATTCAACGAATCGATAGTGGATTTCTCATCCATATCAGCCAGGGAATTTATCCAAGCTACATATGGCTCTTTGGGCTTTATAATTGCGACTTGTCGATTAATTGCGTTCATAGATCTTTAAAACAACGAATTAATCAGCGGACCGGAGCTTTCGAGCCCGCTGAATTTTGCGGTTGGCCCAAGTATTCTGTTTGAAGACCAGCTTCTTGAGCTGCAATCCATTGCCTCCTATCAGATGTTACAAATAGATCTGCTTTCCATTCAAGTGCGCATGCTACATGTAGTGCATCCATCGCCCGCAGCACATGAGTTTCTAACAATTTGAGCGAATTGGAAATGACAGACGGCGTGATCTGAAGGATAATTGCATCCCGTACATCATCCAGCAATTGTTTCTTTACTGCTCGATAGTCTGCAAGCCCCAAAACACCTTCCCTCAGGCGTCGATTAAGCCCGGAAACCACCTCCGGAACCAAAATTATGCAGAGCGCCAATTCAGACGCGTCCTGCAAAAGCACATCCAGTCTCTCGCTACCGAATTCCTTGACATATCTTTTGGCAAGCGACGATGAATCAACCACCAGTTTCATATGAAAGGCTCACGATCTTCTAAAATGGCAGAAGACAAATCGCTGCCCTGAATTTTCAGCCTTACACTGGGTTGCTTCCAAGCCGGGTCATTTTTAGGCCTGTCGCTAAATGGAATTATTTCAGCAACCGGTTTCCCACGGCGAATCAAGATCAGTGTTTCACCATGCTCCACCTCATTAAGGAAACTTGATGTATTTTTCCGAAACTCGGTAACTTGTATAGATTTCATCGCACACGCCTCCCTCAACGTACATCGAAACGTACACTTTGGGAGGCATGTTGTCAATAGGCCAACGCTCGTCACTCTGCGGCGAGGGAACCGAGGCCGCAGCAGTGGCGGGTTAACTGAATTTTATGCTTCTCAGGGCGCTTATCAGATTTTCTATCTGCTGAGCGCCTTCGGGAGTTAATAGCCAGCCTAAAATGCCACAGTTAATTAAAACCGTGAACCAGAATACAACTCTGAAAGATAATTTTTTGGACTTATGCCGTAGTTGACTCTTGGCAATAACAGCCCCAGGCCACCCGCCAGCTATGGAAAAAAGATGCAGTGTACTCTCAGAAGTTCTCCATTTCCCTTTCTGAGCTGCTGATTTGTCTCCGGCATACAAACAAAATGTTAATATGCTAACCACGATGTAGAGAACAAAAATTATGAAAGGCAGTTTGTTGGCAAGAACCAGCCCAATAAGAATGCTTAAAAAAACACCGCTGATGTAAACTGATACCACCCATTGTTTACGTGCCTTTGTTACTTCCTTATGGCCTTTTTCAGGATACACATTAGTTGCGCAAGGACGGCCTTTGGGGTCTTTAGAAAGACTGTATATTACAGGTAGCCCTTGCATTGGCCGTTTGTGCCTCTTGCTGTAATCATTGATGTGGATAAAGACTGATTTCCCACCAGAATTTGGCGTTATAAATCCAAACCCTTTTTCATCGTTCCAAGAAGAGATTTTTCCAATTTCAGAGGTCATTTTCATTTCTTACAGTTAACGAAACAAATCAGCCGGCGCGCTTTTAGCGAGCGGCTGCATTTTCCTGGTTAACTGGCGGCTCGACCGGATGAGCAAGCGCAACCCTGATGGCACCATCGTCAGTGTTGCAAAAGCTTGGAGTTGTCCATACCTTGTATATGCAGATCTCTTCCCCTGGACCAGACCCGAAGACTACTTCGGCCATGATAATGGCAGCCTGAGGGACAATCACGTTGACGGTTTCCGTGTAGTGAGCGTTGGGTTCAATCCAGTAACACTCGTTGATCACGAGGTTGTCGAGCCTGGGATTAGCCGACCGAAGAACATCGTAGTCCGTGAGGAGCGAAGTCGAATCCTTCCAGTGTGGTGTCTGCCCAACCGATTGATCCTGGGGCAACAAACGGATAGAGAGTCTGCAGCCAACACCTGATGGCTTAATTCTAACCTGACCGATATTTTTTAAGACGATTCCAACTGAAAGGAAGACCTGTCCGCTTCGATACGGATGAAATGTCGGATTTGCTTCGATGACAAGATTCCAAGCATTCTCCCGCTTAAGGACATACCTGAAGAATGCCCACCCACCACCTATGACCAATGCAAGCATGGTGGCAACGTCGCTTGCGACCGATGCGATTTTCGCTAAAATGTCCAGACTCATATTCGCTACCCCTCAGCAGTTAGCGACAGGTTTCACGGGGAGCGGCGCTCTTTGCCGCGACCCCGTTGAAACCTTGGTTAGAAGTCATTTTAACAATTTTTCTGTACGAAGAAACTCACGGAGTAGCTCCTCCATCCGTCCTTTAACCTCTTCTATTGCAAGAAACGCAGCTACTCGGGGGGACCAGTTTCTTAAAGTACTTCGATATATAACGCCCTTAACTTTTCAACTTCCTGTTGAACTTTTAGATGAAAAATCGCGAACCCTTCTTTTAAGTTAATATGTTAAGGGCGTCCCCATTTGCGCCCCCATTTGGCGCCCCATTTGCGCCCTTGTACACCCAACGCGCCCTCTCAAAGATATTGTTTGTCCTATCATAAATAAGGCAACCCTTGGCAAAGGACCGAAAGAGGAATGATACTTTGTGGCTGAACTTTAAACTTTTTAGGCTCTTCCTTTATCCTCTTCTGGAGCTTTGCTGCTGCTTTAATATTCTTGACAAGTACTGCAATCGGTGCGGACGGAAGTACGAAATTCCCCTTACAACGCCATTCCCGTTCATGAATCCAGCTTATCCATTGACTTTTCGACACTTCGAACCTTACAACTCTCCAAAGCTCAGCTTTTGGGATACATAGATCTGAAGTTTCTTTATTCGATAAATACAATACTGGGCGACATCCTTTTTTAAAAGCTAGCCGTTTAGTAATTATGACACCATAAGGTTCATAACGTGGGTGGCTGGGATTGGCATTTTTGTTGTCCAAAACATATTTTAGACAATATAGTGGAATATCCATAAAGCATGCTGCTTTGTTTGGCCCCTTTATGAATCCTTTGCTTTTATTACTGCCCCATATTTCCCCGAATTGCAGAATAGATACAAGATTATCGAAGGCTGAAAAGTCGTCGCTCGTTTTTGTATTTTTCGTTAAATGTACAATGTATGGCGACAAATCAGGCCTAACATTGAATGGAAGATTCTCAAATTCAGTCATTGTCTTCTCGCTTTAAGGGACAACCCGAAGGTAAGCGAGAGTAGCCCGACAGGGCTAATCTCCGCTTCACGGTTTTGTTGGCTTCCGTGTCTTTGACATCCCTTACGTCTGCCCTACATTGGGGAAAAGGAGAAGTCCTATCAGTTGATAAACAGTCGGTGCAACCAGATCACCGGATTTGGTTCTCCTCAACCGCCGTTTCCATCGAACAGAAATCCGGCTATCCAGCAGTGCTTGATACAGCAAGCTATGCCTCTGAAACCGGCTTATTCCACACTTTTCAAACTCAAGAATCACTTCACTGGGACTCCACTGTCTCCCATCGGGATATACCATCCTTGGCATAGCGGCCGCCAAGGGCTCTCGCGGTTGAACCCACAATCCTGTATCCACCCACCCATGAGCAGGGAAGACGATAGCACTAACACGGGAGCCGACTGCCAATGTTGCCGAGCTTGCCTTTCGAATACGCGAAACCGCGAGGTTGGCAACATCATAAGCCTGAACACCCGGCACCGAAAGCAGGTATTCTATATCCTCCGTAGTTTTTGGCGGAAGCGCTGATGTATACCCATTAATACAAACGCAGGCCTTTGACGGAACTGCAAAATAAATTCGAAAAGGTTCAGGGGCCGAAACTTCAGCCTGCTTCTCTTCATTTACCCAGGCTGGAACATACTCCTGATCTGTTACTACTGCTATCCACGGCTCTGCAAAGAGCCGCGTGTAACCAGCAAACACAACTGTAAACATTGGCAGACTTTTTGGGTGCATAGAGCGTATGTGATTTGATTCTTTGGCCAACGATACAGCAACGCGGTGCAAAGCAGTTCCTAGATTGTTGCCACGATTCGCGGCTTCCGACAATGCATCTGCAACAACTTCATCCGTTGTCACGTATTTGCCATTTCGCCGTTTCCACTTTGCAAAGCCCGAATAAGTGGCAGTCCCGCGAACGTCGGCAAGGGCAAATGCAATATGCTTATTGAACTTCTCATCTTGCGGCTCGAATTTATTCCCGCGCTGAACCACAGACCTGCGGTCAGCAACAGACAAAACAAACTCCCGATGTAACATGGTTGCAAGAATAGTCACGGGAAAAAATTTCCTTGAAAGATCATCACATCACGCGTCCGATTTCCTATGCCGTGTGAAGCCAACGGGAAGCTAACCGGCGCGCACCGGTCTGTCGCGCGCCCGTGTTTAGTGGTTTGCTAGCGATTCGCGCATTAGATTATAACCGGTTGAATATACAGTCCTCTAACTCCGTATATATCTGCATATTTTTTCTAACATATGCGGCCAAACACAGCTTAAACTGCTCGGCATTGATGCTCGTATTAATGCCACAAAAATTTTTTATCCTTCCAGTTTCGTCCTTGACGTTTTGGTTGACGATATCTTTCACGAATTTATCGTATTCGATTTCATCAAACTGCAATGCATTTTCTTCACAATAGGGTTTTAAAACTTCTTTATCATATAAATAGTTTTCTATTTCCCACCTATTTAAAACTCTATGGTTCTGTGGATTAGTTTGAAGATAGATTTGTCTGTCCTGCGCTGTAGTAAATTTACCAGAAGCTATGTCTCTATCTTTCAATACAATTATCTCGATATCGTGAAAAACTTTCGATAAAATAGCAATGGCTATTTCGCTACGCTGATCTAACTCTGTATTTCCCCCGCTTGATATAAAAAAAGTATCTTGGAATTGTTCTGCAAATATCTGGTTAAATACTTTCGCATCAAATCCATTTTCTTTCCCATTATTCCCCGGACTCCCTTTACCCTCACAGTAAATAATCCTTTTGGGACAAACTAATCCCGCAAGATCATCCAAAGCTGTTTCAAATATTTTAGTCCACTGTAAGCGCGTTTTTGGTACTGGAGTTAACACAATATCCGTTGATGCCCAATTTGTCACGGGCGGAAAATAGATTAATTGGCACTCATCTTTCAGGTCGTCCTGTAGCGCCCTCAAAAATCCGATGCTGTGGGTAGCTATCCAAATTTGGCACTCTTTTCCAATAAGCTTGTCTATTTCGATTAAAAGTTTTTTCTGAATAGATGTATTTAGGTGCAATTCAGGTTCATCAATAAGGAAAATTGTTTCAGAATATTCATCTTGTCTTAAATAAAGATCCAGCAGTATATCTACAACTTCTTTCTCTCCTGAAGACAAAACATTAAAGTCAAATTCGGTAGGATGATCTGCCTTCTTGAAATATAAAGTACCTTTAGATGATTCGATATCACCGATACTTATTATTTCCAAATCAAGACAGTTTTTCAATGCCCCATTGAGATCACCAATAATTTTTATTTTTGCTTCACTTGGCCGACAATCCTTTTCGTTCAAGTAGTTTATATACCTTATGTAAAGCCTCCGATAATTTTCCTCCATTTTGTCGTCTAAATCTGAAGCAGTAGTTGCACCATAATTATTCAAACGCAATTCGCATGTCGCTTGTGATTGCATGACCTTTAAGTTGCTGTTGTAGCGGTAGGGGCTTCTGAATGAAAAAATAGTGTTTTCTTTTCCTTCCTTCTGTCTCATTTCACGCACTGTATTGAAAGGGCCATGGTCGAATTCAATAATCACATTCTGGTAACTGTAGTTAGGAATTCGTCTCATTGAGTGATATTCATGATCCTTGCCCGCCTTGTTCCCGATTGCCCCATAGGCATTATTGTGGAACAGCATTCCGTCCAATATGCTGCTTTTCCCACAGCCATTTGGGCCTACAAGCGCAATTATCCGTTTGGGATCAGAACCTAAATCAATTGTTAAATCATGGAATCGTTTGTATCCATTTTTAAGCTGAAGTTTTTTTATCTTCATTATAGCTTTAACCCCTATTATAAGGCGAAATCTGCGCTAACAACAAATTTCGCGACGTGACTGCACTCAGAAACGCTCCCCACGGACTCGCCGAGAACGTGCGTTGCTGTTTCGCGTCCGCTTGAATGCCAGATTAGTTTCTCTTTAACTTCTTTACAGCCATTTTGCTATTCACACCGGCACCGGCCAATATTTATGCGTATGCTGTACAGCTGATAACCCTCAAAATTATAAATTGCCCCCAGAATAATATCCAGAATTTTCTCCGCGCAGTCAAAGTGTCGAATTTGTCAAGCATCCTCATAATTTTTGAAACTAACTTCTATTCCACTACCGAATGGTCGCCTTACTCTACAACTTTTTTTACTACGAAATGGATTTATACGACTTATTTCAAAATAGTGCCCGCACGGAACCTATTAGGCGACTCGAATGTCATCTAAATCTCCTGTTATTAGGGATATAGGACGCCATCGTGAACAAGTTCATCTTTAAAACTTTTGGTTGCAGTTCGGACCAGGGGAAACTTATGGCCAACTTAGTTCATAAAAGCATGGCGTGTCAATGTGTTAGGAATGTGGGTGGCGCTGCTGTGAGCGGCGCTCCCACGCAGAGCATGGGGGCGGGAGTCTGAAGGGGTACCTGGGTGCGAAGACTACATGCGATTGCCGCGTTGGTGCTTAAGCGGCACGTAGCAGGCGGAGGCGGCCGCAGGTCTGCGACCCGTCAGACGTCGATCTTAGGGATGCTTGAAGTGCGGCGGAGGAAAAGCGCCCTGGACTGTTTGAGCGCAGCGAGTTTCCAGGGCGCCCGGAGCGCACTTTTAGCATCCCTTGATCGGCGGCGCAGGGGCGCGGAGCTGCGGCCGCCTCCGCCGGTGCCGACCACCAATGCGAATAGACTACGGGTTTCTCTTATCTTTAAAGATATGATTCGAAATCACCACCCGCTGGATCTCCGACGTGCCTTCGTAAATCGTGAAGACCCGCGCATCCCGATAATAGCGCTCCACTGGGTACTCCTGGGTGTAGCCGTAGCCGCCGTGCAGTTGAATGGCCTGGCCGGTGACGCGGTTAACCATCTCCGAGGCGAAGAGCTTGGCCATGGCCGCCTGCAACGTGTAGTTCTCCCCCTGGTCCTTGGCCACCGCCGCCGCCAGCATCAACTGCCGCGCCGCCGCCACCTCCACCGCCATGTCAGCCACCATCCAGCGCAAGCCCTGGAACTTGGAAATGCTCTGGCCGAACTGGGTGCGCTGGCGCGTGTATTTGACCGCCGCATCCAAAGCCGCCTGGGCCACCCCCACGCTCTGGGCCGCGATGCCGATGCGGCCGCTGTCCAGCCCCTGCATGGCGATCTCGAACCCCTGCCCTTCGGCCCCCAGACGCTGGGCCACCGGCACCCGGCAACCCTCGAAAATCAAGTCGGTGGTGTCCGAAGCGCGCAGCCCCAGCTTCTCTTCCAGGGCCCCGACTTTAAAACCGGGCGTCTTCTTGGGCACGATGAAGGCCGAAATGCCCCGGTGTTTCTTGCTCTCGTCGGTCTTGGCCGTAACCAGCACCGTGCCCGCATTCTTGCCCGAAGTGATGAAGCGCTTGGTGCCCTCCAAGATGTAAAAGTCGCCGTCGCGAGTAGCCGTGGTGCTCTGGCTCACCGGGTCCGAACCGGCCTCGGGCTCGGTCATGGCAAACGCGCCGATGGTCTTGCCCTGGGCCAGCGGCACCAAAAAGCGCTCCTGCTGGGCCGGCGTGCCGAAGCGCAGCAGACTCTCGCACACGATGGAGTTCTGTACCGACATGACCACCGCCGTGGCCGCACAGGCATAGGCGATCTCCGACAAGGCCGACACGTAGCCCACGGCATCGCTGCCGCTGCCGCCCAGTTCGGTCGGCACCATCATGCCCATGAGCCCCAGCTCGCCCATCTGGCGCAGCACCTGGGCCGGAAACTGCTTGGTGCGATCCCGTTCGGCGGCCCCGGCCGCCACCACCCGGCGCGCGAACTCGCGCACCATGTGCTGGATCATGAGCTGCTCTTCGGATAATTTCACCATACTAGCTCCACTGCGCCCGGGAATGGATCTTTGCGCTAGACGTTGTCCGTTTTAACAAGATGATCGCTTTAAGGGCGACCGCCGGTCGCCCCTACGGATGATAGACCACCACCATCAACTCCGCATCTTCCTTGCCCGTATTGCGCATGTGGTGCTGGATGCCCGAGTTGAAGTGCAGCGATTCGCCGGTTTCCAGGCGGTTGACGTGCTCGCCCACCGTCACCTCGATGCGGCCCTTGAGCACATAGACAAACTCTTCGCCCTCGTGCTGGTAGCCCACCCCCTGGTGCTCCTGCATGGCCTTGACCTGGATGCGGAACGCCTTGAGGTGCTTGTGCTCGGCGCCGGGGGTCAAAGGGGTATAGGCGTAGTTCTGGGTGCGTTTGGTGTAGGCATCCGCGCGCTTGTCGGCACGCGCCGGCTCCTGGAGCAGATCGCCCGAATCGATGTGCAGGGCCCGGCAGATCTGCAGCAGCGTGCCCACCGGCGGCATCTCGGCGCCCGATTCGATCTCCTTGAGAAACTCGATGCGGCAGCCGGTCTCGTTGGCCAGTTGATCGAGGGTGATCTTCTTGCGGGTGCGGGCCGATTTGATGCGCTGGCCGATGGGTGAGGCTTTTTTAGGACGCGGCATGGCGGCTCCTTTCAAGAACGATCCGGAAAATGGCTGAACTCAGGATAGTCCAAAGCCACGATCCGGAGCAAGGATTAAGCGGCCGGGTCAGGAGCGCTGGCTTTTGCAAACAATCACCAGCCACAACGGCCAGAGAAAGGCGACAAAAACAAAAAGATGGCGATCGATGACGCCGAAAGGCACCACCCACAACTTGGATTCCACCTTGGCGGCGAACCCCCGGGGATCGGTGAGGGCATAGACCGCCAGGCCGACGAGCAAATAGAGGACCGTCAGAATCGTAAGCCAGTCGGACATATGCGCCCCCGGAGGTTACAGCCCTGTGGCGGTGAAGAAAATCACATTCTCGTTGAGGAATTTCACGTTGATCTGCTTTTTCTTCCCGCCCCAGGTGCAATCCTTGATGCCCATGGCGCCGTCGCACTGATCCGGCTTGCCGATGAGCTCGACGACCTGGTCGTAGGGCATGCTCATTTTGATTTTGCTGTAGTTTTCGGGGGTCAATTTGCTGCAGGCGACGATCAGAAGCAATGCGGACAGCAGCAGTACAAGAATTTTGGAGGTCGAGGGACGCATGCTTGCTCCTATTGAGAGGGTGGCAGGGACGGTGGTGCGCTGGTCGGGCCCCCAGGGGCGAACACGAAATTCGCCCCCGCGGGTGCCGGAAACGGGTGAATGCCCGCTATTTCGAATATTCGTAAAAACCGCGGCCGGTTTTTCTTCCCAGCCAGCCGGCCTCGACGTATTTGCGCAGCAGCGGACAGGGCCGGTACTTGGAGTCTTTGAACCCGTCGTAGAGCGTCTCCATGATGGCCAAGCAGGTGTCCAGGCCGATGAGATCGGCCAGGGCCAGCGGCCCCATGGGGTGGTTCATGCCCAGCTGCATCACGCTGTCGATGGCTTCGCGGCTGCCCACGCTGTGGTAGAGGCAAAAGACCGCTTCGTTGATCATGGGCATCAGGATGCGGTTGGCGATGAATCCCGGAAAGTCATTGGCCTCGGCCGGCGTCTTGCCGAACTTTTCGGACAGCTCCCAGGTGATTTTGAAGGTCTCTTCGGAGGTGGCGATGCCGCGGATCACTTCCACCAGCTTCATCAGGGGCACCGGGTTCATGAAGTGCATGCCGATGACTTTGTCGGGACGCTGGGTCTGGGCGGCGATGCGGCCGATGGGAATCGAAGAGGTGTTGGAGCCCAGGATCACGCCGGGCCGACAGATCTCGTCCAGTTTGCGGAAAATCTGGAACTTGAGATCTTCTCGTTCGGTGGCGGCTTCGACCACGAAATCCGCGGCGGCCATGTCTTCCAACCGGGTGCTGCCCTTGATGCGGCCCAGGACCGCTTCTTTTTGCTCGACGGTCAGCTTGCCCTTGGCGATGCCGCGGTCGAAGAACTTGGCGATGGTCCCCAGGCCGCGCTGCACGAACTCGTCCTTGATGTCGTTCATGATCACATTCAAGCCGCTCATGGCAGCCACCTGGGCGATGCCGTTGCCCATCTGACCGGCGCCGATCACGCCGAAAGTTTTGATCTCCATCATCGCTCTCCTTTTAGAGTTGAAGTATTCAGGAGTCCGAATTCAGAAGCCAGAATAAAAAGGCGTTTCTTCATTCTGACCCCTGAATTCTGAATACTATCTTTTAACCACCAGCGCCACCGCCTCCCCGCCGCCCAGACACAGCGAGGCCACGCCGGTCTTGCTGTCGCGGCGGATCATCTCGTGGATCAGGGTGACCAGCACGCGGCAGCCGCTGGCGCCGATGGGGTGACCCAGGGCCACGCTGCCGCCGTTGACGTTGGTCTTCTCGGGGTCGAGCTCGAGCGCCTGCATCACGGCGCAAGTCGAACCGGCAAAGGCTTCGTTGATTTCGAAGAGATCCACCTGGTCGATGGCGAGGCCCTCTTTGGCCAGAACCTTGGGCACGGCCCAGATGGGCGCCACCAGCACGTACTTCATGTCGATGCCGTAGGAGGCCTGGGCCCCGATGGTGGCCAGGATCTCGCAGCCCAATTCTTCGGCCGCCTGGCGCGACATGACCACCACGGCCGCGGCGCCGTCGCTGATCACCGAGGCGTTGCCGGCGGTGGTGACGCCGCCTTTTTGGAAGGCGGCCCCCATTTTGGAAAGGGCTTCGATGCTGGTCTCCCGGGGGCACTCGTCGGTGTCGAAGATCTTGGGTTCGCCCTTGCGCTGGGGGATGGCCACCGGCAGGATCTCTTTTTTAAAGCGACCGGCGGCGATGGCGGCCAGGGCGCGCTGGTAGGAGGCCAGGGCATAGCGGTCCTGGACTTCCCGGGAGATGTTGTACTTTTCCGAGCACAGTTCGTTGGAGATGCCCATGTGAAAGTCGTTGACGATGTCCCACAGGCCGTCGTGCACCATGTGGTCCTGGATCTGGCCGGGGCCCATGCGGTAG
>Ga0209163_1002421_pt1 | contig 15715 bp, 8 predicted proteins | sample MTBAKSrepl2MetaG_FD_187457 | JGI IMG/M metagenome (GOLD analysis project Ga0209163, IMG submission 187457) | Enrichment culture microbial communities om Arthur Kill intertidal strait, New Jersey, USA, that are MTBE-degrading - MTBE-AKS2 (Arthur... | ecosystem: Environmental > Aquatic > Marine >...
CGGCGCCGACTCCTGAACGGTTCGTAGTGACGCCGTAAGGCGTTGTCTTCCACGCTCTAATGAACATTCGCATGAAAGATATGCCCTCACGGGCACACTACAATCGAGTTTGTCCATGGCACCCATGCGCCGGATTAGAGTGGCCGACGTACTACAGACTTCGGGTCTCCACTCAACCCTTGCCGTTCACAGCCGCCAGGGACTGCGCATCGGGCGCGTGAGCAGGCGGTTGGCTTCGTCGTCATTGACAAATGACTCCCTCTTCGGGTCCCAGCGGAGCTTGCGGCCCAGGCGGATCGCCAGGTCGTCCAGGTGGCAGATCGTGTCGGAGCGGACGGCGGATTCGATGTGGCTGATCGGCTGCTGGCGCGTCCTTACACAATCGAGGAAGTTGCGCCGGTGATTATTGCTTACCGGCAGTCGCGGCTCGCTCGAATCGAAGACGGTCTGCAGGAGTGACTTCGGATGGGCGTCCGTCCCGCCGCGGGAGACGATGACCCAGCCGTCGGAGCCGAGGAACAGGATGCCGCAGCCGCGGTTCTCCAGGACCGGCGTCACGAACTGCGGAAACTCCTTCTCTGTGTGGCGGGAGTCCATGTGGATCATCTTGACGCCGTTGGCGTAGGTGTGCTCGACCCGCCAGGTCACCGGCGTATCGCACAGACCGTCCCTGGGGACGAAGCCCGAGCCCTCGATCTCGAGCGGACCGGTATCGTCGGTGTTGTTGCCCCACTGGGCGATGTCCACGTGGTGAATGCCCCACGCGCCGCTGAGGCATCCGAGGCCGTAGTCGTGGATGTGCATCCAATAGCCGGGACTGCCCTCGGCCCGCGAGGCCGATCGCTGGAACGTGTAGGGCGACCAGGGAGCGGGCCCGAGCCACATATCGTAATCGAAGTCCTTCGGGTCCGGCTCCGGCTGGAGCGGCTGATTTGCGAACTCCATGCCCGGCAGGGACCCGACGACGATCGTGTGCAGCTTGCCGATCCGTCCGTTGCGGACCAACTCGCACCCGAACCGGAAGCCCTGATCGCTGCGCTGCTGCGTGCCGAACTGGAACACCACGCCATAGCGGTTCACAGTGTTGCGCAGGGCCTTCGCCGCTGTGACGTGCACGTCGATCGGTTTTTCGAGGTACATGTCTTTGCGGTTACGTGCGGCCTCCAGCGCGACCAGCGCGTGCCAGTGGTCGGGCGTCGCGATGAGTACCGCGTCGATGTCCGGCCGGGCCAGCAGGTCGCGGTAATCGTGGTACATGATGCAATCGGAGTTTCCGTACCGCTGATCGACGGTCTGCTTGCCCCGTTCGCGGAACGCACGCCGCAGGTCGCAGACGGCCGCCATGCGGACATCGGATTGGCCTGAGAAGCTGCGCAGGTGCCCGCCGCCCATGCTGCCGATCCCGATACAGCCCATGACGATCTTTTCACTCGGCGGCGTGACGCCCTCGGCCCCCAGGACGTGCGCGGGTACAAAGTACGGAATGCCCACGGCGGCGCTCATTAAGCCGCCGGCCTTCAGCAGCTCACGACGCGAGATTCTCTCATCCATCCAAAAGGTCTCCTCGTATGGGTTGTAATCGACCATCGATGGTATTGTAGCCCTTGCCCTCGTCGGACGCCACGGGAGAATTCCTTTGGGGTTCCACGTCGGATCGTGCTACACTCGCTCTGTCCCGCGCTCAGGGGATGGAACAAGAAACCACGTGATTTCGAGGGTTGATTATGGGCCGCAGCACGATCCGCACATCGAGACGACGTTTCCTCGCATCGGCCACCGGGGCGGTCGCGGCCTTCACCATTGTCCCGCGCCACGTACTGGGGCAGGGACCGACGCCGCCGAGCGGGAAGCTGAACATCGCCGGCATCGGCGCCGGCGGGCAGGCGGCCTCCGACATCAAGCAGGTCGCCCGCGACGAGGGCACGCGGATTGTCGCCCTCTGCGACGTCGACCTGCGGATGCAGCGCCGCAACGCGCCGATCATCGCCCAGTTCCCCCAGGCCAAGGTCTACCGGGACTTCCGCCAGATGCTCGACGAGATGGGCGACCGGATCGACGCCGTGATCGTCGGCACGCCCGACCACACGCACGCAGTCGCGGCGATGGCTGCCATCAAGCGGGGCAAGCACGTGTATTGCGAAAAGCCCCTGGCGCATTCGGTCGGCGAGGTCCGCGCCCTGATGAAGGCCGCCCGCCAGTACAAGGTCGTGACGCAGCTCGGCAATCAGGGCCACTCCTATGATACGCTCCGTGTGTTCCGCGAATGGATCGAGGACGGGGCCATCGGCAACGTCCACACGATCCACTGCGGTTGTCCCTACGTCAACTCCGCGATCGAGATGTTGCCGCGTCTGAGCGAAAAGGAGGAGGTCCCGGACGGGCTCGACTGGGACCTCTGGCTCGGTCCTGCCCAGGAGCGGCCGTACCATTCCTTCTACCTGCCGGGCCGATGGCGGAGCTGGGTCGCGTTCGGCAACGGTACGATCGGCGACTGGGCCTGCCACGTCGTCGATCCTCCCTTCTGGACCTTCGATCTGGGGGCGCCCAAGACCATCACCTCGCTGGTCAAGGACTACGATCCCAGGACGCAGGGCGACACGTTCCCCAAGGGCGACGTGATCACGTTCGAGTTCCCTGCCCAAGGTGGTCGGGGACCCATCACGCTCGTCTGGCACAGCGGCCAGGAGGCGATCCCCCGCCCGAAGGAGCTGGAGGAGGGCCGCAAGGCACCCAACAGCTATGGCGCCGGCGGCTATGTCTACGGCGACAAAGGCGTCATCATGTACGGCTCGCACGGCGCCGATCCCGTGCGGATCATTCCCGAGACGAAGATGAAAGCGTACAAAGTGCCAAGACAGAAGATCCCCCGGGTTCCAGGCGGTCACCACCAGGACTGGCTGCGAGCCATCCGCGAAGGCGGCACGGCGGGCTCCGACTTCGCCGCCTACGGCGGCCCGCTGACTGAGATCGCGATGTTAGGCGTGATCGCGATCAAAATGCCCGGCGTCAGGCTCAAATGGGATGCGGTCAACGCGCGTTTCACCAACTGCGACCAGGCCAACCAATACCTCGATCCGCCGTACCGGGCGGGATGGGCTCTTTGATTGATGATGGATGATTGAGGTCGGGTGTCCACGCGCGAGGCGGATGGGACATCCATGCATTCTGTAGGGGCTATGAAGATGATAAAGAGACAGATGAACCGACGTGAGTTTCTGGGTGGTGCGGCGACGGTGGCCGCGTTTACGATCGTGCCGCGACATGTGCTGGGGCAGGGGCAGACTCCGCCGAGCGAGAAGCCCGACATTGCCAGCGTCGGCGCCGGCGGTATGCCCGCCGGGGACATCGACTCGGTATCGGGAGGCGCCAACATCGTGGCTCTCTGCGACGTCGATCTGCGCCGTGCGTCCGCCATCGCGAAGTATCCGCAGGCCAAGGTCTATCGCGACTTCCGCAAGATGCTCGACGAGATGGATAAGCAGATCGATGCGGTGATCGTCGGCACGCCCGACCACACGCACGCGGTGGCCGCGATGGCCGCGATCAAGCGCGGCAAGCACGTCTACTGCGAGAAGCCGCTGGCCCATTCGGTGGGCGAGGTCCGGGCCCTCATGCAGGCGGCGCGGGAGTACAAGGTCGTGACCCAACTCGGCAATCAGGGCCACTCCTTCGATACGATCCGCACGTTCTGCGAATGGATCTGGGACGGCGCGATCGGAAAGGTCCATACGATCCATTGCGGCTGTGCTGCGGTCAACTCCGGCCTCGACCATCTATCCCGCATGACGCAGAAGGAGGAGATTCCGCCGGAACTGGATTGGGACCTCTGGCTCGGCCCGGCGCAAGAACGCCCGTATCATTCCTTCTATCTGCCGGGTTCCTGGCGCGGCTGGGTCCCCTTCGGCAACGGCACCATCGGCGACTGGATCTGCCATGTCGTGGACCCGGTCTTCTGGGCCCTCGACCTCGGCGCTCCCACGAGCGTTGTCGCCCAAGTCAAGGACTACAATCCCAGGACGCAGGGCGATGCCTTCCCGATGGGCGATATCATCACCTTCGAATTTCCCGCCAAAGGCCAACGCGGCCCGGTCACGCTCGTCTGGCACAGTGGCACCGAGAAGATCCCGCGGGCCAAGGAGCTGGAGACCGAACGCAAGCCCGTCGAGACCGGCGCCTACGTCTACGGCGATAAGGGCGTCATCATGTACGGCTCACACGGCGCCAATCCCGTCCGGATCATTCCCGAGACCGCCATGAAGGCGTACGAGTTGCCCGATCAGAGAATCCCCCGGGTCCCGGGCGGCCACCATCAGGACTGGCTGCGGGCCATTCGCGAGGGCAGCCGGGTGGGTTCTGACTTCTCCTACGGCGGCCCATTGACCGAACTGGCCATGCTCGGCGTCATCGCGATCAAGCTGCCCGGCGTGAAGCTGGCCTGGGATGCCGTCGCGACGCGCTTCACCAACTGCGACGAGGCCAACCAGTACCTCAACCCGCCGTACCGGGCCGGCTGGATGCTCTGAGATCGCCAGGTATCCCATCCGGTTTCATCGTGCGGGGTGCGTCACGCGTGGGTTTACGCCGGACGCACCCCGTACGGCGTATCAGAACAGGTCTTTTGTCTTGTACGGTGCGTCTGCGCCGACGGGGACACGGCTTGAAAGACCGTTCTGTCTGCGCGATGATACCCGCCGGGACTTAAACGGCCGACAGCCGGGGAAACCGATATGACCGACGTGACGCGCATCTTGAACGCCATCGAACGGGGGGAGGTCAAAGCGACGGACGAACTGTTGCCTCTGGTGTACGAAGAACTCCGCCTCCTGGCGGCGCAGAGACTGTCGCACGAGCCTCCCGGCCAGACGCTCCAAGCCACCGCCCTGGTCCACGAAGCTTACCTGCGCTTAGTCGGGGTTGAGCGGCAGGACTGGGGAAGCCGGGGCCACTTCTTCAAAGCCGCCGCCGAGGCGATGCGTCGTATTCTGATCGACAGCGCCCGGCGCAAGGGCAGCCTCAAACGCGGCGGCGGTCGCCGGCCGGTGGAGCTCGACGAGTCCCTGGCGGTTGACGACGGCTCGCGCGTCCACGAGACCCTGGCGCTCGATGAAGCCCTCACGAGACTCGCCCAACGGGACCCGACGAAGGCTGAGCTGGTGAAACTCCGCTACTTCGCCGGCCTGACGATCGAGCAGGCCGCAAAGGTCCTGGGCATCTCTCACGCGACCGCCGAGCGGTACTGGGATTACGCCCGCTCCTGGCTGCGCGTGGAACTCGGCCAAATCGACGAGACCAGCCGGTACTGAGCCGAGATTCTTCCACATTCTCACATTTCCGTGAGGGGACCGGCCCCCGTCTTACGCACTGTATGACGAAAGGAGCAGCGGTGGCTATCGAGCACAGCACAGACGAAGAGGCGATCTACTACGAGGCTACCGGGAAAACCGGGGAGGAGCGGGAGGCCTATCTCCATGCGGCCTGTGGCCAGAATACGGCCTTGTTGGCTCGCGTCCGGGCACTGCTCAAGGCGCGGGAGATCAGGGACGGTTTCCTGGAGTCCGCCCCGTGGGACCCTGCCATCATCCTTGATCCGCCCGTCCTCACGGAGGGTCCGGGCACGGTGATCGGCCGCTACAAGCTGCTGGAGAAGATCGGCGAAGGTGGTATGGCGGTGGTTTACATGGCCGAGCAGGAGCAGCCCATCCGCCGCAAGGTCGCCCTCAAGATCATCAAGCTGGGCATGGATACCCGCCAGGTCATCGCCCGCTTCGAAGCGGAACGCCAGGCTCTGGCCATGATGGATCACCCCCATATCGCCAAGGTCCTCGACGCCGGGGCCACCGAAACGGGCCGACCGTACTTCGTCATGGAACTGGTCCAGGGCGTTTCCATCACCGAGTACTGCGACAGAAATAGCCTGGGCACGAAGGATCGGCTCGGGCTATTCATTCAGGTCTGCCACGCCGTACAGCACGCCCATCAGAAGGGGGTCATCCATCGGGATATCAAGCCCTCCAACGTGCTGGTCACGCACCATGACGGCCGACCCGTTCCGAAGGTGATTGACTTCGGGATCGCCAAGGCGACCAACCAGCGACTGACGGAGAAGACCCTTTTCACCCGCTACGCCCACCTCATCGGCACGCCCGTCTACATGAGCCCCGAGCAGGCGGAGCTGAGCGATGTGGATATCGACACTCGTTCGGACATCTACTCGCTGGGTGTTCTGCTCTACGAATTGCTCACGGGGATGCCTCCCTTCAGTGAGGAGCAACTGCGAAGAGCCGGCTACCTGGAGATGCAGCGGGTGATCCGAGAACAGGAGCCTGTCAAGCCCTCGACCAAGATCAGCACGCTCGGGGATATCTCGACCGAGATTGCCAAATGTCGCGGTTCTACGCCCGATCTGCTCCGCAAGGCGATCCGCGGCGATCTGGACTGGATCGTGATGAAATCGCTGGAGAAGGACCGGACGCGTCGCTATGACTCGACGGCTCAGCTTCTCGGGGATGTCCAGCGGCATCTGGACCACCAGCCGGTGTTGGCCGGACCCCCGACGGCTTGGTATCAGGCACGGAAGTCCCTGCAGCGCCACCGCACCCTGGCCGTCGTGGTCACGGGGGCGGCAGTCCTTGTCCTGACGGGCCTGCTCGTCAGCACAGCGCTGTACCTCCAGGCCGAGGAGGCCCGCGGCAACGAGGTGGCCGCCCGGGCCCAGGCACAAACCGTGACGGACTTCCTGACACAAGACCTCTTGGCCTCGGTCTTCCCGGAGAGAGCTCGAAACCAGGAAGTCACCGTCCGCTATATTCTGGAGAATGCCTCCCGCGACCTGGAGGGCAGATTCGCCGGCAGTCCCCTCGCGGAGGCCCAGATCCGCGAGACACTCGGACTGACGTATCAGAAGATGGGTGACTACGCCGCGGCTGAGCCACATCTGCAACGAGTGCTGGCGATCCGACGTAAGCACCTCGGAGAGGAGCATCTTGCGACGCTGGCGTCGCTCAAGGATCTTGGCGCGCTCTACTCCGCCTGGGGTCGGTACCAACAGGCGGAACCTCTCCTCACTCGCGTGTTCGACGCGCGCAGGAATGTCCTCGGCGCGGAGCACCGTGACACACTGGAGTCGATGTCCGACCTGGCCTGGCAGTATCTGAACGAGGCCCGGTTCCAGGAGGGGATGGCCTTGGCCGCCCAGGCCCTGGAAGCCGGGCGCCGCGTTCTGGGCGAGGAAGACCCGATCACACTGCGGTCCATGAATAGCCTCGCGTTGGGTTACGTAACGACCATGCAGTATTCGCAAGCCGAGTCCCTGGCGAGCCGGGGCTATGAGATCAGCCGCCGGGTACTGGGGGAGGAGCACGAGACCACGCTGCTCCTGGCCAACGTGTTGAGCTGGGCCTGGATGAGTGCGGACAAGTCGGACTCCGCGGCGGAGCTGGCGGCCCGAACGGTGGAGATTGGCCGACGAATCGTGGGGGAGGAGCACCAGATCACGATCTGGGCGATGAGCAACCTCGGTGCGGCGTATCTCCAGCAAGGACGGCCCGAGGAGGCCGCACCGCTGCTCTCCCGGTCGTTCGAGTTGGCGACGCGACACGGCGGGGAGGACCACGCGGGGACCGTGTTCCTTGGCCTCAGGCTGGCCGGACTCTATCGCGCGCAGGAGCGGTACAGGGAACATGAAGGCCTGCTCATCAGATTGGTGGCGGCCAGCCGCCGGACACATGGCGAAGACCATCCCCAGACCGGGTACATCATGTACTGGCTGCTGGAGCGTGCGCGCCAGCTCGGCGTCCAGGGCCGACAGCAGTATGCTTCCGGCGACTACGAAGGCGCCGCGGAGGCGTTTCGCCGGTCCGGGGGACTCCGGCGTGCCCTCTTCGGCAATCCCACTCCTTCCGAAGTGGCAGGCCGTGCGATGTCGCTGCACAGGTCGGGTAGAAGCAACGAGGCACGGGCCGAACTCGCCGAACTCCGCGCGATGTACGAGCACGGCGACCACGCCTACGAGGCGGACCCGCTCCATCAGGCGGAACGTCTGCTTTCCCCGCAAGGCAGTCCGTTTCCTCGGGCGTGGGAACTGATCGAAGCGGGTGAACTCGACGGGGCTGCGGCCGTGGCCCAGAACCTCCGCGATAGCGATGCCGCCGACCCTGCCGACCGGCAGAACTTGCTGAGGGTCCTGGCCCGTGCGTACTGCCGCCAGGCTGCCATGGCCGAGGTCCGGCAAGACTACGCCGGAGCCCAAAGGAACTACGAGGCCGCCGCTCGCGTTTGTCCGGACTACACATTGCCTCTCCGGAAGCTGGCTTGGTTGTGGGCGACGTGTCCGACCGATGCGATCCGACGAGGGGCCGACGCGGTTGATTTGGCGACGCGGGCCTGCGGACTGACGCAGTGGGAGAACGCGGAGTGTCTTGAAGCTCTGGCTGCGGGATATGCGGAAGTACGGGACTTCGATGCCGCCATGGCATGGCAAAAGAGGGCCATTGAAGCGATCCCCGCCGAGGCCCACCGCGGGCGCAGGGCCGTCTCTCAGGAGAGGCTGCACCTGTATGAATCGCGTCGCCCCCTCCGTGCTGGCGGCACGCGGTCCCTCGTCGCCCGCTGGGATTTCGAGCAGGTCGTCGGGCCAACGGTGGTCGACGCCTCCGGCCATGGTCACGACGGCGCCCTGGTCGGCGGGGCAACCGTCGTGGCCGATGACGAAAGGGGCAACATCCTGCTCCTGGCGGGCCACGGGTACGTGGAGTGCGGCGCCGACCCCACGTTCGACATCACCGGTCCGATCAGCGTCACCGCGTGGATCAAGACGGAGACACCGAGCAAGCCGTATCAAGTGATTATTACCAGAGGTCCGTCGAACTGGCGTCTGATGAGTTCCCGCCATATCAACACCCTCCACTTCGCGGCCGGAGGGATCCGTGTCGTCGAGGACGACCCGACCATGCTGAACGGGACACGGGACATCACCGACGGGCGCTGGCATCACGTGGCTGCCATCTACGACGGACTGCGGATGTGCCTGTATGTCGACGGCGACTTGGACGCCTCTGTCGGCGCCGGCGGCACGCTGGATATCAGCGACGAGCCCGTTCGCATTGGCGGTATTCCCGAATCACCCGACCGCCAATGGACCGGGTCGATCGATGACGTACGCATCTACGACTACGCACTGAACGAAATGGAAATCCGCGCCCTTCGCGAAGGCCGCGAACCTGAGACTACCGGCAGGCAGCCCTGAGTACGCGGAAACAAGGAGGAAGGCACACGTCGTAAGGAGGTCATTTGAGTTCGGGTAGGACTGAGAGTCGGATCGCCTGAGAAACAGGATGGTTCGATGTCATGCAGAGGGTTTGCGCACATTCGGACGGATACAGGAGCCGCACGTGGAGGACAGCCGCATGAGAGTCAAGACAGATCTGCCGTTCCTCTGAGGACGACAACGGCATTGTGTAGATTGACGCCCGTTCAGAACACTATTCCAGAAAAGGAGGAATCGCCATGTACACCCAGAGGAATATCGTCATCTCCATGTTCATCGTGCTGGTCTTACTGCTCTCGACGACGGTCTGGACCGTGTTCGGGGGAGGAGGAGCGGCCTCTGGCAATGCGTACGAAAGTAGCATCATCCGCGGGGAGGGTCTGGAATGGTCCGCGGCGGGGCCATGGCTCTGCACTGTCCCGACGCCGGCGGGTCCCATCTTCATGTACCATATCCTGTACCCCCTGGACTCCGCCGGTAAGCGCTACAGCGGCGTGCTGTGGCAAGTCAACGATGATCCCACCTCTTTCGGCGCGTTTCCCGAGGCCGATCAGGCCCTGTTCTGGATGACGCTCACGGTCAGGACCGGGCCGGACAGCTTCGAGACGACTATGGTGCATCACAGCACGAAGAAAGGCGCCGGGCCGCTGCGCGAGACCGTCAGCATTTCCATCGGCAACTGCACGTGGAGACTCACCGGTCCCGACACCAACGAGGGAGAGGCCACGGTCGCGACCTACCTGCCGGCCCAGGACGCAGACGGCAACGGTTTCCCCGACGAGGGCCAAGAGCCTGTGCTCTGCGTTCCCTTCACGGTCACATCGCAGCGACTCACGATGATGCCGGGCTGTGTTCCGACGCCGACGCCCGAGGCACCCGAACCATAGCAGGCAGATACCCTCAGTGGACTGCGCGTCCTGGAGGGCTGGTCCTCCCAGCCCTCCGGCAGTCCACTGCCACCACAACGACCCAGCACAACGGAAAGAAGGTGACGAATGAGCAAGACGGTCCGGTTGAGGATGATGGCAATTCTCTGTAGCCTCCTGGTGGTCCTCGTCAGTGGGAGCCAGGCGGTCAAAGCGGACTTCGTATTCGGCGATCCCGAGAGAATCCCGAACGTCAGCAGGCCCGGCGCGGGTGGCCCGCAGATCTCACGCGACGGCCTGGAGCTGTACTTCTGGCACATGAGCCCAACGGCGTGTCCGTCCATCTGGGTCGCCAAGCGGGCGACGACCAAGGAGCCCTGGGGCAACCCGGTTCGGCTCGACCCTCCCCTCGACTCGGGCGGACCGGTGGGCGGTCCCTGTGTTTCTGCCGATAGATTGGAGTTGTACTTTGGAGACGGCCATCCGGAGAGCTACGTGGGAAGGGGTTGCGTGGCCAATCCTAACGGGTACGGCGGTGGCGACCTGTGGGTGTCGAGGCGGGCCACGAAGAACGATCCGTGGGGCGCGGCCGAGAACCTCGGCCCTATGGTCAACACGGCAAGCTACGAGGATCACCCGTGCATATCGGCAGACGGCCTGTCCCTCTATTTCACGTCCACCCGATCGGGAGGAGCCGACCAATACAGATTGTGGGTAACAACCCGTCCCACCAAGGACGCGCCGTGGGGCTGGCCTGTCACCATCGGAGCGCCCGTCGACAACCCTTACATGTTCGAGACGACGCCTTTTGTCTCCGCCGATGGGCTGTCGCTCTACTACTCCGGGGGCGGATATACGCCCGACATCTATGTGAGCAAGCGTTCCAGCACCGCCGATCCGTGGGGAACGCCCGTACTATTCTCGCCGGCCCAATCGCCGGGAGCCGAATGGCACTTGTCCTTTTGCGAGGAGGATTCGACCGTCTATTTTGAGCGGGCGGATAACTTCTATGCTGTCGTTGACCTCTGGCAGGTGAAGGTGACTCCCGTCCTGGACTTCAACCAGGATACCCGAATCGACGAGAAGGACTTCTGGGTCATGACGCAGCACTGGGACCAGAACTACTCCAAGTGCGATATCGCCCCCAAGCCCCTGGGCGATGGCATCGTGGACGTGAAGGACCAGATGCGTTTCGTGGAGGCCATCGAGGGACGGGACGTGATACGATGCCCTGGTCCGCATGCCTCTGAGGTGGCGCGCGACGTCATCTTGCGGTGGACCTCCCCCCGGTTCGCCAAGGCCCACGATGTATACTTCGGCACTTCCCTGGCGGATGTCAGCCATGCCACCCGCAGCGATCCGCGCGGCGTGCTGGTCAGTCTCGGCCAAGTGCCGACCGCCCACGATCCGCAAGTCCTGTTGTCGCCCGGTCATGTCTACTATTGGCGCGTCGATGAAATCGGCGGCGCTCCCGGCTTCACCCTCTACCCGGGGCCCGTCCTGGACTTCACGACCGCGCAAGAACCCGCCTCCGCAACTGCAGAGGCGAGAATGGTAACCAAGATCATCCCCACAGCGTCCAGCTCGCAGCCCGATACTGGACCGGAGAAGACGGTGGATAGCTCGGGCCTCGACGCCGGCGACGGGCACTCCACCGACAGCAAGGACATGTGGCAAAGCACGAACGCAGGCCCGCACTGGATTCAGTATGAGTTCGATAGGGTCTATGCCCTGCACGAACTATGGGTGTGGAATTCAAACCAGTTGGTCGAGCCCTTCGTCGGCTTTGGGGCCAGGACCGTCAAGGTCGAGTACTCCACCGACGGCGCCGCCTGGACGACGCTCGAAGGCGTGCCGGAGTTTGCGAAGGCCCCAGGCCAACCCGGCTATGAGGCCGATACCGTCGTCAGCTTTGGCGGGGCCTCAGCCCGATATGTCCGGTTGACCATCGAGAAAGGGTGGGGTGTCACATCGTCGGTCGGCCTGAGCGAAGTCCGCTTCTTCCACGTGCCGGATCGCCCGGGAAACCAGCCATAGGATCACAGGGCACGTGATTCGCCTTCGGGGTCTCGACAAGTTCAGGGCACGTGTGTCCTATCCGGCACAGGCGCACACGTGCCCTTTCAATGGGCTCTACAGCCCTGATCAGCTTCATTTCCCTGGACACCATGCCCTCTGCGGCGTATCGGTCCAAAGGATTAGTCGTACACCGGCGGAGAAGATTTCGCGGGGACAGAGGGATCGGATGGAAAAAACGAAGAAGACAAGAGGCGGTGATGCAACCTCTTGCCTTCTTTCTTCTGAGTCTTGACGTTGGACCTCTGACAGAATCAACCCTGGAATGTCATTGCGAGGAGCGCAGCGACGAAGCAATCTCAATCCCACGATGTGAGATTGCTTCGCTTCGCTCGCAAGGACATGGCTATGCTCATTCTCTGTGAGGTTCCTATCGCTCTCCGCTGCGGCTATTTCTTGTCTTCCGTCTTCTTCTTGCCGCCGAGCAGGCCGCCGAGACCTTCGACAATCCCCTTGCTTCCACCCTGGAGCTTCTCCTTGAGATCGGCCGGCAGTTTATCGCCCAGTTTGTCGCCGAGCTGTTTCTCGACCTGCTTGTCGATCTCCTGTTGGAGCCGCTGCTTGCCCGCGGCGACCAGGGCGTTCTGGAATTCCTTGGTCAGACCCTTGACATCGAAGACCAGTCGCGGCTCGGTCGTCGGACCGACGACCCGGATCGTCGTCTTGAGCTCCTTGAGCACGTCCATCACCTGGTTGGTCTGCTCGGCCCCGAGCCCGAGCACGCCTTTGCCCGCCGCGGCGGCCTTGAGATTCTGGATTCCCACGTCGATCGTGAGGTCCACCTTTTCCTTGGTCAGGGTGCCGTTGAAAGCGCCTGAGGCCAGGCCCGACTGGAACTGAAGCCCGGCCCCCTCGGAGAGTCCGGACTGCATCTTGCTCAGGTCGAAGCCCTCGAAGGTGCCCGACACCTCCGGCGTGTCGCCCTTCGAGTAGTCCATCACGAGCTTCAGCAGCGCGGGTGTCACGTACGACTTGAGTTGCATCGTGATCGGCAGGTCCGCCGCGGAAGGCGCGTCGCTGAGGTTCGTCATCTCCAGCCTGCTGTTGCCGAACAGCGTCGAAGGAATCTCCATCTTGTCCGCCAGGATCTGTTTGGCCAGCATCTTCGGCGACGGCGGCACCGCCGCCTTGGCCAGCAGGTAGCCGAGATACTTGTGCGGCGGCTCCTCGACCTTCGGCGCGTCGTTGCTGTCGGGCAGCCAGTTCCGTAGCTTCTCCAACTGCTCCTTGAGCTTCTTGGCGTCCTTGAGGTACTTGTCGAGCTTGGCCAGGTCGTTGGAATCGACCTTGTACGTGTTGGGATCGAAGGGCTTCTCCTGCGTGACGGACTCCAGCACGCGGCCGGCCGCCGCCCGGAGCTGGTCGAACCGCACATCGGTGACCTCCACCTTGTCCAACACCAGCTTGCCGAGCAGCAGGTCGTACGTGCTGGCGTCGGCCTCGATCTTGCCGACGACCGTGTGGTTCTGCATCGGGTTCTTCGGGTCGGTCAGTTGCACGCCGGAGATGGAGACTCTGCCCCCGAGCACGTCGATGCCCAGTTCCGCGAGATCTGCTTCGGCTTTGTTCGCGTTCGTGAGTGTATTGGCGGCGTAGGCCTTCACCGCCGTATCCTGAATGAAGTGCACCGCCGCCAGGAAGCCCGCCACCAGCAGCACCGCCAGGACGACACCGACCTTGCGGATGTACTTGGCCTTGACGAACATCGACTTGACGTCCTTGGTTCGCCTGCCGATCAGGATGCGGTCGAGGATGCGCACCCACGTCTTGGAGTACCAGATGCGGAATTTCTCGGACTTCTCATCGAGCTTGACCATCATCCGGCGGAAACGAATGACGGCGAGTGCCAGGAACAGTCCGACCACGGCGCCGACGATCGGCCCCAGGATCAGGCCGCCCACGAGGGCATATCGGCTGAAGTCCGTCAGACCGATCACCGGGATGGACGACAGGCTCGCCAGCACGCCGGGTCCGTGCCCATGGACCCACACGCCCACGTGGTACAGCACCGGGGCCGCCGCCAGGCTCAGGGCTTTGCCCAAACCCAGCGAGAGCAGGAACAGTCCGATGTGGACGTTCACCACCAGCACCACCACGACCAGAAGGGTGTGCAGACCCGACCAACCGGGCATCATGCCCGTCCAGAAGCCCAGCACCACCGTCAGGAAGATCAACGGCGGCGCCACGTTCCCCCGCAGCACGGCCAACAACTTGCTCACGAACCTTGGAAGTAGCATAAGCACCTATCCTTGTGATGAAAGACCCCAGTTCCCAGTCTGTCTGAAACGACCAGATTATAGTCTTCCGCCGTTCGCCTGCAAGTCGATTCGCGCGCGTCACGCCGTCCGCCCGACGGCGCGGACTCATCCGACGATGCACGCGGACGCCTCTCGCAACGATCTTGCCTTACCGGTGGGCTCCGGAGTCTCCGCGGCCTCGGCTTCGCCCTGTCCCTTGCCTTGTCTCTTACCCTATGCCATCGCCTGCGTGCCGGCCCAAAGCAGGACGGCCAGCGCACACGCCCGTATCACCGATCGTTTCACTCCCGTTCTCTCTCCTGCAAGGAAGAACGGTGTTTGTTGATCGAACCCGTGCTACTGTATCGCCCCGCCTGATTCAAGCCAACGGAGACTTCACGTGCGTGCCATGAGGTGGAGTCTTGCCTGTTGCTGCGCACGGCGGCGAATCTCTCCGTGAGCGGGGCGGTCCGACCGCCCGAGCGGCCACAAAAAAATGCTCCTCCGTTGCGGTAGCACGAAATCGCCACAATCCCTTCTTCCTCAAGAGATTAGGTCACATGCCTGACGAGAAACGGTCGAAGCCTGAGAGAATATGTGCATCTTCCTCGCAGATTTTTCACTTGCCTATCTTGACAAGGGTGGCCGGTGTGACGTAGATTTACGCTGGCTATGGATTCTGAGTTATAGGACTGAATCTATGAGATGCCATCGTGCAGGATGCGTGTGGATGGCCAGAATCATGGCGAGCCTGTTACAGGGGGCAGAGTTGGCCGTCGCACCGATGGAGAGCCACGGAGGGCAACGCCAATAAGGGCAGGAAGCCCACGACGGCGGTTTCACGTTTTCGCCGGCTGTCGCGGGGGAGGTCTGTAGCCCGTTAGGGCAGTGGTATGTGGACATGGAGTCCACCTGCCGGCGCGGACATTCCAAAGTTTCCTGTGGTCGCGGAGATGCTCTGTCGCGGCGCACCGCGCCGAAGGAGATGTCTCCCGAACACGAGCCAAGCAGCAATCAATGAAGGTCCCGGAGGCGGACCGGCGCACACCGGCGTCGGTCCGTGCGAGCGGTCGAAAACCGCAAGGACTCCACGGACGGAAAAAGGGATGGGTACATGCGAATCAGTCCCTGCAGACGACGGCGTCGGCAGTGTCCGAAAGGACCTCTGACGTTGGGCGGGCCGGTCAGGTGCTGCGGGATGAGCATGTACGACTGAGTGTCAAGAAGGACGCGCCCTGCCGCAGCAAACGTGTGCTTGCGCGGGACAGGGC
>Ga0209163_1002437_pt1 | contig 15590 bp, 10 predicted proteins | sample MTBAKSrepl2MetaG_FD_187457 | JGI IMG/M metagenome (GOLD analysis project Ga0209163, IMG submission 187457) | Enrichment culture microbial communities om Arthur Kill intertidal strait, New Jersey, USA, that are MTBE-degrading - MTBE-AKS2 (Arthur... | ecosystem: Environmental > Aquatic > Marine >...
CGCAGCCGGGTCGGGTACATGCCGGAGGAACGCGGGCTCTATCGCAAGATGACCGTCTCGGCGGTCCTCCGCTACTTCGGCCTTCTGAAGGGGATGACCGCCGAGCAGCTTGGCCGCCAGGTGCCCGCGTGGCTGAAGCGGATCGACCTCGCGGAGCACTCGCGTAAGAAAGTCGAGGAACTCTCCCGCGGAATGCACCAGAAGCTCCAGTTTGCGGCCACCGTGATTAACAATCCGGAGTTGGTGATCCTCGACGAGCCCTTCTCGGGACTGGACCCGGTCAACCAGGACCTGCTGCGAGAGATCATCGACGGGATGCGCGAAGAGGGCCGGACGGTCCTGTTCTCCACGCACGTCATGCACGAGGCCGAGCGGTTGTGCGACTTCATTGTGCTGATCAACAAGGGTGCGGTGGTCGTCGACGGCACGCTGGACGAGATCCGGGCCGGACACGAGTCCCGCACGGTGTCCGTCGAATTGGAGGGAGACGGAGCGTTCCTCCGCAGGCTCCCGCTGGTGGCGGCGGTGAAGCCCGACGGCCGGCGCCTGGACGTGACGCTGCAGGAGGGCGCCGATCCGCAGGATCTGCTCAAGGCGCTGGTCGAGCGGGCGCGGGTCCGGGCCTTTGAGATCAAACAGCCTTCGCTGCACGAGATCTTCGTGTGGCTGGTCGGAGGCGCGCATGTGGAAGATCGGTAGAGTCGCGCAGCGGGAATTCCTCGACACGGTCAAGACCAAGACGTTTCTCTTAAGCCTGTTGTTCATCCCGGTCCTCGTCGTCGCCATCATTCTGCTCAGCCGCAAGATGATCACGAGTGAAACCGGGCCGCGACCGCCGGTCCGGGTGGGGGTGACTTCGTCGTCCGAGGAAATGTCCGCACAAATCGCGGCGGCTTTTGCCGCGCACAACGAGTCCCACCCGCAAAGCCCTCTGGCTCTGCGACCACTGCCTGCCGACGGCAACGAGCCCTCGCCCCAGGAGACCGGCAAAGAGAAACTGCGACAAGGCGGCCTCGACGTGTATGTCGTCCTGGAAGGCAATCTGGAGGGCAAGGACGGGACGCTGTACTTCTACACCTATCAGACCAAAGCCTCGCAGCTCGACGCGCTGGGAACGGTGGAACGCGTGCTCCGCGATGCGGTGATCGACCGTCGCTACCAGGCCCGCGGAATCGACCGGGCGGTGTTTCAGGAGATTCAGAGTGTCCCCATCCGCCGAATCGAACTGGGCCAGGAGCAGGGACACGAGAAGGAGCAGAGCCGGGGACAACAGGCGGTCCGCATGATGGTGCCGTTCGCGTTCATGTACCTGATCTTCATCGGCATCGTCGGCATGGGCCAGCACATGATCAGCAGTATCATCGAGGAAAAGAACTCGCGGATCGTCGAGATGCTGCTCTCGGTGGTCAGCCCGTTCCAACTCATGGCGGGCAAGATCCTGGGGCTGGCGGGCGTGGGCCTGGCGGTCATGGTCCTGTGGGGCGTCGCGGCGTACGGGGCGGCGACGCGGCAGGGGATCGAGATCGACATCAGCACCGATCTACTCGTTTTCGGCCTGCTCTACTACATTCTGGGTTTTGTCCTGTTCAGCGCGCTGCTGGCGGGCGTCGGCTCGATCTGCAACACGATCAAGGAGACGCAGAGCCTGATGATGCCGATCATGATGGTTTTCATCATTCCGATGATCGCGTGGCCGGCGCTGGCCCGCGACCCCAACGGTGACCTGGCCCGCGTGCTGTCGTATGTGCCGCCGGCGACGCCGATGATCATGGTCTTGCGCCTGGCGAGCAGTCCGGACATCTGGTGGGGCGAGATCGCGTTGTCCTTCCTCGTCCTGGCGGGGGGGGTCCTCGTGGCGATCTGGGCGGCGGGCAAGATTTTCCGCACAGGCATCCTCATGTACGGCAAACGTCCCGGCCCGCGCGAAGTCCTCCGCTGGCTGCGGGAGAAGTAATACTTTGTGACTCGTGCCCAGTGACCCGTGGCCCGGGTCACGAGTCACGGATGACGGGTCACTGCACTACGGTTTTATGGGAGTGATTGACATCAGTCCGTTGACGTGGGAAGCGCTGCTGTGCTGCTTTCTTTCCGGCGCCGTAGTGGGCCTGGAAAGGCAGTTGCGCGGCAAACCGGTGGGGATACGCACCAGCACCCTGATCTGCGCCGGGACGTACGTGTTCATCGCCATGACGCGACACACCGCCAGCGACATCACCGATCCCTCGCGCATCATCGGTCAGGTCGTCACCGGCATTGGCTTTCTCGGGGCCGGGGTTATTCTGACCCGCCAGGGCGCCGTGGTTGGCGTCACGTCCGCTTCGGCCATCTGGGTCCTGGCGGCCATCGGCGTGGCGATCGGGCTGGGATTCCCCTGGCTGGGGGTCAAGCTGGCGGTTCTGACGGTGGTCGTTCTCGTCGGCGTGGACACCCTGGAGAACCACGTCGAGGCTCTGCAACGCGGCGTCCATCGGAGGCGCGAGGCCCCCCGCGAGTCTGCGGAAGGGCCCTCTGCGCGCCGCGCGGACAGTACCCAATAGAAGGCTCAATGGGCACCTGTCGGGGGCACGGGTGGCCTGTGTTCTGGAGGATTTCCTTTCTGCTGCGCCTAACGTCCCGGGCCGTCGGTACGTCTATACGGACAGCAAGGGCGGCTGAATGAACGATATGGGCCAAGGGCAAGACGAGATCGTCCGTTTGGTGCAGGCCGGTCGGACGGGAGATAAAGCGGCCTTCGACCGACTGGTGCTGCTGCACCAACGGCAGGCCGTGGCGCTTGCTCTTGGCGTCTTGGGCAACCGCGATGACGCAATGGAGGTGGTCCAGGAGGCGTTTCTCAAGGCGCATTTCGGCTTGGGCCGTCTCAGCCAACCGGAGCGATTCCGGTTCTGGCTGCTAAAGATCGTGGCCAACGAGGCCATCACCCGCCGACGGGCCGCTCGACGCCGCAGGATCATGATGAGCCTGTTCGTCGCGGCGACATCACAGGATCAGTTGGTGGGATCACGGGAGCACGAGAATGTGGACGAGCTTCAGATGGCGGTCGAGCGGGCGATGCGGCAGCTCACGGACCGGGAGGCCCGGGCGATTGCCTTGTTCGGCCTGGACGGCCTGCCACAGAGCGAAGTCGCCCGGATCATGGGCTGCTCGGCCGGCGCGGTACGCTGGCATGTGCACCGGGCGAGGAAGAAGCTGCGGGTGCTGCTGAAGGAGCATCTCGAATGAGTGAAGAAGACCGCGATATCGACATCCTGCTCCGCCGGAATGTGGATCGGCAGCTTGAGGGATTCGACTGGGAGGGATTCCGCCGGAGCATCGACGGCCGCCTGGTGGGCACCGGTACCGCCCCTCGTGCGTGGAGTTTGCACGGTTCGTGGGTCGCGTTGGCCGCGGTGGTGACGCTGGCCGTCGGTCTTGTTACTCTCGTGGTAATCCGTGGTTGGGAGTCCGGACCGCGGGATTCGATTCCGGGCCAGGCGAAGACAGCGATGATCGAGGCGGCCCATGCGCCGGGTGCGGCGCGGGTCTCGCTCCTGCCGGTGGGGAAGTCCGGACAGTGCGCGGTCAGAATCCTCCCCCCGGACAAACCACGACGGGAAAGCGGGGCAAAGGCGAGTTGGTGTATTGTCGTAGGACACGATTCTTGGGCGGGGCGACGCTCCGCGAGCCGCGATGTTTCCGATGTCATGTGCCTCTTCTGAGACATGTCAAAGCAAGGAGTACAAATATGAACCGTGTGACTTCCAAGGTGGCGACGCTGGCTCTGATTGGTTTGAGCGTCTGGGCGGGAGAAGTTCGCGCTGACAAGGCGCAACTGGAGGGGAAACTCGAACAGGAGCTGAGTATCCAGCTTGAGGATGTGACCATAGCCCAGGCGCTGGATCAGATCGGGCAAAGGGCGGGATTGGAGATCTCGCTTTCACCGGAGGCGGTCTGGAAGCTGCCGGAAGGGCGAGACACCCGGCTTTCCGTCACGCTGGAGGGCAGACTTTCGGAGAGCCTCGACAAGATGCTCCGGAGTTTCTTCCTGCGGTACGCGGTGGGCAGCGAATCGCTGACGATCTATCCCCGGCCGGAACTGAGACGCATCATCGGCCGGCCGACCGCAGAGGAATTGCAGTTGCTGACCCGCCTGTACGGCAACCCCATGTGGTTCAGTATCCAGGCCGACACGAGCGAGTCCCAGGCGGAGCGATTCGCGCAGGCGGTCTTCAAGGGAGTGATGATCATGCCTCCCGAGGAACTGTCTACGGTCGGGATGGCGATACGACGGCTGGCGAGCAAGGCGAGCCCGTCCTCGGCCGGGCGTCAGGACCCGAATGCGCCCAAAGGCGCGCCCATGACCTTGGCGTTGTTTCTGGAGGGGGTGGAACGATCCGGCGACCGCCCCGAAAAGACCTGGTACATCCAAGGCCTTGAGTTTCCGCGCCAGGTATCGGAAATCTGGATCGTTCCAAGAGAGGAGTTCTGGAAGGCACACCTGGACCAGATTGTCGACCTCTCCTTCGAGAACGAGAAAGGTGAGGCGATCATCCGTCAGCTCGCCCTGTGGGCGGATCTGGATCTGACCGTTTCCTATCCTCTCACGGAGGAGTTGAGCAGAAGGATCACATTGCAGGTCCAGAATGTGAAGCTCCAGGAAGCGATGGAAAAGGTCCTCTCCACTCTTGGAGTCGCATGGAACTGCAACATCAGCACCGGTACGATCTCGCTACACGGCTTGTCTCGCCGGCCGGAACGGCCTGCCGCCACGGCGGAGAGTAGGACGAACGTCGAAACTGCATCGGCCGGCGACTACGTCGGCAAGATCAGCATTCCCATGGATGGAGGCAAGTACTTCATCGAGTTCATGCTGCGCGAGAGCGATCTGACCGAAGAGCTGCGTAGGCTGCGGCAAGAGAAGGTCAGGGAAATCATCGAGCGACTTTCGAAAGCGGCCAAGGAACAGGCGCAATAGTGGCATGGGCTGGGGGACCCCAAACGCGAGAGAATGCGTTTGGGAGCCCCGGGACGCCCTCGCCACGGCGTTACAGAACCTGTGGACGATCTGCTCACAGATCGGAGAGAAACCCGATCGTGGAGTTGAGGATCTGTTGGCGGAACTGCGTGTGCTGCTGGCCGGCCCGCTGCTCCTGGAGGTCCTTGAAGCTGGCCCGGCAGAAGTGACAGCCCATCGTCGTCAGATGGAAGTCCACGTAGTCGAACCACTCGGGCGAGAGACTCTCCAAGAGGAATGCGCCGAGCGTGCTACGCTTCGGGCAGCTCAGCCGATGAGATTCCCAGATCTCGGTCAGCAGGTCCTCCGAATAGGTGATCGACATATCCTTGATCGCGTCATGGGCCGCGACCGTCTCGCGGATGAACTTGAGACAACGGTGTTTCACGACGCGGACGAGCCCGTCGTCCATGTCGAGCAGCTTGGCCACCTGCTTGCTGGCGATCTGGCAGTAGAACACCAACTCGGCGATCTTCAAGTCCCGCAGCCGGTCGGAATCCTGCAGGTCTTTGACCAACTGCTGCAGTGCCTCGGTTAGGACCTGTCTCTGCAATTCGTGCTGCTCGTGGTGGCTGACACACTGGCTCACGCTGGGATCGGACGATGGCACGCAGGCCAGCAGGTCGGGAGGGAGTTCGTCGTCGCCCGTGCGGTAGACGTCCTGGATCAGGCAGACCGTCCGCGCCCAGCGGGTCCGCACGCGATTGACGATGGTGTTCCGCAGGATGCCGAACAGATAGGTCTCGATGCTTGTCTGGATCTGCAGGGTGTCGAGGGCCCTGATGAAGGACGTGAACGCATCCTGGACGATGTCCTCGGCGTCGGCGGGTTGCGGCACGCGGGCCAGGGCGAACTTCAGGAGCCGGCCCTGGTACTCGTCGACAAGGCGCGTCCACGCCGCGGCGTCACCTCGTCGAATGGCCTCGAGGAGGTCCTGGTCGTTGAGGATGGATGGCGGATGATTGACGATGGGCGATTCATCGTTCGGTTCAGCAGTTGTCACGGGCTCTCTCCAGCGATCATCCATCATCCTCTGTCAATCATCAATTCTCTTCGACCTTTCCCAGGTACTTGTCCAGCCAATTCAGGATTTCCTCATGGTACTGTCTGCGGTACTCCCAGGGAATACTATGCTCGCCCGGGAGCAGGACGTGTTTCTTGTGCTCGGGAGGTGTCCCGAGGAGATCGAACAGCGGTTTCTGAGCGGTCTCGTAGGGGAACGTGGAATCCTCCTGCCCGTTGATCATGAGCATGGGGATCTTCACCCGCGGTGCGAAGTTCGCGGGATCGGAGGCGGGATGCCTCTCGCAGGCGCAGATGCCGCCGACCAGCAGGATGCCGGTCTTGAAACGCGGTTCCAGGGCGATCATCAAAGAGCCCATCTGGGCGCCCCAACTGAGTCCGACGAATCCAAGCCGGTCCATGTCGACGTCGTCGCGGGTCGCAAGATAGTCCACGGTCCGGCGCAGGTCCTGGGACCGCTGGACATACAGATTCCGGCTCATAATGGTATGCGGCGGGTAGTCGTCCCTGTCCACGAGCCGGCGGTCATAGGTCCCCTTATAGAAGGGGATGACGACGGCCCGGCCGCTGCGGAGGATGCAGACGAGTTCGTGACAGTACACCTTGTCCGACCAGCAATGCTCGCGGGCGTCCCCGCCGGGGAACCATAGGATGGTCTGATAGGGCGGCTTGACTCCATGGGGCAAATGCACGTAGGCGACGACCCGTTCGTTCGGATACGCGGCGTCGAACGTGATCCGCTCGCGCAGGCAGTAGCTCAGGTCCTCGTCGGCAAACTCGAGGCGGGCGTTCAGCTCGATCGGGTCGTATCGGTACCAGGAGTCCACGTAGCTCTGGAAAACGTTATCGGGCACCGGCGTGAACCGGGAGAAATCCCGGTGTTTGTGCGGGACCGGAGCGAACGCGATCTTGGGGACCGCCTCGCGGCCATAGGGGTAGCTGGCACAGCGAACGCCGTTGCGCGGGTCGCGGTCCCAGGGCGACCGCGCGGCCGCCCCGGCGAAGACGTACGAGTTCTCGTTCCAGGCGCCGCCGAGAATGCAGCGGGTGTTGTCATCGCCTTCGAGAGTGTTGTAGCACCACTCCCGCACGTTTCCCGCGGCGTCGTACAGGCCGAACTCGCCCATGCCTTTGAACGTCCCCACCGGGGCCAGGCCGTCACCGAAGTTGCTGAGGTCGGTGATACGGGATGGAATGCTGTCCGCACGCGCTGCCTGGGCCCAGTGAAAGACCGTCGGCAGATCCTTGTCTCGAAACCGTGCATACGCGGCGGCTTCGTACCAACTGATTCCACCCACCGGGTAGTCGCGCTGATCCGGGGGATAGGTCCCGTTGGCCCAGGTCGCCGGGCCCGGGCGCCCGGTCTGATCGCGGAACAGCTCCATGGCCTGCGGCCGCAGGAGAGCCATGCCGTCCTTGAGGAACGGCTCTTGCCAGAAGTCCTCTCTCTCGTAGCCGCCGGCGTCGACGAATTCCTTGAATTGCCGGTTGGTCGTCTCGTACTTGTCGATAAGAAACGCCGGGGCCGCTGCGATCTCCCGGTCGCCGTGGAACATCTGTCTCTGGCTGAAGTCCGAGGGCGGGATCCAGGCCATGTCGTCGGGGAAGCTCCCTTTCTCGTGCAAGGTGAAGGTCATCTCCTGCGGCAGAAGTCCGGCCCGATCCGTGTCCTGGGACGGCAGATCGTTCGATCGAACGGTTTCGAGCGTGATGTACCCCCGTCTTGTCAGCCGCCAACGATAGGTCCCGAAGGGAACTCGGGCGTCATGAAGAGGCGAGCGTCCCAGGTACTTCCAACCCCGGCTGGTCTCGGAATACTCCCGCACGTAGATATCGACGCCGGAGGGTTTGGTCGTGAGGGAGTACCGCCGGGACAGGCGGGGCCAGCGATCCAAGAGCAATGGACTGTCGGGAATGTAGCGTTCGGCTTTCTCCGCCAGCACGAAGGCCGGGAGATACTGATCCTGCTCGATGAGTCTGTCGATCTCGGCCATCGCGTCCCGCTGGGCCCACTGCGTCGTGTAGTGTCGCCACGCGATCGCAGTCGCCACTGTGCCAAGAGCGATCACCAGACACACGAGGGCCGTGACGGCTTTCTGCCGGCGGATCAGTTTGACGAGGTGGTTCGCCAGTCCCGGCCTTCTGGCTTTGATGGTCCGGCCGCTGAGGTAGCGGCGCAGATCCTCCGCGAGTTCGGCGGCGCTCTGATACCGGTGGTTCACGTTCTTTTCGATGGCCTTGTAGCAGATCGTGTCCAAGTCGAGGGGAATATGCGGATTGACCTGCCTGGGATGGCGGATGTCCTCGTTGAGGATCTTGCTAATGACCTGGGGCTGGGCCTCGCCGTCGAAGAGGGGCTCCAGAGTCAGCAATTCGTAGAGTGTCACGCCGAGCGAGTAGATATCGGACCTATGGTCGGGCTTATCCGGACCGCCCGCGAGCTGCTCGGGACTCATGTAGCGCGGCGTGCCGACGAAGGCGCCGGTGAGGGTCATCGCGCGCTCCTCACAAATCCGCGCGACCCCGAAATCGAGCAGAATGAGCCGACCGTCGCGGGAGAGCATGAGATTGGCCGGTTTGACGTCGCGATGGATGATGCCGTGGCCATGGGCGTAATGCAGCGCCTCAGCCGCCTCGCTGACCAGACGGGCCGCTTCGTTGAAGTACTGGCCCTCGGACTTGCAGGCCGTCAGCGCGCTGGGGGCACTCGGCTCGTCCTCAATACCGTCCCAGGGGACCAGCGACGGGAGTGATGCACGACGTCTCAGATCTGCGATTACCTGGTCGAGGTTGCGTCCCTCGACCATCTCCATCGCGAAGTAGCAGACGTTGTTTTCCATCCCTTCCGCGAAGACGGTGACGATGTTCGGGTGGCGCAATCTGGCGGCAGCCCAGGCCTCGCGCCGGAATCGTTCCACGACCGCAGAACCCGCCGGCAGGGGCTCTGCGAGGCGGAATCCCACACCCGTATCGCCGCGCAGGGGCAGCACCTTGAGGGCAACCCGCCGGCCCAGCGAGACTTGCACCGCCTGATAGACGACACCCATTCCGCCGGAACCCAAACGCCGTTCGATCCGGAAATCACCGATCTGGAGGTTGGGTTCCAGCGAGGAGCCCATGCCGGCCTGCAGCGTCCAGCCGGTGGCGAGTTTTGCGGTCGAGGCCGTGGGTCCGGCTTCCGCGAGAGACTCGGCAGTTCCCTCCATGCCGGCGCGCAGACGGGCCGCCGCCGTGGCACATCGATCACAGAGCCGCAAATGGCGTCTCCACGCCCCTAGCTCCGCCGCCGGGGCATTCTCCGCGATGAGTTGCCGCATGTCTCCCTGTGACAGGCAATCACTCACAACCCGCACCCATGTCTTCGGATGACTGACTGCCGATTTCTGATGGCCGGCACACGCTTATCGCACGGATCATCTGTCATCAGTCATCTCTATCTCTATATCTATTATAGACGTGCCAAGGCCCGCATGGTTCCTATAAATCGTTGAGGATCAGGGTCTGTGTGGGACTGACGAGCCGGTAGCGGATACCCCGCCAGCGGATGGTCCGCCCAACCGCAGAGGACACCATCAGGACCAGCAGGACGAGCGACCAGAGCCAGCAGGCGAGGATATCCGCCAGAGCGGCAGGCAGCAACTGCGCCGCGTGGGGCCGGAGAGTCTGGGCGGCCGCCAGTTGGCGCAGGACCGCCCGAACGATCTGCCCGGCCAGAAACAGACAGGGGACGGCGGCATAGAGCACGATATGCTCCGCGTGAACGGCAGCGGCATAGACGGCCAGGACAGCCCCACCCCAGAGACCCAGGACTGAACCGAGACTGCTGAGAAAGCCGAGCCACCAGGTGACCGGGGCATAGACCCGTGTGATGAGCAACTGCCGTCGGCCAAACTCCAGGAGCCTCGCCCACGTGGAAGACTCATAGGAGGCGACCAGACACTCCGGCACGAAGGTGATTTTCATTCCGGCTTGTTTGACCGCCTGGCTGAGGGACAGGTCATCGCTCAGTGTGTTCGGCCAGACTTCGGCGATGTTGAGCCGGCGGAAATCGGCCCGGCGGATGGCCATCGAGCCGCCCCAGGCGTGATTGAACGGGCTGTTGCCCAGGAACTGGGCCACCGCGCCGTTGAGAGCCGAGAGCGCCAGCGTGGCCGGATTGTTCCGCACCGGGACGAACCAGCGATATCCCGTGGTCACGCCGCAACGGGGCCGGCGCAACGGCCGCACCAGCCGGCCCAGCCAGTGGTCCGGGACGCAGACGTCGGAATCCGCGAAAGCGATTACCTCGGTGTCCTCGGGGATGCGCTGGCACGCGTATAGCAGATTGTGGATCTTCTGACTGGAAGACCGGGAGGAGCCGGAGACGAGGATCTGGACAGGACGCGTCGTGTGTTGTGCGTCGCGCGCGGCATCACCCGGAACGCAGGGCGGACTTGCCTTCAGCAGCGCGCGTAACTCGCGGTACGCAGGGTCGGATTCGTCCTCGACGACGAAGAACAGGCAGTAGTCCTCGTAATCCTGTCGGAGAAACGATGTGATATTCGACTGGAAGCGGGTATCCAGGCCTTTGCAGGGGACGATGAGGGTCGTGCGAGGCCGGTACACCGCCTCCTTCCTCCGCGCGGATTTGACCCGCACGTACTGATAGTTGCGAAGGGCGTAGTACACGAAGAGCAACTGCGCCAGGATCGCAGTCCAGGCGATATAACCGTGCCAATCCATAGGATCACCGCGACAGGTCAAATAGACCCCGCACACGGCAGACCGCGTTCAGGGATCGATTCATCTCAGAACACCAGAGCCTTTTGTCGTCGCGGCCAGTATACTGGATCTGGTCACGGAAGGCCCGTAGAACCTGTGAGAACGACAAGGGTTTTTTGACCGGGGTCCGGTTGTGGAATTCCTGGGCTTGCACTATGCGATCTGGGGGGTGTTGGTGCTGTACCTTCTCGGCATGGTCGCGCTGGGCTGGTGGAGCAAGCGGGGGATCGACAGCCAGGAGGGCTATCTGCTGGGCCACCGGCGGTTCGGCTCATTCATGATGGTGATGCACTCCTTCGGCGCCGGCACACACCCCGGCGCCCCGGCGGGCGTGATCAGCAAGACCGTTTCCAGCGGGGCCTCGGGGATCTGGGTCTCCTGGATCTGGATGTTTGGCACGCCGTTCTACTGGATCATCGCCCCGGTGGTTCGGCGGATGCGATATCTGACCATGGCGGACTACTACGAGCAGCGTTTCGGTCGGAGTGCCAGCGCGCTGTACATCGTGGTTGCCATGGCCGGGATGACGATCTTCTTAGCCAGCGTCCTGCTGGCGACAACCCGCACGGTGCAGGGCATCATGGGAAAGCCGGGTGAACTATGGTTCTTCGGCATTCTCCTGACCATTACGCTGGTGTTCGTCGTCTACAGCTACTGGGGCGGCATCATCGCCGCAATTCGCACGGACATGGTCCAGGGATTGATGATTATCGCCCTCTCCTTCCTGGCGATCCCGGCGGCGCTGCGACTGGAGAGCGTCGGCGGGTTTGACGGCATGCGCCGGACGCTGGCCGACGCAGGTCCTGCGGCCGATTACCTCGGTTTGTTCGATACCCGCCAGTTCAATCTCTGGGCGGTGATCCTGCTGAGCATCAACGCGCCGCTGAGCATGCTGGCCTTTCCCTATCTGATGAGCGTCTGCGGCGCCGGTCGGACCGAGTGGGAGGGCCGGGTCGGCTTCACGTACGGCAACATCCTGAAGCGCGTGTGCACCATTGGCTGGTCGGTCCTGGGGCTGTGCTGGCTGGCCTATCTGGTCAACACCCGTACCGCGATCCATCCGGACACCGCCTTCGGCGACGCGATCCGCATGTTGCTGTCGCCCGTTCTGCAAGGAGTCATGTTGGCCTGCATCACGGCGGCGGCCATGTCCTCCGGCGACGCCGTGCAGGTTACCTTGGGCGGACTGTTCTCGCAGAACATCTATCGAGTCTACATGAACCCCCGGGCGAGCGAGCAACAACTGGTCCGCGTGACCCGCCGGACCGGTCTGATTGTCGCGGCGGTCGCGCTGGTGGTGGCCATCCTGATGCGCAGCAGCATCGTTCGGACGATCCTGGACTATTTCAACGTCCTGAGCCTGATCGGGATCTCGACGGCCATGGGCATTCTCTGGCGGAGGATGAACTCTGCCGGCGTCTTCTGCGGTACCATCGTCGCTGTCGTGGCCTTCATCCTGACGCGGTACGTCCTGGGCTGCTCCCGCGAAGTGGTCACCGGCTTACCGACCTTCCTGGGCGTTCTGGGCGGCGTCGTCGGGAGTCTGGTGACGAAACCGACCGCTGCGGAGCAGGTGGAGCAGTTCTTCAAGAGAATCTATGTGCCGATTGGGCAGGAGGAGAAGCTGAACCTGCCTTTAGAGGAAGTCGTTCCCTCGGACCGTCGCCTGCTGACGTGGGGCGGGCTCTTCCTCGTGAAGCCCTCGCGCCAGTCCTGGATCGGGTTCGTCGTGACGCTCGTCATCTGCCTGGCGACGGTGCTGTTCATGTACTTGATACTCGCGGTCTGAGAGAAGGCATTGCCATGACACAGGCTGACAACGATGTTCGTTCCAAGACAGTCGGGCTGATCGGTGTCGGTTTGGTGGGGGCCGCACTGGTAGAGTATCTGATCTCGCATGGATACTCTGTCGTTGCTTTTGATATCTCACCCGAACGGACCAACCACCTGCAGCACCTCGGAGGCCGAGCGGCAGGATGCCCGGCGGAGGTGGCCGACGCGGCCGATCGCGTCTTGCTGTCTCTGCCCGATACACCGGTGGTTCGTCGCGTTGTCGAAGGACCGGACGGTATGCTGGAGGCGGATAGACTCCCTTCGTACGTGATTGACACGACCACCGGTGATCCCGAGGAAACCATCGCACTGGCGACGCGTCTTGCCGAACGGTCCGTGGCGTTTCTGGACGCGACGATCTCCGGCTCCAGTCGGCAGATCGGCAAACGGGAGGCGGTGTTCATGGTGGGTGGGGAGCGAGGCGCGTTCGACGCCTGCCGCGACCTGTTTGAGGCTCTCAGCGACCGCGTGCTCTACCTGGGTCCCTCCGGGTCGGGTTCCAAGGCCAAACTGGCTACGAATTTGATTCTCGGGCTCAACCGGCTCGCTTTGGCCGAGGGACTGGTCTTTGCAGAGACCCTCGGTCTCGATCTTGAATCCTTCCTCCACCTGCTGAAGGTCAGTCCCGCGTACTCGGCGGCAGTGGACGTCAAGGGTGCTAAGATGCTGGAAGGTGACTTCGCCCCCGAGGGCCGCCTGAAACAGCACTACAAGGACGTTTCGTTGATCCTGAAGTGCGCGGGCCAAGCCGCTCAGGAATTGCCGTTGACCCGCGTGCATGCGGAAGTCCTGGAAAAGGCCATTGAAGCAGGAGAAGGCGAACTGGACAATTCCGTGGTCGTCAACGAAATCCGACGCCGACGGAGGCGGTGATTCGTCGATGGTTGTGCACGGCTGGAGGACAAGAGCTCATGCAGAAGAGAATGGCCCTGTTGTGTCTGGCGATTGCCTCGGGCGTAGCGGCTGCGGAGAACCGCATCGCGTTCGAGCAGAAGGGCGACGCCCTGTTGATTCTCGTGGAGGGCCAGCCACTGGCGACGTATGTGTACCGCGATCCACAAATCCTCCGGCCCTACTTCAGGGACATCCACGCACCGAGCGGCGTTCAGATGACGCGCCGTCATCCACCCAGAGAGGACGTCGATCCGACCGATCACGCGACCATGCATCCGGGGCTCTGGCTCGCCTTCGGCGACCTGAACGGTTCTGACTTCTGGCGCAACAAGGCGCGCGTCGAACACGTTTCGTTGGTCAGGCCGCCGCTCGCAGAGGGAGATCGGGGCTCGTTCACCGTCCGCAATCACTATGTCGGCGAGAGCGGCATCGTCTGTGAGGAGACCTGCACGTACACGTTCCTCGTGCGACCGGCGGGCTGTTTGATCCTCTGGGACTCAACATTCCAGTCCGACCGATCCGCTTTCTATTTCGGCGATCAGGAGGAGATGGGCCTGGGCATCCGGGTCGCGACGCCCCTGATGGTCAAGCCGTACGCAGGCAGTGAACACCGTCCCGGCCGGATTCTGAACAACGAGGGCCGACGCGACGAAAAGGAGACCTGGGGCCGGGCCGCTGGATGGTGCGACTACAGCGGATGGATAGGTGACAAATTCACGGGTCTGATGGTTATGCCGCACCCGGGCAACGATCAACCGTGCCGATGGCATACACGTGACTATGGTCTCATGGTTGCCAATCCCTTCGGCCAAGCCGTCTTCAAACAAGGTCCGCCCCGCAAGACCGAGGTCAAGCCGGGCGAGCTCTACCGTCTGCGCTTTGGCGTTCTGGTCCACAGTAGCGACAAGGAAGACGAAGTCCGTCTGGATGCCGCGTACCAGGACTATCTGCAATGCGTCGACGACCGGGGGGGCAGATCTGTCCACCTTGATCCCGATGCCTTCAAGCATCACGTTGATTTCTTCAATGGCATGGAGCCCGAGAACATCGTCAACCATGTCTCCAATGCTCAAGCGTGGGATTGGCTGCGGGCGAATGTTCCGTTCTTCGAGTGCCCGGACAAGGACTTCGAGCGGATCTACTACTTTCGCTGGTGGACGTTCCGCAAGCATCTGAAGGAGACGGTCGACGGGTTCGTGTTCACCGAGTTCCTTGACCGCGTCGGCCACAGTGGCCGGTACAACACGATCAGTTGCGCCCTCGGCCATCACATCTACGAAGGGACTTGGCTGCACGACAACCGGTACATCGACGATTACGCGCGGTTCTGGTACATGGGCAACGGCGGCGACTTGCAGCCACACCTGCATCGGTACAGCAACTGGGGGACGTGGGCCCTCTACCGACGGTATCTGGTCAACGGAGATCGCGCGTTCCTGGTGAGCCTGCTGGATGCGTTCGTGCGGGATTACGAGCTATGGGAGAAGGACCACGGCCTGGAGAACGGCCTGTTCTGGCAATACGACGTGCGGGACGGCATGGAGGAGTCGATCAGCGGCGGGCGACGGGTCAAGAACGCCCGGCCTCCTCTGAACAGCTATCTGTACGCCAATGCGACGGCCATATCGAAGGTGGCTCAACTGGCCGGCCGGGAGGCCCTCGCAGAGGAGCACGCCCAGAAGGCGAACAGGCTCAGATCGCTCGTGCACGAGCTTCTGTGGGACGAGGAGGCGGGCTTCTTCAAGGTGCGCCATCCGAATGGCGAGTTGGCGGACGTGCGGGAGGAAATCGGCTTCATTCCATGGTGCTTCCATCTCCCGTTTGTCGTGACGTCGTCAGGCGTCTCTTCGGAATATGCCCTTACGGGCACACTACGAACAGAACGGGCTTGGCAGCAACTCGTCAACTCCGAGGGGTTCAAGGCACCGTTGGGGATCACGACCGCCGAGCAGCGGCACCGGGCCTTCCGCAGTCACGGCGTGGGCACGTGCGAATGGGACGGCGCCGTCTGGCCGTATGCGACCAGCCAGACGCTGGTTGCCCTGGCGAACCTCCTGCGCGACTATCGGCAGCCGTACGTGAGCAA
>Ga0209163_1002445_pt1 | contig 15531 bp, 16 predicted proteins | sample MTBAKSrepl2MetaG_FD_187457 | JGI IMG/M metagenome (GOLD analysis project Ga0209163, IMG submission 187457) | Enrichment culture microbial communities om Arthur Kill intertidal strait, New Jersey, USA, that are MTBE-degrading - MTBE-AKS2 (Arthur... | ecosystem: Environmental > Aquatic > Marine >...
TGCCCCAGTGGCGTCCGAGCCGCGAGGGCGGGACCGGCTTCGTCGACAGCAACTGGGGCGGCTACGACACTGTCGGCGAGTGCTTCCGCCACATGGGCACGTCCATGACCTGCTGGCTCGACGGCCACGTCACCGGCATCAAGGAGAGCACGGGCGAAGACGTCCCGACCTATTGGTACACCGGAAAGCGGGCGGACACGCCGTAAGGAAAGAGAATCGAGGGGAAGGACTAATGGATGCACCCTGCCGCATGATGTCATTGCGAGGAGCCTCGCGACGAAGCAATCTCAATCCCACGATGCCGAAGGGCCTCCCTTCACCCGCAACGACAGGGCGACGGTTCTCACAGGTCTCTCTCCCTCCTCTATGGGTGCTATGGGTGGCATGGATCGTCGTCTCATTCGTCCTGGTCCTGTCCGGCTGCAAGGGCAAGGAAACCGAGACCGACGCACCGCCGCCGAGCCAGGCGGTGAATACCGCCGAGGTCGCAGCGATGCAGAACGCCCTGACGAAGGGGATGACGCCGATTGCCTTCACCGACCTGACGAATGCCCACGTCGGCCGGCGCTGCGTGATCGTGTCGCCCAAGCCGGACAGCGGAGATCCCCCGCCGCCCCCGCTGGGGATGGTCCGCCGGCTGGGCCCAACGACGATCTACGCGGCGGAGATCCATGAGGTCCTGCCGGCCAGCGTGAAAATCCGCGCGACGTACCCCACCTCGGGCAACATGAAGATCATCGAAATCCCGCGTGCGGACATCCAATCGATCCACGTCGCCCCGTAGGGGCGGGTTTCAGACTTGCCCCCAACCATCCGGACGTCATTCCGCACCGGGACGCGGCGCCTGTGGATTCTCCATATCCGTCGCCCAGGATCTGGGATTGTCCGCGATGTACTGTCGAATCCGGTTCAGCGCCACGTCGTTGCGGATGATATGTTCGTAGTAGTTCCGTTGCCAGAGGGGTGCGCCACGCAAACCACGGCGTTGATTGATCCGCCGCGCCGAAAACGTCTTGAACGCCCGTACGATTTCGGCCAAGCCGTGTCGTTTCCTCGTAGGGGCGGGTTTCAAACCCGCCCCCGCAGCATCCGTAGGCACAAAACCCGCCGGGGTCCAGTCGTCCGCGGCGCTATCGGTAGGGGCGGGTTTGAAACCCGCCCCTACGGGATCCGTCAATACGATAATCCCGTGAACATGATTTGGCATCACCACGAACGCGTCCAATAGGACATACGGGTAATGGTCCGCCAAATCACGCCACGTATCTGCGACGATCCGCCCCCAGTCGTTCAGCCGCATCTCGCCCGCGATGATCTCCCCGAACAAACATAAATGCGCCTGCGCGCAGACGGTCACGAAGTATGCCCCACCCTGGGCATAGTCATAACCCTCCAAAGGGATCGACCGGCGATGGTGCTTCTTCGGACCGTATGCCATCTCGCGTCCTGTCAACGCTTAAAATTGACTAACACGGCCATCCTGGCCCCGCTTACCCGAGAGAATATGCGATCAGCGTAGCATTCGCCAGAATTCCGTGCTATAGTCCGTCCACGGGCTCAGACCGCGCTCGGAAGGAGAAGTCCTATGACAGGCAGGCAGAATCATGCCTGATAGCCGAGGAAGGCTACGAAGGCAAATGCGTGGCGCCGCGCTCTATCTCGGACCGGACGGTCGTGGCATCAGGCGACGGTCCCGAAGCCGTGATGCAGGAGGCGCGCGACAAGACAGCAGCCAATCCCGTGGTTTTCTTCGTCCCCAGCCGTGATGTCATCCTGGCGCACGGAGATGCCTATCAGCGACTTTCGGCCCTCCGCCTATGCCCGTGTTTGCAGCCCATCTATCTTGTCATGGAAAGTTGGGATAGATGCTGACCACGGTCCCCTTGGAGAGATCAACCACAACGCACGCGACGTTACAGCCTCCATCCATAACACTGGTGAAACGGTTGTGCGGCGCCGTGCGACCATGTTCAACCATGTTCATGTTGCAGATCACGTATCGCGCCTTACCTTTTGTGAACCCAGCATATTCACGATTGTATCTGTCGATATTCGTTAAGATGTAACCACGGCACGGCAGTTCTTTCTGTCTGGCGGATCTGTCATTGTCTAAACCGGTCCTGAGGATAGTGGACGCATGTTCAACATCCGCCTCACTGGGAATCCATATTCGGTCGAACTCGATCACATGGCTTCGCAGCAGGCCGCGTACCGCTTTCAGGTCTGCGACAATCACCGAGTACGGCGAGGAGTCATCGGTCGATAGCGTTATCATCTTCTGGGAGGGAGCCGAACGAAGGACATCGTGTGGTGTCCAGCCAACGTTGTTCTTCATTCTCATGTCGGCGCCGTTCGATCTGAGGAAGCCAAGAAGCTCGGTATTGCTTTGGAGCGCCGCTATGTGCGCAGGCGTGTCCCCATTCTTGTCTCTGAGGTTGACACGCGCGTGAGAAGCGATCAGTAGAGCTGTCATCTCAAGGTTCCCCGCCCAAACAGCCTCGTGCAAGGGAGTCTGCCCGCGAACGTCTCTCACATCGACATCGGCTCCATGCCCGATGAATGCTGTGACTGCATCCAATAGGCCTCGCGAGACCGCCTCATGCAGCACCGCGGTTCCGTCGAACTCGTTCACCCGATCCGGCCGAGCTCCGCCGGTGAGCAGGACGTCAACCACGTCGGTGTCCTTGAAGTACATGGCATAGCCCAACGGCGTCCCGCCGAGGTAGTCTTCCGCGTTCACATTTGCGCCGCGGGCCACGAGCAGCTTGACGATATCCGCGCCGGAGGCATCGCCAGTAAGGGCCTCATGTAGAGGCGTGCTGTCTCCCAGGTCTTTCGCGTTGACATCAGCCCCACGCGCAATCAACACATCTACCACCGTCTTGTGTCCCGCCCAAGCTGCGCTATGCAGCGGGGTCTTGCCATCGACATCGCGAGAATTGGCCTTCGCCCCGTGAGACAGGAGAAGGTCGGCTATTTCTGCGTGTCCCGATTCAGCCGCAGCGTGCAACGGTGTCGCATCGAGCCCACCTTCGTGCTTCGCGTCCAGGTCCACCCCATGGACAATGAGAATCTCCACGATGTCTCGGTACCCAGCTTCCACAGCCTGATGAAGCACGGTCCCGCCATAGCTGAGCTGCCCCTTCGCATCGGCTCCACAGGCCAGAGCCGACCGGACACCGTTGGCATCTCCCTCTTGGACGGCTCGGCGCAGGTCGGCCGTGGCGAGGTCGGAGAAGACCGCCGATGACCTGCCAGAGACCGGTTTCTCTTGCTGCGGTGGATCTCCGTCCGGCCCGGTTTTGCAGCCGAGAAACGACAATGCCGATAGAATCAGGAAACAAGGTGTCGACACTCGCATACAACAGTCTCCCAGCGGTACCCTCAACCAGTTCTCCCTGTCTTCACTGCCCATCTCCATGGAACACGATATCGCCGCAAGTCCATAGGATAAGGCATCCGACGCGGTGGAAGTAACAGTCTTCCAAGAAGAAAAATGGTAGTGGGTCAGTTTGAATCTGTCCTGTCGAGTAGATCTATCAGTTCGTCCAGTTCCCAAACGTGATCGCTCACGCCAGCCGCCATTGCCGGGGTTACTCGCAGGGTCTGATGTATCCGGCAGAAGTTGTAGTGCATGAAATGCAGGGCCACGGCATAGCCCAGGTTCTCGACCTTCTTGCTGAACCCATTCGTGAGCCGGGTAAACCGCCTCATCTGCATCCGCATGGTGAGGTTCTGCCGCTCCACGTATGAAGTCGATATGTGCCGCGTGTCGGGGTTGCCTTGAATGACCGCCAGTTGGCAGCCCGTCACATGGCCAGGGCTGTACTTGTGCGCGGCGACGGGTTCTTGAGCCTCTCTCTTCTCTGGGCCGTACAGCTTGACCAGCGTCGCATAGTCGATGTCACCACCGAACGCTTCTTCGACGGCATTGAGATAGGCTTTGAGCCCGTCACTGGTCAGTTGGATTCGGTGTTTCAATCGTGCCGCCACGTCGCACATGAAGGCGTTAGCCCATTCCGCATCGCGTAGCCCAACGAGCCACGATGGAACGAGCTTCGTATCGGCGTCAATGGCCACCCATGTCCACACGTCTCCGTAGCCAAACTGGCCCTTGAGGGCTTCTGGCACGTTCTTCTGTTTGGCGTAGCAGAACGACCAAATCTCGTCTACCTGAACCCGCTTGCAGGGCAGGTTGACCATGATTCGGTCGTGGCACTCTTCACATGCCTTGCCGATGTCGGCCAACAATTTGGCCACCGTGTTCTTGGCTATGCCAGTCATCCGCACGGTGGCCCGAATTGAGTTGCCCTCGACGAGGGCTGCTATGACTCGAACGCGCTCTTGTTTGGTCAGTCTGTTCATACTGACCATTATGCTTGAGCGGTCAAGAAAAGTCAAGCAGCTTTTCAGAAAATTTCTGTTGTGCCTTGTCCAGAACGGTTTTTGGGTTTTGTGGGACAGTCACACGGAGGCCATGGAATTACCCCCTCAGTCGTGGACTCCCAGTTCTTTGTTTCCGGTGGCTTGATTTTGGGGTGCTTAGGCATGAATGGCCCGATCCGTCGAAGCATCTGCTCCAAAGATTCCGAGGCCGCTTCTATACGTTTATCTTGTTTCTTTGGCATATTCTAACTCCTTTGCGACTGGTTCACGGAAGACTGGGCGGACTCCATGACCTTTACACATCGGGAGGACACAACGCAGTCGGCGCGAATGTACAATTCCCAAATTAGATCCCACACCTTGGAACCAACATTGATTTCCTTAACCTTGAGACCACAATCTCTCGCTTCTCCTACGCTAATCATGCGGCCGTGCGAACTGGTTTTTTCCTGAATCAGAAAAGGGGATATCTTCTTCTCGATCCAACTCTCCGGCTTGCCAGTCATCATGCCCGTCTGCAATAGTTTGACTGAAATGCTCTTCGACAATGCCTGGGCTGATCTTAGTTGCTCAATGCGCCGCGAATCGTATCGCGCGAGTTGCTGTAGTAGCGGCTCAATTCTCTTGGCCTCGCCCGATGTTGCCTTGGCCATCAGTTTGTCATAGGATCTAACGTACTCCTCAGCAGATATCCAGTGTTCCTGTTGGTTGTCATCGTAATACTTTACCTGTGGGTCTACAGGACCAAGTTCTGCCGTAGGGCTCATATGTATACGCGACGCACCAAAGCAAATCATTGTTGCCGCAGACTTAGCCATGTGGGGCACAATAACCTCAAAATTGCCGCCGGAGTATGTTCGGCAGACATTCACGATGCGCTCTGCGGCCAACCCTATACCACCCGGTGAACTCAAGACCAATAAGACCTTTCCACCAGAGTGTTCTGCCGAAAGTATGTTTTCCATCATTTCGGCATCGCTGTCTTCAATCATGCCGTTGGCACTGCGGAACGACGTAAAGAAAACAACAACTTTGCCTGCGAGTTGTCGCTCAATTTGCGCGATCAACTCTTTACGCAAATCCCAGCCCTGCGCCGTTTCCTGACTAACCCGGGCCCATGGGCTTAAGGACAACCCCCTGGCTGGCGCAACCTTCTTCTTTGGTGTAAGCCGCTTTGCCACCGTCTCTCCCCTCGTATTGCATCTATTCTTCTCTTTGCCACCGCACTTGCGCGGCTTTTCTTGCGATCTCCTTGCGTTCTTCTGCTGACAGTTTTTCCGCCCTCGCCTTGCCCCCCTTCAGTCCACCGAGTCGCCCCAACATGACAGCAGCGGGATTCTTGCCCTCCTCAAGGGCCTTCTGCTGCAATTCATCATCCGTGGTGGCTCGATCGGCTATGGATTTGGCAAGGCGATTCAGGTCCATCTTCCCTTTTCGTAACCGCTTTGGCATACTCATATTCTACTATCGGACGATAATTCATGCAACTGTAATCTTTTTGACCGCTCAAGCATTACGCTTGAGGCGTCATTCTGGTTCCGGCCTATTCAGTTGTCAATGAGCAATTCTGTCACCGTGACAGAATTTGTGGCGGCGCGACCTTTCGTCTGCCGATACACAAGTAGCGACTTTGAACGACACCTTGCGAGAAAATCCTACTATTTTGCAGGGAAAGGTTTGACGATGGCATTCCCACAATCTGTACTCGACGAGGTTTGGAAGCGGTCTGGAGGCAAATGTGAATGCACTCGCAAGGTCTGCGGTCACGTTGGGCGATGCTCCAAAACACTGACTGCTGGCAACTGGCATGCTCACCATAAGACGGCTGTGTCGTCGGGCGGCGACGATACGGCGAGCAACTGTGAAGCTCTTTGTATTTCCTGCCATAAGAACACTCAGACATACGGCGGCTGAGACTTCAGCAGAAGACTCCTGTCAACAAGCGATGGAGGTATGTTGAAGCGAACTTCCATCCATCTGGGGGGCAGTCCATCCGACCAGAACGCGCTGATTTCAAAGCGTGCGTAGCCGTTATCAACCAGTAGATTGTATAGGTCAGTCACCTGTCCGTCGCTCGCCCAGTCCATTTGTACGTACGGTGACGGACTGTGACCGCAGGAACAAGTCGTATTGAAGCCGTTATTCCGCAAGAGCCGTACCAAGTCCCGCACAGGTTCCTCAATCTGATCGTAGAAGTCTCTCATTTTCAAACTGACCCACTACCAGAAAAATACCTCACCATATCGTGATCCTGGGAAATCCTGAGAGACATGACTTTGAGGAGTATTCGGGCTCCATCATGCCATTGGCCCAAGGCGGGAAATGCCGGGGTTCCGGGGCGGAGCCCCTGGCAGGCTGCTTCGTGGCAGAGCCGGTGCGCCGCTTGATCGGTGGATGCTGTGCCGGTATCTTATGGCACCGATGCGTCGCGAGTAGAAGGATGTGTGAAGCGGTGCGATTGTGGCATGGGCATCCTGCCCATGCGTCGCAGGACTGTGCCCGACGCGCAGCGGCACTGCGGGTTTGCCCTGCTTTCGCGAACTCGACACTCATGGAGAACACGGGCAGGATGCCCGTGTCACGGTAGAGCGGCCTCGCGCGGGCCCTCCAAGGAGCCGATATGCCGGAACTGCCGGAAGTGGAGAATATGGCGTTGGGTTTGCGTGATGTGCTCGTCGGCGAGCGGATCACGCGGGTTTGGATCGGGATGCCGCTGATCATTCGCGGTCCCTACCGGCGACGTTGGCGCTCCTTTGTGGCGGAACTGACGGGCCGACGAGTGCGGACCATCACCCGCCGGGCCAAGCGGCTGATCTTGACTACGGAGGGAGACCTGGCCCTGGTGTTCCAACTGGGCATGACCGGCACGTTCCTTCTGCCGGACGTGGAGGACAGCCGCGCGGCGAGGCCCCCCCACACCCACCTCATTCTGTCCTTCCGGGAAGGGAGGGAACTGCTCTTCGTCGATCCGCGCCGCTTCGGGCGCGTCTGGTGCCTCCGCGACCTGGACCCGGAAGCCCCGGACCCGACGATGGAAGCGGCGGGTCTGACACCCGTGGGGCCGGAGGCACTGCACATCGACCGCAGGACCTTCACCGCCCTGCTGCGAACGAACCGGCCGATCAAGGCGCTGCTGCTGGATCAAGGGCGCATCGCCGGGCTGGGGAACATCTACGTGGATGAATCCCTCTGGGCGGCGCGGATCCATCCCGCCCGGTCCGGCTCGTCGCTGACCCCGGGCGAGGCCGGGACCTTGTTGCGACAGATTAAGGCCGTCCTGCGCCGGGCCATTCGCGCGGGCGGCACTACCTTCAGCGACTTTTGCACCGCGCACGGCGACATGGGCCGGTTCCGCAATCGCTTGAAGGTCTACGACCGTCGCGGCGAACCCTGCCCGCGTTGCGGCACGGAGATCGAGCGAATCGTCATCGCCGGACGCGGCACCCACATCTGTCCGCATTGCCAGCCGTAGCGACGCCTACGAAACCACGGAGACGGCATGTCGCAGTTCCGGAGAAGTCCGAGCGGCACACATCACTTTGGCACAATGGGCACCGGTTGTTATAGTTTTGAGGGAACTCACGGCCCGCCCTTTCGGTGTTCCAAGCTCTTGGGGGAATTGCGTCATGAGATCGAAAGGGAACATGGGCATAGCTGTCGTATGTCTTACGCTGCTGGGGCTGCTTGCCTCTTGCGACACGGTGGCAGTTCATCGGCGTTCCTACCCGGGCCCGGGAATCGGCCACGGCCCGCCGGCACACGCCAAAGCTCACGGCTATCGGAACAAGCAAGTCTGCGGCTACGAGCTGATCTACGATGCAGACTGCGACCTGTACGTCGTGGTGGGCCTGACCGACTGCTACTACCACGAGGGGTATTTCTATCGTCTCCGCGGCGACGTCTGGGAGATCAGCCTGCGCGCGGACACCTGGGAGCTGGTGAGCCATGACCGGCTGCCGTCCAGGCTGCGCGCGAAAGCCACGCCGGCCGTCAAGGTCGTCGGCAACGGCAACAGTGTTGTCAAGCTCAACGGCGACCAGGGCGGTAACGGCCGGGGCAGATCTTTCGGCAAGGGTAAGAGGTAGCCGCATAGCGGGCACCGGCCGACTCGTGCAGGGCAGTCCCTCCCCGGCGGCCGCATCGGACGGCTTCCCGAACTGGAGACCTTTCACTCGTCGGCCGGCGTCTACGCTTCTTCGACCACCTTGAAACCCAGCGCGTCGGCCAAGGCGAAGATGGGCTCCTTCAGATCGCCGTAGATGGTAACGCGGTGCCAGCCCCACTGATCCCACATTGTGAAGAGCCTCTCGAGGTCCCCGACGGGCTCGACGCAGAGTTTCGTCCGGCAGGCGCGGTCGTCCGGATCGTTGGCGACCGCCTTGCCGCGGTGGAACAGGATCTCCTTGCGGCCCTGGTCCGCCTCGATGGTCGTGGTCATGTAGCCCAGCGGCAGGACCGAACGGACGCTGGCGCCCTGGCGGTCCTCGGAGTGGGTCATGATCGCGAAGGGGTTCGTCGCGCCCTGCGGGCCGAACGCCCGGTTCGAAGCCACGCAGTGGGCGTAGATGATCTGGCGCTTCGCGGTGTCGATCACCGGGTCGGAGATGTAACCGGGCCGGCCCTGCGTCAGCGCGGTTAGCATGACCATCGAGGCCGTCGAACGCACGTCGCACTCGCAGGCGCCGACGAGGGCCTCGTTGCACAACTCGTGGAAGCCGAGGCAAGGATACGCATGGATATGTCCGCCGTAGAAGCCGCCGAGGCAGTTCATCGTGATCGCGTTGGCGTCGTGCTTCTTGAGGACGGCCTTCATGCCGAGGTACATGGCGGCGGAGGTGTCGAGCGTCTCCTGGGAGACCTCGATCACCGCGGCGGCGTTCCGGCGCCAGCGGTTGGCGACCGCGCGGGACTCGTCCTTATCCGCGGCCTTCCAAGCGTCGTTGACCTCCGCAAAGGAGACCCACTCCATGGGGATGCCCAGGACCGAGTCGGCCGGGCCGGAATTCTGGTCGCGGACCGCGAGGATCTTCGACTCCTTCATCCGCCGGAGACAGTCTTGAGTCGAGAGGAGTTTTAGCGAATCGGGCTTGCAGGCCAGATCGCCGCTCTGGGGTGTCCGCGCGGCGCGGACCTTCGCGGTGGCAGCGACGAACTCCGCCGGCGAGCCGCCCTTGCGGACCACGTCGAAGCACTTCACCGCCTCGACCAGGTCTTCGAACCGCGACGAAGCCACGAACCCGACGTTCGCCGCCTGAGTGCGGAGGAAGCCCGCCGTGTAGACCAGGAACCCGCCGCTCCCGGCAAACTGGAAATCGATGTACAGCACCGGCTTGCCGGACTTCGCGATTGTCTGCACCACCTGATTCCAGCAATTCAGTTGTGTTACTATGTAGCCGTCGATGCCGGCGGACGGGTCGTCGTCGAGGATCTTCTGGGCCTGCTCCGGCCCGGTCGCCATCGACGACACGAACTCGAACTGGGGGCACTGCCGCGCGAGCCCCGTGGTCATGCGCTCCATGACCGGGCGAAAGTCGAACCCCTTGTTCGGCCAGTCCGGCCCCGGCTGCACCGGCGCGTGCAGCGAATAAACGATTCGAATTCGCATCTTCTGGTCACCCGCCGCCGCCAACACCGGGCCGGCACTCGCCAGCAACGCCGCCGCCCCTGCGCAGGCCGCTCCACACCCCGCCAGGAACCGCCGGCGATTCATCCGGCAGCACGCACATCCCGAAACCAACCCGTTCTTCTCCATAGTCATTCTCCAGAAGTTGATGCTCCGTCAGTCCACCAGGATCAGCCCGAAGTAGTCCGGGCACTGTTGTCTCGTTCGCACCACGTCGATCGTGAAGCCCGCGCGTCTCGCCGTGGAGAACACGTCGATCCCGCAGGCCTCCATCGCCGGTCGCGCCCGCTCCGGATGCCGGCACCTTCCCGGCTTCACCACACAGCTCTCACAGAAGTAGCACGGCCCCGCCCCCAGCCCGAAGGCCTTCCACGCCCCGCGCAGAAAGACTTCCCTCTCCAGCTCCGCGACGGTCGCCTTGATCTTGGCCTCGGGCTCGAAGTGGATCAGTACCGCCCGACGGTAACAGTCGAGCACGCGGCGTGTCTCGTCCGGCGTCGGCGTGAACGGCGGGCACACGAGGCACTGCCCGTACCCATCGCACCCGAACTGACACTTGAGACGGACCCACGCCGCGGTCTGCACTTCGCTCGCCGCGATGATCTTCGCGGCCGTCACGCCGCGTTTGCCCATCGCCAGTTCGCACAGCGATACGTCCGCGAGATCCGCCTTCGTCGAGGTGCTTCTCTTACGCCCCATGTCACACCCACGCCAGGGGAATTACCCATTCCGAAACCCTATCGTCCGACCACATTTATACCCCGCCGCCGCTCCTGAGACAAGCCTGCAACGACAAATCCCGGCCGCTGATACTACTTGCCGGAGCCACCAAACAGGTATGTGTAACAGGGCCTCTGTCGGCCGCGGCTGTCGGCCGATCCACGGTCCTGTTTGTAGTAACGCCGTAAGGCGTTGCCCTGTGTCGAGGGTGTCCCGCCCTCGGACCGCGGGCTACGCTTGTCCCCGACGTGATTGGGGGGAGCCGCGACATGAAGATATGCCCTCGCGAGCACCCTACGGATTGACCATCACCTTGTTGCGGTCGGGCCGGCCCATGACCTCGACCGCCCTGTGAATCTCCGTGAGTGGGAACCGGTGCGTGATGATCTGTTCCGGATGGACGAGCCCGCGCTCCATCAGGCGGATGGCCTTCTGCATCGCCAGCGGCGTCGTGCCGAAACTGGCGTCCATCCGCCCTTCGAGAAAGTGCGTCAGGCCGCCGTCTAATTCGAAGGTCTCGTGGGTCGTGATGCCGAACACGTTCCAGCGTGTCCCGCGGCGGCGCAGGTCGGCCATGAGCCGGACCGCTTCGATCGGTCCGGCCGCCTCGACCACCAGGTCGGGCCCCTCGGGCATGATTTCGCAGAGTCGCTCCTTCGCCCGCCCATCGCTCGGATCGAGAGCCGCGGTCGCCCCCAGGCGCAGAGCATGCTCCCGCGCGTACGCACTCGGATCGATGGCGACCAGATGTCCCGCCCCCGCGGCTTTCGCCACCATCAGGCACAGGAGCCCGATGCCGCCGACGCCGATGATCGCGACATCGTCGCCCACCTTCATTTCGCTGTACTGCACGACGCCTTTCCACGCTCCGGACAGGGGCTCGGTCAGCGCCGCGGCGTCGAAGGAGATACTCGCGGGCTTGGGCAGCAGGCACTTCGCGTCGGTCTTCATGTACTCCGCGAACGCCCCCGGCCGGACATCGGGGGGTCCGTCCCCGCCGGTGGTAAAGGCCCGCTCGCAATAGTGCGTATTCCCCGCCCGGCAGTGGACGCACAGGCCGCAATAGCCCGAAGGCTGGCAGATGACCTGATCGCCTTCCTTGACGTTCGACACGCCGAGCCCGACCTTGGCGACGATCCCGGCGGGCTCATGACCCGCGATGAACGGGAATGTGACGTTCCGTCGAATGCCCTTGATCGCCTTGTAGTCCGTCGCGCAGAAACCGCACGCCCTGATCCGAACGACGACCTCATTCATCCCCGGCTCGGGTTCCGCCACGTCCTCCAGCACCAGTCGATTGAACTCCTTCAACACCGCTGCCAGCATGTTCACCTCTTCACTCGCTTGGCACTGGGGTTGAGGTTGATCATGCGTCCGTTCTTCATGACCCAGAACGGCGTATTCGTCGCCTTGGCCAATCGCATAGCCCGCCGGGCCGCCCGTCGCAAGGCCGGCCAGGACGCGATGATATCGGGGTCCGTTGATGTCATCTTCTTCATAGATTGCTTCCTGTTGCGATTAGCCGCGGTGTCCAAGTTGAGTTATCATAAAGTACCCAGCTATCGACTATCCTGCAGTATATCGTATGGAAGTGGCGCAAACCAGCGTCAAAACGGCGCCGAACCACATCGGCCGGCACATCATGCCCCCCCTGTGCCGCGCGCGTCTTGACTCGCATGATGGCCACGTCCGGCGACGGCAGACTCAGAAAGATCAGCTTGACTCGATACCCTACCTGCCGCCAGCGAGGGATGTGTCGCGAGTAGTTCAGGCCACTCAGGGTCGTCTCAAAGGCAAAGCTTTCCCGCCGGTCGACCTTGCGGGCAATCTGTGCAAGCATGAGTTTGCCCGCTTGGAGTGCCGCCTTCTCCGGCGCGAACGGCGACAGGCCCTGGGCAATCAGATCGACGTTGATAAAATCCGGGCAGCCAGCCTCCCTCGGCAGGAACTCCTGCGCGAACGTGGTCTTGCCCGCCCCATTCGGCCCGGCGATGATAATGATTCTCGGACACTCCATTCCGTTGCTCATAACAAACTGCGCGTCTGTCGTGTGCGACATCTGCCTGCGAAGATACCAGCCTATCCGTACGATGACAATCGGCAACAGCGGGCCAGCCCATGCCATTCCCGCACGACAGGAACTTGCGTCACCGGTACGCCACGACTCACGAGAGTATATCCCTCTCGCGGTCCAACCGTCCACCTCGTTCGTAGCGACGCCGTAAGGCGTTATCTTCTCTCCGCACAAGGGTACCGCGAATGGAAGATATGCCCTGACGGGCACACTACGAGCAGGTCCCCAGTGTCTTTTGCACAGAGAGAACCCCGCATCATGATCCCAGTCATTCGACGAAAGACAAATACCGGCCCCTTTTGAGGTGCCAGACTGGCACCTCACGAATGGAGAAATGGCACATCCACTCTGTGCTGCACGCATTCACGCTTCTACGCTTCACGTTTCCTGTGGCCTGCTTCACGGCCCAGGTTTCCCATTACCTCCCCGCCCGAAGCTACAACTGGTCTGAGAGTTGAGCGTGACGGCTCCAAAAGCCGAGGGATTATCGCGGCAGATATACTTGGCGTCTTTGGCTTTGCCCAAGATGCAGGCAACAAGATTACCGACCCGGCTTCTTGACATCGGGTTCCCAACCCATCATACTCGAGCCCGGTTGCGCTAGGCTTCAGGTTGGACTGGAGACGCAGAGGCATAGGAAGACAGCAGAGGGACGCCATGTACGAGAAAATCAGACAGGAAATTGGCCAGGATTACTACACCCAGAACTTCCCCAATGACGGACAACGGTTGATTGCTTGGTATCTCCGCAACATCCATTTGCGGGACATGATTGAAGCTAAGGAAGATGTGACAGATGGGCCGGACGACAAACAGATTGATGCCATCGTTGTAGACGACAACAACAGCACGGTCTACATCATTCAAGGCAAGTTCATAGACCAAGGTAGCGTTGACGCCGGGCCGCTGCGGGAAGTACTTGCCTCCTGGATTCAACTGAAGGACTTGGCACGCTTGCAGGAGACAGGAAACCAGAAACTGAAGCGCCGCCTCTCAGAAGTCGCCATCGCGCTTGACGACGAATACAACGTCTCGTTTGAGTTGATCGTAACAGGACCACTCACAGTTCCAGCACGAGACGATTTGGCCACCTTCCAAGCACGCCTTGCCGAATCAGACGGTTTTCCTGCCGCTATACATCTGGTTGACCCGGAGGAGTTGCAGCGACGCTACGAAATGGCGCTGGAAAGGGAGAATCCCCTACTGTGCCATACGCTTCAGCTTCAGGCCGACAAGTACATGACAATGGATCTTGGCGGCACAAACGTCTTGCTTGCGGCCATTCCTCTCAAGGATTGTCTGGCATTTCCAGGAATCAGGGACGGCACTCTGTTTCAAAAGAACGTGCGCCAGTCCCTCGGATTGAACAACAGAGTCAACAAGGGGATCAAGAGCACAATCTATGGCAATAGCCGAGATTTCTTCTTTCAACACAATGGCATCACGGCCATTTGCGACAGACTGGAATTGAAGGACGGAGGTTGCCTGACAGTCCGCGGTGTGAGTGTAGTCAACGGCTGCCAGTCGTTGAATACGATCCTCTCCTGCAGCGAGCAGGTGAAGAAACTCGACGATGCCTACATCATGTTTCGCTTCTATGAGATACCGCAACGAAAGAGAGCGGACGAAATCAGCATTTCCACCAATTCGCAGAGCGCTGTGAAGCCTCGGGACTTGCGCAGTAACGATAAGAAGGTGCTCGCACTCAAGAAGGCGTACGAGCAGCGTTACTCCACTGGGTTCCTTGTTAGGCAACGCGGGGAAGGCGCTCCGGCTGACAAGGACAAGAGTCTCGTCGTGGACCTGCTTGAACTTGGGAAGTATATGATCTCGTGGCACTCCCAACGCCCGAACATTGCTTACAGCGAGAACAAGATCTTCGACCGGCACTTTGAGCAGCTTTTCAAGAGAACCTACAAGCCCGAGAACGTCCACGTTCTCGCACATTGGATGCGCGAGGTGTGGAAGCGATGGACAAAGGAGAATCCCCTCGGCCTGAATGAATCTCTCTTGGCAATGCGCGCGTACGCGCCATACCACCACCTCTATGCCGTATCTCTCTGCTTCTGTGTTACCAACAAGATACCGGAAGGTGTGCCCGACCCTGTTGTAACATTGCAGAAGGCGATGGAGGCAGCTAAGGTAGACCAAATCGTGGACATGGCGGGAAGTTGCCTGAACACAGCGTTGGAGGCGGCAGCGAATGAACCTCAGCAAGGGAACCGAGTCTTCAGTCCACAGAACTGGATAAAGACCAAGACCTGTCTGGCCGGGATACGTGCAGCGATTCAAGCATACTTCAGCATGTTGCCGTCTCTTCCAGGTGGCAAAGAGTTGAGCCAGCAGTTGAAGACCGCGCTTGTCATGGAGACTGACGAGTTTGAAGCACGCTGGGCAGCCGACTGATTGGAGCCCTTGAGGTAGGTCTCCGATCAGGCGCCGGAACACGCCGCAGAGAATGTATGAGAAGCCGCTCTACGGCAGGGGCATCTTGCCCGGTGGTAGGCGGGGGACAGTCACCTTGGGAGCCAGGCGATGATCACCTACTATGGACTGTTATCAACGGCGTCTATCACTCATTGCCAGGGCCCTGTTTCCCTATGATTGACTGTGTGGGTTGAGGAGGTTGTCCCGCTCTCAGTTGGAGGTGCGGTGGCCACTCCGCGGGGAATTCTACGCGCTCCTGACCTTCTTGGCAATACCCTGTTGTTCGTCTTGATTCTGTAAT
>Ga0209163_1002450_pt1 | contig 15484 bp, 13 predicted proteins | sample MTBAKSrepl2MetaG_FD_187457 | JGI IMG/M metagenome (GOLD analysis project Ga0209163, IMG submission 187457) | Enrichment culture microbial communities om Arthur Kill intertidal strait, New Jersey, USA, that are MTBE-degrading - MTBE-AKS2 (Arthur... | ecosystem: Environmental > Aquatic > Marine >...
TGGTCCTGGCCGGGGCGGCGGCCTTGGCCAAAGGTAAGTACGCCGGGGCCGAACACCTGGCTGTGGCCCGGAATATGTTTGAAAGCGTGGGGCTGGCCGTGGAAGTCGAGGAAAAATATATGGACGTGGTCACCGGATTGTCGGGCAGCGGTCCGGCCTACATTTTCGTCCTTCTGGAGGCCTTGACCGACGGGGCGGTCCGTCTGGGTCTGCCTCGGGACCAGGCCCGCTTGCTGGCGGCCCAGACCATTCTGGGCGCGGCCAGGCTGGCCTTGGAAACAGGGGACCATCCCGGCCGGCTCAAGGACATGGTCACCTCCCCCGGGGGCACCACGGCCGCCGGGCTGTACGCTTTGGAAAGGGGCGGATTCCGGGGCCTGGTCATGGAGGCCGTGGCCGCGGCGACTCTGCGCTGTCAAGAGCTGGGGGCCGAATAAACCTTGATTCCAAAAGGGTTAGGGGGGGCCGAATGAGGAAGATTCATATTATTTTAATCATGGCGGCCGGGCTTTTGCCCGTGATTCCGCTTAAACCGGCCCAGGCCGGGGATGTCTCCCTGCCTGAGCCCGGTCTGAAAGGATCGATTTCGGTCGAGGAAGCCTTGAAGTCGCGGCGGACCAATCGGTCTTTTTCCGGGCGGACCCTTTCCCTGGAACAACTTAGTCAAATCCTGTGGGCGGCTTACGGCGTGACGGCGCGGCGGGGCGGATACGCTTTAAAAACGGTCCCCTCGGCCGGGGCGCTTTATCCCCTGGATATTTACGCCGTGGTCGGAGCCCAAACCGTATCAAAAATCGAGGCCGGGGTTTATAGATATAATCCGGAAGCGCACGCCTTAACCAGGCTGGCCGGCGGGGACCGGCGGGAGGACCTCGGCCGGGCCGCCCTGGGACAGATATGGCTGTCCCGCGCCCCGACCGTGATCGTCATCACCGGGGAATACGCCCGGTGCGAAGTCAAATACGGGTCACGGGGCAGGAACTACACCCTGATGGAGTCGGGCTGCGCGGCCCAGAACATCTTTCTCCAGGCCGAGGCCCTCGGACTCAAGGCCGGAATCATCGGGGCTTTTGTCGATGGCAACGTCACGAAAACCTTGGGCTTGCCGCCCGCCCATGAACCCCTGCTCATCATGCCCGTGGGCTATGGGCAGGATTAGCCCTGGGTGGATGTCTTGATCTCCGTCTCCCGAGGCTAAATAAACCGCAGGCTGAGGTCCACCGCCGGCGCGGAGTGAGTCAAGGCCCCGATGGAGATAAAATCCACGCCGGTGGCGGCTATCTGGGCCACGTTGTCCAGATTGACTCCGCCGGAGGCTTCGAGCCTGACCCGGCCCCGGGCCAGGGCCACGGCCCGAGCCAACTGTTCCGGACTCATATTGTCCAGGAGAACGATGTCGGCCCCGGCGGCGATGGCCTCTTCGAGACCGGCCAGGTCTTCCACTTCGACCTCGACCTTTAAAGTGTGCGGCGCGCCTGTCCCGGCCCTGGTCACGGCGGCCGTAATCGAACCGGCGGCGGCGATATGATTGTCCTTGATCAATATCCCGTCGTAAAGCCCGCAACGGTGATTGACTCCGCCTCCGGCCCGGACCGCGGCCTTTTCCAAAAACCTGAGTCCCGGCGTGGTCTTGCGGGTGTCGACTATCTTGGCCCGGCTGCCCCGGACCGCGGCGACGAAGCGGGCCGTCAGCGTGGCCACCCCGGAAAGGCGCATCAGAAAGTTCAAAGCGACCCGCTCGGCGGTCAACAGACCCTGAGCCGGACCGTTAAGGCGGACCATGACCGTTCCGATCTTGATCCGGTCTCCATCCGCGGCCGAGGGCTTAAACTCGATGGCCGGATCGACCAGGCTGAAGGTCAGCCGGGCCGGATCGAGGCCGGACAGGACCAGGTCTTGTTTGGCCACGATCTCGGCCTGGGCCTGGACGGTCGGGTCCACGGTCAAAGCGGTGGTCAGATCGCCCGGCCCCAGGTCTTCAGCCAGGGCCAGACGAACCAACGGTTCCAGGTGGACCTTGGCCCCGGTCACTGTCCCCTCAATTCTTCCACCCGAGCCAGGTTCACGGCCAACTTGTCCCGTCGGGCGTCCAGCAAGGCCACCCTTTCCTTTTCCTTGGTCACAACTTCTTGGGGGGCCTTTTTCAAAAAGTCTTCATTGGCCAATTTCTTATTGGACTTGATGATATCCTTTTCCAGCTTGTCCAGTTCCTTCTGGAGCCGGCGGGCTTCTTCATCAAAATCGATCAGGCCTTTAAGCAGAACGAAAACCTCGACCCGTTCGAAGACCGCCGCGGCCGCCCCTTTGGGTTTTTCCCCCGGCGGCAGGACTTGGAGGGACTTGCCCCTGGTCAGGGGCAGCACATATCGGCTGTGTTCGGTTATAAGCCGCCGCTGGTTTTCTTCCTCGGCCATGATAACTATTTCCACTTTTTGTCCGGGGGGGACGTTCATTTCCCCCCGAATATTCCTGATGGCCGTGACGACGCCTTGGAGGAGGTCCATGTCTTGTTCGGCCTGGGGATTGAAGCGGTCGGGTTCGGGCCGGGGGAAGGAGGAGACCATGATGCTGCCCGTCGTTCCCGGCAGCTTCCGCCATATTTCCTCGGTGACAAAGGGCATGACCGGATGAAGCAAACGGAGGATGAGTGAAAGAACGTGGGCCAGAACGGCCTGGGTCCCGGCCCGCTCCTGCTGGTCGTCGCCGTAAAGAACCGGTTTGATCAATTCAAGGTACCAGTCGCAGAACTCATGCCAGACAAACTGATAAAGGTCGCCGGCCACCCGGTCGAAGTAAAAGTTTTTCAGGTGCTCCTCGACATTTTGGACCAGGGCGCCGGTCCGGCTTAATATCCAGGCGTCGGCCAGGTTAAGTCGGTCCGGTTCGAGGTCGAGCCGGTCCGGTTCCGAAGGCTTGAAACCTTCCAGGTTCATTAAGGTGAAGCGGGCGGCGTTCCAGAGTTTGTTGACAAAATGGCGGTAGCCTTCGATCCGGTCGTCGGACAGGCGGATGTCGCGACCCTGGGCGGCCAGGGCGGTCAGGGTGAAACGGAAGGCGTCCGTGCCGTAGCGGTCCATGACTTCGAGGGGATCGATGACGTTGCCGCGGGACTTGGACATCTTGTTGCCTTCCGCGTCCCGGACCAGGGCGTGGATATAGACGTCGTGAAAAGGAACGTCACCCATGAAATGCAGGCCCATCATCATCATCCGGGCCACCCAGAAAAAAAGGATGTCGAAGCTGGTCACCAGGACGCTGGTCGGGTAATACCGGGCCAAATCCTCGGTTTTTTCCGGCCAGCCCAAGGTGGAAAAAGGCCAGAGGGCCGAAGAGAACCAGGTGTCCAGCACGTCGGTTTCCTGTTCCACCCGGCTGGAACCGCAGGAGGGGCAGGTTTCGGGGGCCTGGCGGGCCACGGTCAAGGCCTGGCAGTCCAGACAGTAATAAGCCGGGATACGATGGCCCCACCAAAGCTGTCGGGATATACACCAGTCCTTGATGTTGTACATCCAGTCGAAATAGGTTTTTTCCCAGATGGACGGGATGATTCGGGTCCGGCCTTCCTCGACGGCGGCGATGGCCTTTTGGGCCAGCGGCTTGATCCTGACAAACCATTGCTTGGACAGATAAGGTTCAACGATGGTCTTGCAGCGGTAACAGTGTCCCACGGCGTGACGATAGGTGTCGATCTTTTCCAAAAGCCCGTCGGCCTTGAGGTCGGCCACGATGTTCCTGCGGCATTCCAGCCGGTCCTGACCCTGGTAGGGTCCGGCCTCGTCGTTCATACGGCCATCGCCGTCGATACACTTGATGGCCGGCAGTTTATGCTTGAGTCCGATCTCGAAGTCGTTGGGATCGTGGGCCGGAGTGATTTTCAAGGCCCCGGTGCCGAATTCCATGTCCACGTAGGAATCGCCGATCACCGGGATTTTCCTCTTGAGGATCGGCAGCACCACCTCGCGGCCGATCAATTTTTTGTACCTTTTGTCTTCCGGATTGACGGCCACGGCCGTGTCCCCGAGGATGGTTTCCGGCCGGGTGGTGGCCACGGTCAGAAACCCGTCCTCGCCCGCCAGTTGATAGCGCACATAATAGAGCCGGCCGTCCAGTTCCTCGTGCTCGACCTCCAAATCGGCCAGGGCGGTATGGCAGCGGGGACACCAGTTGATGATGTAATCGCCCCGGTAAATCAACCCCTCCTCGTAAAGGTGGACAAATACTTCGATCACGGCCTTGGAGAGGCCCTCGTCCATGGTGAAGCGCTCGCGGCTCCAGTCGCAGGAAGCGCCCAGCCGCTTGAGCTGATTGATGATCTGTCCGCCGTATTGCTCCCGCCACTGCCAAACCCGGGCCACGAACTTCTCCCGGCCCAGGTCCTCCCGGGAAGTGTTTTCCAGGGCCAATTGACGTTCAACCACGTTCTGGGTGGCGATGCCGGCGTGGTCGGTTCCGGGCAACCACAAAGTGCTGTGCCCCTTCATTCTATGATAACGAGTCAGGATGTCCTGCAAGGTGTTGTTCAGGGCGTGTCCGATATGGAGATTGCCGGTCACATTGGGCGGGGGGATGACGACGGAAAAGACCTCCCCCGGTTGGTTCACGTCCGCCTGGAAGAAACCCTGTTCTTCCCAATAACGGCGCCACCGGTTTTCAACCTGGTGGGGATCGTAGGCCTTGGCCAATTGCTCCTTAGTCATGGAGTGCTCCCGAAAAAGTATTTCTCGATCAAAGCCTGGTCAACATAGCCCAAACTCGGCCGGTCCGCAAGAGTTAAGCCGAGCCGGGGGAATCGATCAGTTACCGGCGGCCCGGACTCCGGTTTACCAGTCCGGGTCGGAGCATGGGTATCGGTTTTGTTCAGGGATGTATTATATCGAAAAGTAAAAATTATTGCCTGGCCGAACCTGGCCCGGGATGGATAAGGGTCTGTTTAACCAGCCGCTCGGGTTAAAGAGGCCGGGATAGGCATTGGTGTTTCCTTATTATCTGGAGGAGCGGCTGATCCTTGGAGCAAGCCCCGGTCTCCGCCCAAAAGGGTCATCTTTCCATATCTTATCCTCCGGTCCAGCCGATTCATAATACTTGGGATCATAAAAGCTGCCAAGCCGGCTTAAGCAGGTTAGGGTTTTAGGGTTACTTGGTGCCATAGCCGCGGTCGCCGATCCGTGAACCCTTCCTTCCTTTTTCCCACCAGGGGGGCACCCTAGCCGGGTCTGGTCCGGGCCCGTCCACCTAGACCTCATAACTAGGGCCGCCGGTAAGGATTGGCCTTTTGAGGGGCGTCAGCCGGGTGAGGGCTGATGGTTTTGGGTTTCAGGGCGGCGACGATCATGGCCTCTATAATACAACATGTCTTGCAATTTGTCAAGGGAAAAGTGAGACGTATTGTATTTTATATCGGATATGCGGACGTTTTGTATGTCGAGGAATGATAGGATTTCCGGGGCCTGGGAATAAATTCCCAGGCTATTACCTCGACGTCCCGAGGGTGCGGCCGAGGCCGACAGGCCGAAGGCCGCAAGAGGCCTAGTCAACAGCGAGTCAGCAAATCAGTTCCCTCAATGTAGAGTCATCCGGGTTGGTCCTCTTGCGCCTGCGGCGCTCCGGCAAACGAGTTGCCGGAGCCACCCGGGATCCTGGTCGAGGCCGGTTGAAAGTCGGGGTGAGGAGCGAGACCAGCCCACAGCAGAGCTGTGGGGCACCGGGCCACTGTTTTACCCTTTTTCTGGTAAAGGCGGTGGTCCGTTTTCCTTTTCCTTTCCCATTTCCTCAAGGTTAAAATAAAATCTTTTGATGACGGGATCACATATAATGTCAGCAACTCGAAGAGGGCGTTTGAGGCGGATTCCTTCGATAGAGCGACATCGACTCAAGGCAACGTAGACTTGGCCGGATGCGAAGGCGCGAGGGCCAATATCCACAAAGATATTGTCCAGGGATTTACCTTGGCTCTTGTGTATTGTCACCGCCCAGCCGAGCATCAAGGGATACTGGGTGTACTGGCCAACTTTTTCTGCAATAATTTGATCTCTTTCCGGGTCATAGGAGTACTTATAAGTTTCCCAAGTAGCGGGGAGGACATCGTAGACCATGCCGTAAGAATTGCCGGCGATCTCTACGCGAATCGTTTCTTGGTCAAGTTCCCGCACAATGCCGATGGTTCCGTTAACCCACCGCCTTTGTTCATCATTTTTTGTGAACATCACCCGAGCGCCGACTTTTAACTTTAGCAATAACGGCGACGGCAACTTGTCTTGTTCTATTGAGAATTTGCGTTCGATCCTGCCTTCAAATGAGTACTCTCTTGATGGTAAGCGGCCCAATTCCCTCATATTGATCTGGTCCGCTTGGTCATTCGTGGAGGTTAAAGTAATGTCCGTTTGAAAATCATCCTGGCGAAAGCACCTTCGATTCACTTCATTTATGACAAAGTCGAGGTCTTCACCGATGCGTATTCGGTTGAGGAGATCAACAAATGATTGATCTTCTTGTCTATAAACGGTGGTCAATTCTATGGGTAACAGTGAAGCTTCCTGAAGGCAGAAGGAACTGAAGAAATACGGACTATCGTACCCTCTGGCTCTCAGAACATCCCATTCTGGTTGGTTAACCACCGGCGGTAGCTGGAAGAGGTCTCCAATCAGTAGCAGTCGGACTCCTCCAAAAGGCTCATTACTCGAGCGATTCTTTTTCAGAAACCTATCTATACCATCTAGGAGGTCGCATCGGACCATTGAAACCTCATCGATAATAAGCAGTTCCAGTTTTTGGTACAATTTCCTATCATAAACGAGCTTGATATCCGTTTCGTCCAATATTTTCGGAGGAAAATGGAAGAAGGAATGGATGGTCACTCCGCCTGCATTCAGCGCCGCAACTCCTGTTGGCGCGACGACCACCAGCCTCTTGTCCAAGACATTTCTGAGGTAACTGATCAATGTGGACTTTCCGGTGCCCGCATTGCCGGTTACGAATATAACGGGGCAGTCTGCCTCTGGATAGTCTGACTCTAATATTTCAAGAATGGTCTTATATTCTTCTGTGATGACGATTTCATCAGGCTGGGTTTTGTCATTGGTTTTTTGTTTCTGTTTCTCGACTTCGCGTGTTGCTCGGCGGTTAAGTTCACCGATATCGACAGGCCTTATTCCCAATAGGCTTTTGACTGTCTCCATAAAACTCATCGTTCTTCACGTTTTATTGGTGAACGTTTGAATTGAAGGAACGGTCCATCAGGGCCGTCCACCTTGAACGAGATGTTAATTTTGAAACAGGCACAAGTCACCGTCCTTCCTGGCGAAAGGTCCCGGTAGAGCCCCAAGTGTTTTGTACAGTAATCCGGATCGAAGGTCAATGATTTTGGGCATGTAATCCATCGGCCATTATCGTCCTGGATTCCCGCTGGCGCGGGAATGACGGAAGTAACTATAAGTCATTTCTGGAAAACACCAATCCACTTACGGCGGCAGGCTGAAAGAGGTGGGAAATGCCCCGGTCATTTAATGGCTAATTGGGCGGCCGAGGCCGACAGGCCGAAGGCCGCAAGAGGTCTAGTCAACAGCGAGTCAGCAAATCAGTTCCCTCAAAGTAGAGTCATCCGGGTTGGTCCTCTTGCGCCTGCGGCGCTCCGGCAAACGAGTTGCCGGAGCCACCCGGGATCCTGGTCGAGGCCGGTTGAAAGTCGGGGTGAGTAGCGAGACCAGCCCACAGCAGAGCTGTGGGGCGCCGGGCAAATCAGTTCCCTCAAAGTAGAGTCATCCGGGTTGGTCCTCTTGCGCCTGCGGCGCTCCGGCAAACGAGTTGCCGGAGCCACCCGGGATCCTGGTCGAGGCCGGTTGAAAGTCGGGGTGAGGAGCGAGGCCAGCCCACAGCAGAGCTGTGGGGCGCCGGGCGGCCGGCGAGGGAAGGCCGAGGCGGAGGAGGCTCCGGCGGTCGGCGGGAGGTGATCAGGTCTTTTCCATTTACGGGAAGGTGATGAATGGTTTAAATAAGATAGGTCATGATCATTAGTAAGACGAAGCAATTAAACGGAGGGTTGAGAAAGCCTTGGAAACTGGAGGGCTGACCATGTGGTCTTGGTACGCGCTGAGCGCCGGGGCGGGCTTCCTGCTCGGGGGCGTCATCGCCTGGCTGTGGGCCGTCGGCCGGGTAAGTTCAAGGTATTCGGAAAAACTTCATGAGGCTGAAACGCGGGCCACTACCTTGGAGGGACGGGCGGTAGCCTTGGAGGAGACGATTAACCGCGCCCGCGAGGAAAACGAGAAAAGGGCCGGGGAGGCAAACGAGCGGCTGGAAAGACTTCAGGGAAAATTTGAAAACGAACAAAAATTCCGAACCCAGGCCGAGACCCAGCTCAAGGAGACAGCCCAGCGCCTGGAAGAGGAAAAGAAGCTGCTCGATGAGGCCAAGGCCAAGCTGACCGAAGCCTTCAAGGCCCTGGCCGGCGACGCCCTGCAAAACAGCAACCGGTCATTTTTGGAATTGGCCAGGCAGACCTTCGATAAGATTCTGGCCGAGGCCAAGGGCGACCTGGGCCGGCGTCAAGAGGCCATCAACGGCCTGGTCCGGCCTCTGTCCGATTCGTTAAAGCAATTCGAGGAGCATATCCAAGCCCTGGAGAGAAACCGGCAGCAGGCTTACACCAGCCTGGAAGAGCAGCTTAAATATTTATCCAGCACCCAGCAGCAGCTTCAAAAAGAGACGGGGAACCTGGTCACGGCCCTGCGCTCGCCTCAAGTCCGGGGGAGATGGGGCGAGATAACCTTGATACGGGTGGTCGAACTGGCCGGGATGACCGATCATTGCGATTTCACCGAACAGTTCAGCGTGGAGACCGAGGAAGGCCGGATACGTCCCGACCTGGTGGTCCATCTGCCGGCGGAAAGGGAAATCGTGGTGGACGCCAAGGTTTCCTTGGAGGCCTATTTGAACGCGCTTTCGGCCGAATCGCAGGAGCAGCGGCAGGACTGCCTGAACAACCACGCCAGGCAGCTCAGGTCGCATATGAGCAAACTGAGCGGCAAAGCTTATTGGCAGCAGTTTAAAAAAACGCCGGAATTCGTGGTCATGTTCATTCCGGGCGAATCGTTTTTTTCCGCCGCCGTGGAACAAGACCATGGCTTGATCGAGGACGGCATGAAAAGCGGGGTCATAATGGCCACGCCCACCACCTTGATCGCCTTGCTGCGGGCGGTGGCCTTCGGCTGGCGGCAGGAGCAGATCGCCAAAAACGCTCAGGAAATCAGTGAACTGGGCAAGCAGCTTTACGAGCGGATGCGGGTCATGGCCAATCATCTGACCGATATGGGGAAAAATCTGGCCAAGGCCAACGAGTCCTATAACAAGGCCGTGGGGTCGATTGAGACACGGGTGCTGCCGGCCGTGCGCCGCTTCCGAGACCTGGGCGCGGTGGGCGGCGACGAGATAGCCGTGGTCGAACCGGTGGAAACCACGCCCCGCCGATTGACCGCGCCGGAGTTGGTCGAGGAATGAGTTGAAGTAATCATGAAATAGGCCGGCTGTCCCACAGCAGAGCTGTGGGGCGACCGGCTATTTTGCTAACCGGCCTTCAAGCATGATGTCTTGCGCCGGCGGCGCTCAGACAATCCCGTTGGGCCGGGATTGTCTGAGCCACCCGGAAGTTTGTGGAATGAGGAGACAATAAGGACTTTTCCCACAGCAGAGCTGTGGGGCACCATGTTTTTCGTGACCAGAGCACTTTATTTGTGTACATTTATCGTACTTATGTTACTTGAAAAATTTATAATACGAAATAATTCCTATTAAACCTGATAAAAGCATTAAAATTGAACCTGGAATTGGGACAGAATCACCAGAAATATCCAACTGCGCATAGTGAATAAATGCATCATCGGTATAAAGAACATTGAGATCGCCATCTAACAATAAATTCGTTAAATCATAGTAATTTCCTAAACCATATTTCCCACCTATATTGGCTAGATTGAAGGTAATATCATAATAATTTCCAGAGACTAATGTTCCAAATATATCATTGCCATACTTGAATTCAGCTATTTCGCTTGAGTTATCGGCGAATAACAATTCATCATTCCTTGCTAATAAATGATTAGGTGTAATACCTATGGTCAAAAAGGCTGAACTTATTGACGAAAATGGATGGAACTGAAAGGAAAAGCCGACAAATTCATTGATGCCATTACCTGCACCCTCGCCCACGTCGGCCCCATTAAAACCAACTAACGGATGTTCAGTCGTTTGTGGCTGTATATATGAAATATATTCAATTAATTCTGCAGACAATGGAGGAGGATTAGAATTTAATAAAATACTGGCCTCATAAGCATTAGTAACGACCGCAAAACCTAGTATCATTGGAAAAAGACATAAAACCACCAACAATTTTGACCTTTGAAGTCTATTCTTTTCCATTTCAATTCTCCCTAATAATATAATTTTGAACATGTGTTTTCCATATATAAGGTTAAAATCTTCCCGGACAGCATAGCGTTTTTTTTGGCATTCTACATGGTTTTGATATGAATTTTAATATTTTTGAAATCAATTTAACGGAATTTTAAATTAGTTTTAGTCCTGTGATAAATTGTTATTATGTCTCCATCGCTTGAGGTCACTAGAACCACATCTTTGAGTTTAGGTACTTCTTGCAGAATTTTCTTTATATCCTTGGTGGCTTGGTCAACGCCTTTTCCCCCCATGCTGATGGCTTCCGCCCCGCCAGGCCTTGGAGAGCGGCTGCCGTAATCGTAAATAAGCTGGATTAAAGGTTCTCTGATGCCCCTTTGCCTTGCTCTCTTTTGATAATGCTCTGCCTGCATTTTATCTCCTTTAGAGAAAGACGGTTTTTCCTTCTGAAAAAGTTTCCCTATGGGTTCTTTTTTTCTTCTTTTTTTTGATTTTTCTTGGCGAAAATATCAGTTAGAATCATTTGAAGCTCATCCAGACTTCCCTCTGTATTGGCGAGCCAATAACCTAGAGTTTCGTTAAAATCCACGTCGACATACAAAAAGTCTTTCCAATATTCTTCTTCAAATGCAACCCTAAGGCCGGAGCTTAACTCACTGACCCGAGACCATATATCGTAAAGTTCGTCGAAAACATAATCTTCATCAGAATATTTCTTTTTAATTTCTGCATATTCGGGATTTTTTGAATAGTTTGGAAATCTAAATCTTACCTGCCACAAAGTCGCCTCGACCACTTCATCTACGGATAGATTTGTTCTTTGGGCAATACTGCGCAGCTTGGACAGAGCATATTGGTTTAAGGTGAATATTTTCCTGGTTGTGACCTTCCAGTCCTCCCCAAATAATTCAAAAAATGTAGGATCATATTGAGTTCTTTTCTTAATTGATTTATCTGCTAAATTACAAATATAATCAAAAACTTCGCCATTCAGCTTGCAGGCCTTTATTTTTTTCAAATGATCGAAAGTTTCCAATGCCCCCTTGCTCAGTTTGAGATTGACTCTGACAGATTTTCCTCTGGGGAACCGGTCTTTTTTAAGGATTAGTTTTTCTTTTTCCATCGCCTTCCTCCATTATCTGATGTGCAAATAATCTACAATGTGCACAAATGATAATCGTATCAGCGGATAGCTGTCAAGAAAAAAATGACTAAATATGAAAAAAAAATTGTAAAATAAATAATTTCAGTAGATTACATCCAAAAAATGTTCAAAGGTCAGGTTTAGACAGAGGATGCCGAGGGTGAACTTTCGGGTAAATGACGTATATTTACTACCATCTTTGCCGCGCAACCGTGAATCCAGGTAGCCAATAACTGATAGATTAATCCTCTTGACTTTTGTTTATTCTTGGTTATATTGCCAAATAGGAAAGGATAAGACCTATGGATGACCAGACCAAAGCCAGGTTCGAAGCCCGAGCCAAAATCATGAAGGCTATGGCCCACCCGTCCAGACTATTTATTTTAGAAGAACTGTCCAGGGGGGAAAAATGTGTGTGCGAACTGACCGAGATGATCGGGGCGGATACGTCCACCGTATCCAAACATTTGTCCTTGCTGAAAAACGCGGGGATCGTCGACACGGACAAGAGGGGGACCCAGGTCTATTACCGGCTGGTCACGCCCTGCGTCTTGAATTTTTTCGGCTGCGTGGAGACGGTGCTGCGGGGGAACATGGAGAGCCAATTGCGGGTGTTGAGTTAGGGGCCGGGATGATTTTTTTGAGGCATTATTGGTTATTTGACCAAATAGCACAGGAAGATAACCCAAATGAAAGAATGGCATAAACTACTTATATTAATCGGTATTTTTTTGACCGCCTATTTCGTGCCCTGGGACAGCCCGGTCATCCGTCAATCCGGACTGGAAGCCTTCATGATGCTTCAGGAGTACGCCCGGGACCACGTTCTGACCTGTCTGATTCCGGCCTTTTTCATCGCCGGGGCCATCGCCGCCTTTGTTTCCCAGGCTTCGATCCTGAAGTATTTCGGGGCCGGGGCCAAGAAGATTTTGTCTTATTCCGTGGCCTCGGTGTCCGGGACAGTCCTGGCCGTCTGCTCCTGCACGGTCCTGCCGCTTTTCGCCGGCATCTACAGCCGGGGGGCCGGCATCGGTCCGGCCACGGCCTTTTTGTACTCGGGTCCGGCCATCAACGTCCTGGCCATTGTCCTGACGGCCCGGATTCTGGGCTGGCAGCTCGGACTGGCCCGGGCGGTCGGGGCGGTGATCTTCGCCGTGGTCACCGGTCTGCTGATGGCCCTTATCTTTAAAAAAGACGACGCGGCCAGGACCACGGGCGAGATGTATCTGCCGGACGAGGAAGAAAAAGGCCGGGCTCTTTGGCAGGACGGCCTGTACCTGCTGGTCATGGTCCTGATTTTGATCTTCGCCGCCTTCGCCCGGCCGACGCCCGGTTCGACCGGCCTGTGGGCGGCCCTTTTTTCGGCCAAGTGGTATATCACGGCCGGGCTGCTGCTGGTCCTGGGCCTGATGCTCAAGTCCTGGTTCACCCGCCCGGAGCTGAAGAACTGGGTGGATTCGACCTGGTGGTTCATGAAGCGGATATTCCCCTTGCTCTGGGGCGGGGTCATCGTGGCCGGCTTCCTCCTGGGTCGACCGGGCCACCCGGCCTTGATTCCCGAGCGGTGGATCCAAGACCTGGTCGGCGGGAACTCGCCGGGGGCCAATCTGTTCGCCTCGGTGGCCGGGGCCTTGATGTACTTCGCCACCTTGACCGAAGTGCCCATCCTCCAGGGCTTGATCGGTTCGGGCATGGGTCAGGGCCCGGCCCTGGCTCTGCTCCTGGCCGGTCCGGCCCTGTCGCTGCCCAACATGCTAGTCATCGGCGGGGTCATGGGCTGGAAGAAGACGGCGGTCTTTTGCGGCATCATCGTGGTCCTGTCCACCATGGCCGGCATGGTTTATGGAGCTTTCATGGGGTGAAGGCCGTGCCGGGCGAAGTGGTTCAAATCCGGATAGAGGGCAACCTGATCGGCCTGACCGGGCTGGAGCAGGTGATCCAGGCCATGGCCGAAGGGTACGCCGGCCGCTCGGACGCGGAAGTGGCCGCGGAGATGTTGAGGCGTTTGGAAGTGAAGAACTATATCCCCGGACCGGTCCGGGAGAAGTACGGCCGGGCCTTGGTCCGGGAGTTCCGAAAATATCTCGGGCAACCTTATGAGGAGGAAAAGGCGGGGGGCCTGGAGATCAAGGTCCTGGGGCAGGGCTGCGAGCGGTGCGACCGCCTGGAGAAAGAGGTGATGGCGGTTTTGGAGGAGATGAACCTGAAGGCCGATCTCCAGCATGTGACCGACCTTGGGGAGATCGGCCGGAGCGGGGCCTTGGGCATGCCGGCGCTGATGGTCAACGGCCGGATCGTTTCGGTCGGGAAGGTCCCGCCCAGGGAGAAGATAAAGCAATGGCTGGAACAAGCTGAAAAATAAAGACCAGGGAGGATCAAAATATGGAAATCAAGGTTTTAGGTCCCGGTTGCGCCAAGTGCAAGAAGACCGAGGAAGTCGTCAAGGAAGCGGTTAAGGAAGCGGGCGTGGAGGCCCAGGTGGTCAAGGTGACCGACACCATGGAGATCGCCAAGTCGGGCGTCTTCGGCACCCCGGCCGTGATCGTGGACGGCCAAGTCAAGGCCGTGGGCAAGGTGCCCAGCAAGGAAGATGTCTTGAAGTGGATTAATAAATAAGGTCGGACCGGCCGGCCCTCCGGGAGGCGGGTGACCCTCGTGGAGTTCCGGCCTGGAGCAGCAGATGTTTCAGGGAGGATAAGAAAGAAAATGTCGGAGCCGAAAAAAAGGATATTGTTTCTGTGCACGGGCAATTCCTGCCGCAGCCAGATGGCCGAGGGTTTCACCAGGGCGCTTAAGGGGGACCGGTTTGAAACCTATTCGGCGGGCGTTGCCCCCAAGGCCGTCGATCCTCGGGCGGTGAGGGCCATGGCCGAGGCGGGGATCGACATCTCCGGGCAGAAATCCAAGGACCTGCAAGACCTGGCCGTCAAGGATTTCGATTATGTGGTCACGCTTTGCAACCGGGCCAAGGAGTCCTGCCCGGTCTTTCCCGGAAAAACCAAGCTGGTCCACAGGGGGTTTGACGATCCGCCCGAGCTGGCCGCCGGGGCGGCCGACGAGGAAGAGGCCATGGAGCATTACCGCCGGGTCCGGGACGAGATCCGGTCTTTCGTGTCGGCCATGCCCGGGGTGCTGGAGGAAGGCGAGGGCGACCCGGCGGGGGCCACGGCCAAGGCGATCGCCGGTTTCTTGAAACAAATTTGAGGGGGGTAGGACCGATGAGCAGCGGGAACGGACAGGCCGCTGACCAGAAGGGACTTGGCTTTTTTGAAAAATATCTGTCGGTCTGGGTCATCCTCTGTATTCTGGCCGGGATCGTCCTGGGCAAATTCTCTCCGGGCGTGGCCAGGTATCTGGACGGGCTGGCCGTTTACGTGGGCGAAGCCCCGGTGGTCTCCATCCCCATCGCCGTGTGTCTGTTTTTCATGATGTACCCCATCATGGTCAAGATCGACTTCGGCGAAGTCCTGCGGGCCGGCAAGAATGTCAAGCCGGTCGGTTTGACCCTGGTCGTCAACTGGGCCATCAAGCCCTTTACCATGTACGCTATTGCCCTGTTCTGCCTGGGCACGCTTTTCCTGACTTTCATCGGGCCTGAGGCGGTGGATTACGTCAAAACGCCCTTCGGGCTGGACCTGCCGGTCGGGGCGACTTACGGCGTGGGCGAAGTGGTCATGCACAACGGAGCCAAGGTCTTGGAGGTGCCCCTGTGGCGGAGCTATCTGGCCGGCTGCATCCTTTTGGGCATCGCCCCCTGCACGGCCATGGTCCTGGTCTGGGGTTTCCTGGCCCGGGGCAACGACGGGCACACCTTGGTCATGGTGGCCATCAATTCCCTGACCATGCTGGTGCTGTACGGCCCCTTGGGCGGATTCCTTTTAGGCGTGGGGCGGCTGCCGGTCCCCTGGCAGGCCCTGGTCCTGTCCATCGGCA
>Ga0209163_1002460_pt1 | contig 15452 bp, 9 predicted proteins | sample MTBAKSrepl2MetaG_FD_187457 | JGI IMG/M metagenome (GOLD analysis project Ga0209163, IMG submission 187457) | Enrichment culture microbial communities om Arthur Kill intertidal strait, New Jersey, USA, that are MTBE-degrading - MTBE-AKS2 (Arthur... | ecosystem: Environmental > Aquatic > Marine >...
AGATATGCAGGAAGGATTTGTTTTAATCGCCGGTGGCATTGGTGTGGCACCAGTCATGTCGATCGTGAACACCCTGGCGGACACAAATGACAAACGCCCGGTATATGTGTTCTATGGGGATTACAACGAGGACACAGCACTCTACCAGGACGAGTTTGCTGCTGCTGCAGAGAAGATCGATCTGAAACTCTTCACTGTGCTTGAAAAACCAAACAACGAAGACTACCCCTACCCTGGTTACATCACATCTGACCTGATGGCGAGCGTCCTTCCTGAAAACTACAAGGACTTGTTCTATTTTGTATGTGGTCCAGCCCCCATGCTGAGAGCGATGGAACGGAATTTCGTTAATCTGGGCATTGCGTCAAACCATGTGCACTTTGGTATTCAGTCAAGCCAGGTTCACATCGAAAACTTTGAAATGGCATAAGATAGAATTAGTCCTAGAGACCGCGAATTCTCGCGGTCTTTTTTGTCTGCAATTTTGGCTCATGGGGCAGTTTTCTGCGTGCATTTGATGATTCCGGTGCAAAGATGCGGAATTTGATTCATGTTGGATTTTTGGGCAGAATTTTTGACGCTGGAGAGCTATCCAGTTAGTACACGCATTTACTACCCCCCCCAGGAGCGTTTTCCTGGATCAATCATAATTGTCGCCCTCTCTCTAAAACCCAGGCTTAACCAAGATATCGCAATTAAAATTGATTTCGAGGTTCAGAAGCGGTCAGTGAACGAGCTGGAATCAGATCCTGGATTTTTGTTATCCATGCCATATTGGCTACTCTTCAAAACTCGAGTTTAAAAACAAAATTATTTTGTCATTTTGAGACTATCACTCTGTGAAATAAATACTATGCGCATTAATAGCGGGGCTGCCTTGGTGCCTGGGTAAGTGGTCCGGTCCACAACTGTGCCCATGGGCACAGTTGTTGTGGCGGTGTCGCCGACAGAGGTTGGCGTTTTTCTTCAATTATGGGGCAGGGGCAACCCTAAAGACCCACCACCAGGTTTACAGAGGGTCATCCAGCACCCGCCTGCAAACAGGCCTTCTTATACCGATGTTCTGACCCCCCACTGAAGTGGGCTTTCGCCAATGCAATCGCCTAAGCGTAGGGTCTGGGCGAGCAAAAATCCATGCACGTGAGAAGGCCTTTATGCGTTTGACAGCGATTTATCCAATTGGGCTAATGGTTTAGACGGGATCCAGATTGGCTTTAAAAGCCAATCCCGACCTCATGCGATCAAGATCGAAGTTGGGTAGGGTAATCCAGCCGGTATGAGCCCGGTTCTCACCGATCTCCAGAGTACGCAACCTCCCTGTGAGACCGTGTAATGGTTTTGACCCTTAGGTCTCCTCGTGTGTTGGGAACCCCGTCCCTCCAACATATGGTGTGGAGTCGATGAACGTGCAAAGTCTTACCCTGCGGGATGCTTCGACTTGACAAGATTATCGGGTTGGGTTGATACGGTTGTCAGGACAATGATGGTTTATAGTTTGTTTAGGGTAATTTTTCTTTTTTTATCAATCGAACCATTTCGGGTCGTAGGGGCAGACCACCGTGTCTGCCTGGGTGATCATCCCCTTAAAGGGGAAGTTTCCCAAGGAGTTATATCTACGCATCCAACATCCAGGGTAAGGTCGAAAGCTGTACAAAACCCTTCCTTAAGGGATACCTTGACCTTACAAGGTTTTTGGGTGGGGTTGACGCAAGCGTCAACTAAGCAGACGTAGAACAGGCGGGCCTGTTCCTACAATGGTCTTATAGCAAGTAGTGGTTGTATCGTCCCTGAGGGTTGTAAACTGAGGGCTGTAAACAATTACCGCGGATAATACGTAAACGATCTTACACAGCCAGACAACATCCCAGAATAAATTCCTATATAGCCGAATCAGCTACGCACCCTGGATAGAGGACAAAAACCAGCCTTTGGAACGGCTGGTCTAAATTTGTACTTCGGGTTCTCTCGTATTACTTCAAGCTTTCAAGACGCTGCTTCAAAGCTGCGGTCAGGGTCTCCATGCGAGCGACCAGTTGGCGGGCTTCGTCGCGATCTACATCCCCCAACAACGCGTCAGCAATGGATCCGGGTTTATCATCAACTGGCAGGTCTTCCATGCCATTTAGCAATCTACGCAGGTTGCGGGCAGATTTGGTGGTGGGGTCAAGAGGTATCCGCGCCTTTCGACCGACTTCATGCCCGGATTGGCGCTCCAGGAAGGCGTGCACATCCTGGTAGGTGCGCCCTTCATGGCTGGCATAGAACCCAACCGCATCCGGCCAAAGTGCACGATCATATTGCATAATTTCGCGTAAGACCCGCTCAGGCATTTCGGATTTATCGGCAAGTTCAAGTTCTTTTTCATCCAGCTCAAAAAATTTCATCAACCTGCCGTAATACGTGCGTTCCATCTGAAGAGTTTTCTGCAGCAGCTCCTTGGTTTCGTCATCAAGGCGCACATCCGCAACACGGCGGAAGAAAGCTGTCTCAGACTCAGTCTCACCCGGCTGTATCTGGTGCGATTCAAGCACCAAGCGGGCAGCAGCCCGGGCTTTGCCAACCGGTGTCAGTGCCTTATAGGCCATGTTTTCAGCTATTTGCTTTTCAATCGATGGCTGATTATCAATCAATGCCAGCACGTACGGCTCAGTGACCTGACCTTCAAGCACAGCTTTGATTGCGGTTGCCCAGAAACGTCGTTCACCTGTCAGCATCCTGAAAACATCGTGACCATTTTCGCTGACTACCTGCCCGGTCACCGGTTTAATCTGACCTGTATCGTGCAAAGAATCACCCAGCACTGTAAGTTCAGCGATTTCGTGTGCAATCAGGCGATCGTTGCGTGCTAATTCGAACCAATTCCGAACCACTTCATTCCAGGTTGCGATGCCAGAGTAAAAATCCTTGCGAAGCGCGAGCGGAAGAATCAGCCGCGCTTGGAAGCGATCTGGACGGACCATCGACAGAGGTACGCGATAAACACTCTGACGGTGATTGACCATCTTGGGGGTGTTTGGGTCATAACTCTCTTGCGTTTCAGCGGAGGCGTTAAAAGCATCAGAAGTGACGCTTATCAGGTTGTCGAAGCGGGGTTTTTCGGTTTTTGCCATGGTTTCTCCTCAAATAAGTGTGCCGGATCGAGTCCAAGCGGCTAACTGTGCCCACGGGCACATCAAGCTGCTCCGAGTTTGCCTAAGACTGCGTCGACCAGATTGGAAAGGCAGCGATACGCCTGCGATTTTTCCGGACAGTACGAGAACACGTCATATCCGGCAGTGGTGGCGGCAGAAATATCCGCCAGATCTTTGATATAGGGCAAGAGAATTGGCCCATACATACGTTCCATGTCTTCAATCACATCACGCGATTGCCGCCTGATCATCCTGAAACGCGATGGGATGATGCCGAGCACTTCAAGGTCAGGGTTGGTGGTTTTGCGCACATTGTCAATCATGCGCAGGATGTCTGCCAAGCCAATCAGGCTAAGCCCATCTGGTTCGATAGGTATCAGCACGTGGCTGCTGGCAACCAGGGAATTCATGGGCAACATGCCGGCTGAAGGTGGGTTGTCGATAATGATGTGAGAGTAATCATCGCGGATGGGTTCAAGAAAATATGTAAGCTGAAAGTCAGGATCTTCACGGCCTTTGAGAGCAGCTTCCAACCCTTCCATCCTGGCTTTGTTGGTGCGAAAAAGTTTAACTTTCTCGTTGCGATTTCGAGGGAGGAGGGAATCCACGATCAGCGATTCGCTGGCTCCGTAACCTTTTTCCAGTGCCTGAGGATAGTTATTTTCCGCGGTGATTACGGGAATAAACCTGTCGTCAAAGCCGCCACCCATAGCAGTAATGGTTGCCGAAAGTTGGTCGTCCATGTCAATCAGCAGAACCGGCTTGCTGCCTGGTTTGCGGGAACCGTGGGTTGCCAGACCCGCAGCCAGATTAACACTGATAGTGGACTTGCCAACCCCGCCCTTGCGATTGATCAGAGATATAATTGCCATTAGACCCTCATCCGATTCTTGTTATAATCATGCACCTTTTCATTTTACCTTACTTTTGCTTTTTTTCAAGCTGGTCTTGCTTTTTGAATCTTTTTTATCTTCCACTTTATCGAACTTAGCTATAATAATTAAGTACTTGACTTAACTCCGTGCTAGTGCTAAGCTACAAGCATCAAATAATACGGTGGTGAAGATGTTAAGCAGCTCTGATTTCTTGCATGCCCAATTCCTTGAAAACCCTTTCAGGCGTTACGGTGACACACGTTTCTTTTATCCAAACCTGGCTGAGCAGCGCAAGGTGCTTGAGGTGGCTCATGGTTTCATTGCAGATCAGAAAGATCCCTCCAAGAACCTGGGCGTGATTGCCGGGCCAAGCGGTGGTGGCAAGAGTATGCTGGCAATGAAGCTGGCTGAAACCCACTTCACATTCGAGCAGAGAGGGCAAGTGTTGGGACTCTATATGAACACCAACACCCTGACCGAACCGCGTCACTTCCTGATGGCCGTAATCGAAACCTTGTCCCTGCCCTCTTCCAGGTCTAACGCCAATCGGATTGAAAGTATTTTTGAGCGGCTGGAGGGCAGCGAGGATCAGCTCTTGATCGTCTTGGACGGTCCGCCGATTGACCAGGATTATCTCAACCAGATGCTGGGCTGGTCGGTGGAACACAACAAAAAAATCAAAACCATAATTTTCTTGCAGGATATTAACAACAACACTAGCAACATTGGCTCCCTAAACCAATTCCTGGGTTTGTACGTGCCATTCCGTGCTCCTGAAGTGGTAGAGGTTGCTTCGCTGCTCTACGCGCGCATGATGTCTGCCGGACATCCCGATCCGCTGAAGCTGATCCCCCAGGAAACCATGTTCAACCTGGCTGAGCAAGCACGCGGCTCACTGAGTGAGGCTCTTCGGTTGGGTAATGAACATTTGGAGAAACTGCTTGAAGATCAAAAAAGCAGTCTGCGCATGGGTATCTTCCCGTTCCGCCCAAGTACCGCCGAGTAGGATTAGTGTTTTTTGACCGGAGATGACCGGTGCAATAAAAATGAATGAAAACGGCTGGACTGAGATCTTAGAATCCTTGGCTGGGCTGGAAAATGATCAGCTTCAGGGCTTGTTAGATTCCTGCCAACTCAGTTTTGATGGCAATTTCATCATAGAGGCAGAAGAGTCTGTTTATTCAAGTCTGTGTCAGTACTATCCCTTGATCGAAACCCTTGTCCAGGATAAAACCGGGAAACACTTGCGCCTGAACCTTGAAAAAAGTGTGCCCATGGGCACAGATGCGTCCTCCGTACGCGTCGAAATCGCTGCCGCCAACGTGACGGATGCGATCCTGAAACCCGACTCGATCGCCGCGGTGCCCTCTTATCTCCTGCGCTTCGTTCCTTACGTGGGTTCCTCAGCCGTGTTGATTGCCACTGCCCTGCGCCAGGCGTTTTACCGCGCCTCACGCGAGCACGGCGCTGATCAACTCTATCCTCGCCAGGATGACAAGGTCACGATCAATGTCCAGTCTCTGCTAAAAACGCTTGGGAATGTTTTCAGCCGCGCAAAATTTTTCCGGATCTTTCAGCAGGGTGATATGGATTGGTTTGTGCAAAGGGCTGAACCTAAGCACCAAGTTGCCAATGGGCGCATCCAGCGCGAACCCAATACTTATCTCTATCGTGGCTTGGTCCTCACCCCTGGTGACGCGCAAGATCTTTATGAGTGGCTGCTTGCTGAAGGTCTCTCATTTGATCCATTGGCAGTGCTTTCCAAGGCTATCACTATCCCCCGGGACCAAATCCTTGCCTTCCCTTATCGTTTACCTTCCACACAGGAGACTGCCCTCTTCACCGAGCCAGCCAATGTGCACCAGGTCGTCAGCCGTGCCCTTGCGCCTAAAACTATGGACCCCACTCTGGCTGGATTATGCGACCGCTTGGCGAGCCACCTGATCCGCCCGGAAAGTTTCCTGGCTATACCCTGGTACTGGTTCCAGCGGGTCTTGCCCGAATTGGGAGACGACCTCGGCGTGCTCTACCTGATGTGCAAGAATTGCTGCTACGTGGACTGGGCGCGCGGAAAAGACCGCAATACCTTCTGGGTGCCTGGCGGTCTGCCCACCCTGCAGGGCTGGATCCGTTCGGAAACCCTCCCCAAGCGCATTCCCCTCGCCAAGCCAAGCAAACGCGGTCGCCCGAAAGCAACTGAAATCAACCCCGATTCCGCCTACACCAGGCAGTGGCGGCAGGTAAATCGCGACCTCGCCAGCCAGTACCTCTGCCGGCTGGACACGCGCAGCAGTGATAACGGTATCGATTGGCACCTGCAGGTTTCTGATGTTCAACTGACCGCCGCTGACGAGTCCTTGAAACAGGCCTTATACGCCTTCCTGTTTGCCCCTCCCGACCCGGTCAGCCCGGAATTACTCAGCGATTATGCCTCGGACGAACAATGGCAGCATCTTATGTTGCGAAACGCTCAAGTAAATCAGCTGCGATTATGTCATTTTGAGACATTAGTAAAAGCAGGAATATGTCAGAATGAGACTTCGGACTCCGAGCAAATATGTCATTTTGATACCTTAGTAGATGGATTAAATTATTATTTTGAGACTCTCATTGAGGCTGAAATTTGTCAGTTTGACACGATAATTAAGATACTTAATAAGCTTAAATATGCCCCATTCTTCAAGCAAAAAACTATTCCAACCAATATAACTTCTGAGATGGATGGTTTGGATCTTGAGATGAGTAAAGAATCTCCCGCTGAATTGAAAAAGGACTGGGACTACCACAATTTGATGGGGGGGATCAACCCCGAATTGCGAAACAGGATCCAGAAACTGGGTCTTGAAAAAAAATTCCTGGCATGGCTAATCGCGGGAAGTCTGAACGCTGATATCCATAGCCCGGTCAGCTTTGCAATTGCCGCGACCCTTGAAAACCAGCAAAGTGTAGCCGCACCGGCTGCCCGCCTGGCAGATCTGCCAGCGGATGAGCTGCGCAGATTGCTAAGCAAAACCATCAACAGAATAAGGCAAAACTACCTGGGTCCTGTGATGAACGGCGGTGCGGCAAGTGAGGATCTTGAGTCCCTGCTGCAATCAACCCCGGATAGACAACAGCGCTTGAAGCTACTTCGCCGGCTGGCAGATGCCCTCAGCCTGGAAGGCTAACCCCTTTTTTTGACATTGGTCAGTTCGCGCCTGCCCTCTGGCGGGCTTTAATGGCTTAAGCACCCTCCCCGGATCAGTAAAAATTTCCTGGAAAGCCAGGTTTTGCATAGCTTTTGGCTGCGGTAGGGGAGGGATTCCCGGGGTGTTGGTTGGTGGACTGCTAACAGTGAAGGGCTGATAAGCCTTATTTGGTTGGTTAGATAATTTGGGGTTTGAATACCAAAAATATGCGCGTAGCCACTTAATAATGAGAGTAAGTTAAGTGCTAATCAACGAGAAGGAGAATGCCTGACAGCAGTGTTCAAGATCAAAGACGCTTTTATATGCGCGTAGCCACAATAATATAATCAATGAAGGCTCCTGTGGCAGAAGTCTTGAGTAACAAAATCACGGTTATTCTTCGCGAAGCGGAAAAGGTTATGTGTGTGAATCTCTCGCGCTTCTTTCATGCAAACAATTTAGATTGCTTCGTCTCTACTCTGTAAGCAAGCAGTCGCAATCACAGAAGGGCAGGTTACCCGGTCTATGTCACTTTTAAATCTGTCACATCGTACCCGCAGGGTATTGCGAACTTCTTTTGTGAAGCAATCTAAACTCTACCTTTACCAAGAAAATAGTAGGTAACAAAATCATAGTCAAAATTCACGAGGTAATTTAGTCCTCTCACACTTCTTTAGTGCAAACAGCTTAGATTGCTTCGTCCCTCGCAATGACAAAAGACTCCAACCTTATAAATCTGTCACATCGTACCCGTAGGGTAGTGCAAACTTCTGTAAATCCGTCACATCGTACCTGTAGGGTAGTGCAAACTTCTGTAAATCCTGTCACATCGTACCCGCAGGGTATTGCGAACTTCTTTAAAACCTGTCACATCGTACCCGCAGGGTATTGCGAACCTCTTTTGTGAAGCAATCTAAACTACTGGAATCCCAAGAAGGCTTGAATGCCAGAACCACACTTTCCCTCGCCAAGCGTAAAAGGTTAGGTGTTTGTGATCGTCTTATGTTGCTCGAGTGCAACCAGTTTAGATTGCTTCGTCCCTCGCAATGACAGAAGGATGCGATCAGGAAGCATTTTAATCCTTTCACGTTTCTTGCGGACTAATAGTTTAAATTGCTTCGTCCCTACTCTGTACGCAAGCAGTGGCAATGACAAAAGACTCCAACCAATGCATTCCAATGATTGCCCTTAGGCAAGGGTATAATCAGAGAAACACAAGAATACTGGAGGCTTTTAATGGATTATGCCTTGATCATGGCAGGTGGTGCCGGCACACGTTTGTGGCCGCTGAGCCGTGAACATCTCCCCAAACCCGCCCTTCGTCTTTATGGCGATAAAAGTATGTTTGAAATTGCAGTCGAAAGACTCTTACCTTTGTTCTCACCGGATCAAATCCTGGTAGTAGCCAGCGTCGATCACAACCAAGTCTTGCATGAGCAAGTCCCATACATCCCTGAAGCCAACTTTATTGTTGAGCCGGAAGGCCGGGGTACGGCACCGGCAATTGGATTGGCAGCTATTCACCTGAAAGCCCGTGACCCTAATGCAACCATGGCGGTACTGACGGCGGACCACATCATCGGCAAACCGGAAGTCTTCAGGTCAGTCATCAGCTCTGCTCTGGCTTTTGCCAAGGATGAATACCTCGTCACGCTTGGCATCAAACCTACCTGGCCGTCGACCTCATACGGCTATATCGAGCAGGCAGAACTTCTGGGGGAGAAACTGGGTTTCAAGGCATACAAGGCGGAGCGTTTTGTGGAAAAGCCGATTGCCCAAAATGCGCAGCGGATGGTTAACCTGGGGAAGTACTCCTGGAATAGCGGTATGTTTATCTGGCAGGTGGATCGGATCATGGCGGAATTCAAGAGACAGATGCCGGACCTGCATGCGCGCCTGATGCGCATAGCCGACACAATTGGCACTGAGCAATATGACGCTGTTTTACGCGAATTGTGGCCGGGCATTGCCAAGCAGACGATTGACTACGGCATCATGGAAAATGCCAAACGTGTGATCGTTTTGCCAGCAGACATGGATTGGCTCGATGTGGGCACCTGGAACAGCCTCAAGACCGTGCTTGACTCGGATGAGAAGGGCAACAGTAAAAGTGGCGAAGTAATACTTCGTGATTCAGAAAACTCAATGGTGATTGGCGGCAAACGCCTGGTGGCTGGGATTGGGTTGGAAAACCTGATCATTGTGGATACTCCCGATGCACTCCTGGTGTGCGACATGGCTCATGCCGGAGAGGTGAAGGCTTTTGTGGAGTATCTGAAGGAAATTGGACGTCAGGATTTGGCGTAGGATCAGCTAATAGGTGATAGCTTGTAGCTGGTAGGGGAGGTTAACGTGCTCCAAGCGCATGGCGTCAGAGAACGGCAGCCTGCCAGGATTCGGTCATAGTCTGCCCACCTGAATATCCGCTGTTATTCAGCCTCAATGGAGACCGCCCTATCGCGGATTTGCCCCTAACGCGCTTCAAGCACCTTGAGTTTGTAGAGCTCTTCCACTGCCAGCGAGACCTTGGTTACTGAAGCATCACGCGTGGTGGGATACGCAAAGTAGGTATCATCCAGGGTGCTGATATCAACACAGTCCATTTTCTTGTCGATGTAGTTGTATTCAATGTGGATCGAGTACAGAGAGGGTACCGTCTTCACGATTTCGAATGTCTCACCCAAATACTCTCCGCGCAGGATGATGCCATCCATGTCATGCCGCAGCCAACCCTTGCCCATCTGGACAAAACCATCGCTATTGGGCAGGGAATCCACCAGGACCTCGCATTCCAGAGCATAAGTGCCGGCTTCGATCTCACGTCGGACGTTCGCCCGCTCCCACTCATACCAGTCAGGGGGATGGGGGAATTCCGTGTCGCCTTCAACAGCCTGGAGTTGACCATACTCACTTAATTGCCAGTGTTTGCCGCAGGCATCGCAGAAAATTTCACTTCCCTGGCTGTTCATGCGGTATTCCGTCTGGCAGTGGGGGCATTGATAAAGCACACGGTGCAGCCCTTCAGCGCGGTCAGGGGCGTCCTGAACGATTTTATTTTCGAACTGCCAGGCAAAGTCGTCGTATTCGAAACCTTCCTCAACCCGCTGCTGGATGGTTTTCGCGTCGAGTGTTTCAACTTCCTGCTGGGTGAGCAGCAGTTTTAACTCTGTGGAGGTTGGAACGCCGCGATTGATTTGATTCCAAGAAGGTTCGTTGATGTGATGGCCGTGTGAAATCAAGGTTACGACCGGCACTTTCAAAAAGCGAATCATTTTGCCTAGAGATTCTGGCAAGATCGCGTCTGTGCCGATCAGGGAATAACGCGCTTCAGGGTAATAAGCGACGATCTGGTTCTGTTTGAGCAGTTTGACAGTCTGGCGGATCAGCTCGAGGTCATTGACGAATTTACGCTTGGCAATGCAGCCGACCTCACGCATAATCCACTCACGCCCGATGAAGCCATCCAGTGCGACAACATAGTTGGCGCGGCGCGGGAAGATGGCAGCGGTCATGACTTTAAAGTCGAAAAAACTGTTATGGTTGCACATTAACAGGTAAGGAGGCTTGACGCCTTGTAAATCACGGTAAAAGTGCGTTTTATGCTTCCAGACGTCAGGATAACTGAGCGCCCAGGCGACTGGAGTCAAATATCTGGCTTGAGGTTTGACTTCTTTGAAGAAGTCATAGCGAGGGAAGTCGGCAATTTTTGTATTTGCCAGCTTCTGGTTGTAGTTCCCCATAACATTGTCGGTAAAAGTGCCCATTATTAAACTCTCCGTAAAGGGTTCGCCGTCACCAGTCCGGAGACCCTGAATATGTAAACATTAACCTGTAAACTTTAAAACAGTTGCAAGCCCTTAATTACACAAGTATTTTACCCGATGTGGATGTTTTCAGTGGTGGAGGAAGAACGAAGACGCAGACATTTAAGGGTGAGAGTGTAGATAAGCTCAGCAATACCAGATTTGTGCCAGATCATGCTAGACAAAAGAGAAATTTTGGTTGTACCATGGGAAAACATGCTTTAGTTCAGGTTATAATAAATTACTGAAAATGAGAAAGGAGTTTTAAATGAAAGGTAAACCTGAAATTATTGAAAAACTGAACTACTTGCTGGCGGACGAGCTGACAGCTATCAATCAGTATTTCGTTCATGCAGAGGAATGTGGGGACTGGGGCTATGAAGCCCTTCATCACAGCATTGAAGAACGCTCAATCGGCGAAATGAAACACGCCGAGAAACTGATTTCTCGCATCCTCTTCCTTGAGGGCACACCAGTGGTAGATAAGCTTAACAAGATCCACATTGCTGATACCGTTCCGGGTATGCTTGAAAATGACAAAAAAGCTGAAGAAGACGCGATCAAGGATTACAACGAAGCCATCAAGCTGGCAACAGAATTGTTGGATAACGGCACCAAGGAACTACTTGAAGGAATCCTGAGGGATGAAGAAGAGCATATTGATTACATCGAGGCACAGCTTGAGCAAATCGAGCAAATGGGTCTTGAGCAGTATCTGACCACAGTGAAGTAAGCGGAGGAAGCATGAAAGGCACTGAAAAAGTAATTGAAACATTAAATGGTTTGCTGCGCGAAGAGCTAACGGCTATCAGCCAGTATATGGTCCATGCTGAGATGTACGAGGATTGGGCTTATGAGAAGCTCGGTGAAGCTGAAGAACATCGCGCCATTGAGGAAATGAAGCATGCAGAGACCCTGATTGAACGGATTCTGTTCCTGGAAGGTCGTCCGATTGTCAGCGAGCTGGATGCCATTCGCATCGGCAAGACTGTGGATGAAATGCTCAAAAATGACCTCATCCTGGAGACTGATGCCGTTAGAATGTACAACGAAGCGATCAAACTGGTGGTTTTTGAAAAAGATAACCAAACCAAAAAGGTTCTGGAAAAGATTCTGTCAGATGAAGAAGAACATGTGGACTTCTTTGAAGAGCAAATCGGTCAGATTGAGCAGATGACACTGCCCTTCTATCTTTCCACGATTAAATAGCACCTTTTCAAGCAAAAGAGGCTGACCCAAAAGCCCCCATTCGCAGAAAAATTCTCTAAGAGTGGGGGCAACTTTACCTTGCTCCTCGTATCATATAAGTGTAATCCCTATTTTATAGCAAAATACGCTCAAAAGTGGGAATACAAAATAACGGAGTTGACTTTTGGGTCAGCCTCTTTTTTTGTTAGGTTTGACATCCTGTGACCTTAAAGCGGTAAAATCAGTGGGAGTTTTTTAATGACTACTTTGTTGCTCATCATCATCTACATTGCTTTCATCAGCCTTGGGCTGCCCGATTCGATGCTTGGGGCTGCCTGGCCTGTGATGCAGGGCGAGCTCGGGCTGCCGCTTGCGGGGGCAGGGCTGGTCTCGATGATTGTTTCAGGCAGCACCATCATCTCCAGTCTGTTTAGCGGGGTGTTGATCCGGCGATTGGGTACGGGCAAGTTAACGCTTTTGAGCGTGTTGATGACCGCCCTGGCACTGTTGGGATATTCTTTCAGCCAGAATTATCTTTGGCTCTGCATTATCGCGTTCCCGCTGGGATTAGGCGCAGGCGCGGTGGATGCGGCGCTGAATGATTTTGTGGCGCGCAACTTTGTGGCGCGGCATATGAACTGGCTTCACAGCTTTTGGGGTGTGGGCGCCACAACTGGTCCGTTGATCATGGCTTTTATGCTTAATCAGACGGGTCGCTGGCAGATGGGTTACCGCACCGTCGCGATCGTGCAGTTCACATTGGTTGCAATACTTGCACTCTCTCTGCCCTTATGGCGGCGTTTTCCCACACCACCCTCACCGCAGACAGCTACCGGTAGGGGTAAGAGGCAGCGTATCCGTGGTATGACCCCAAATCTGGTGGCATTCTTTGCGTATTGTGCGGTCGAAGCCAGCACGGGACTGTGGGCAGCCAGTTTTCTGGTGGAGCAGCGCGGGCTCAGCAGTGTTCTGGCGGCTGGAGGGGCTTCAGCTTATTATCTTGGGATCACCGTGGGGAGATTCCTCAATGGTTTTCTTTCATCCCGTTTTGAAGCAAAAAATCTGGTTCGGGGTGGGCAGGCGATGATCTTGCTGGGCATTAGCCTGCTGTTCCTGCCCTTACCGATATTGAGCCTTGCGGGTCTGATGATCATTGGTTTGGGTTGCGCGCCTATTTATCCAACCCTATTGCACGAAACCCCACGCCGGTTTGGCGCGGAAAACTCAGCCAGTCTGATGGGCATACAGATGGCAACCGCCTATGTTGGGCTGACGCTGATGCCGCCGCTGTTGGGATTAACCGTCGACCGCTTTGGTTTACAGCTCTATCCGTTAGGGCTGCTTTTGCTGGCATTGATGTTGACCATTGGGACAGAGCGGTTAAACAAAGTGCTGGCGGAGCAGAATATCTGACAAGGATTATACAAACATTATAAAACCGGACAACTCCTATTAGAATTTGAGTAATGGTTGAATGAGATAGGAGTTGACCATGAAAAAGCAAATCCCAAAGAAAGACGAAGACCCACAAATGTATCCACCTGATCCTTGTGCGGATACAGCCCAAGCTCAAAAGACACATCCAAAGAGAGCGGTTGAGGGTTGACCGATTTACCGAACCGATATCCCCAAGAACATACCACCAGATATTCCGTTGAAATAGCATGAGTTTTCATGCAATACGAGACTGGGAGTACCCAAACCCAGTCCCAGTCTTTGTTTTTCTATTGTCTTTTTAGATAACCATCCAGTGAAACTAGGATTAGAGCTGGTTGTGCCGCTCTCTGCCAATAGAACATCTGCTGCGTCGGAGTGAGCCCGCACATTGCTCGCGGCATTCAGAGCTTAGGTGGCAGCCTCATTACACAGCTTCGCCGGTACATCGTCCGATCTACAAGGGGTGTGTTTGTCATCCTGAGGCACGAAGGATCTTACCCCTTTAGTGCTAAGATTCTTCGCAAAAGAGGCTCAGAATGACAGAAAATCCTTGGTTGTAGGGCGAAACGCGCCTAATTTGCGCACTCCACCCATCGATCATCCGCTGTGTCGGAGGGAGCAAGTACTGCTCGTTTCACTCCCAGCATCATGACCCCCTCCGTACGGCTGGGCTTTAGTCCAGCCGCGATGTATGGAAATATAGAAGTTTGCGGAGGGAGCCCGCACATTGCTCGCGGCATTCAGAACTTAGGTGGCGGCCTCATTACACAGCTTCGCCGGTACTTCTTCCGATCTACAAGGGTTGTGTTTGTCATCCTGAGGTACGAAGGATCTTACCCCTTTAATGCTAAGATTCTTCGCTGGCGCTCAGAATGACAGAAAATCCTTGGTTGTAGGGCGAAACGCGCCTAATTTGCGCACTCCACCAATCAATCATCCGCTGTGTCGGAGGGAGCAAGTACTGCTCGTTTCACTCCCAGCATCATGACCCCCTCCGTACGGTAAGGAAGTTAGTCCAGCCGCGATGTCTGGAAATATTGATGTTTGCGGTGTAAGAAAAGTTTGCCGGGTTCAAATGCGGAACCCGGCCTACGAAAAGACATTACGAAAACACCCCTAATATGATGGGTTGGAGTGGGAGATTTCGATCTCCTTCACGCATATAAAGCGCGGCACTTTCAGCGCGGTTGGGTTACGGCGCCCATAGCTGCTGGAGACGTTATAGGCAACCTGCTCCTTGCTCAACCACTGCACCCGCTCGCCAAAGAAATCACTGAATTTCTGGGTCAGGCGCACATTGTAGGGCACCTGCACGCTGCCATCCTTCTTCAGAAACAGCGCGCCAAAGCGGCTGGATCCGGTCACCATGCCCTGGGTTGGGTTGACCACGTTCATGTAATGGATATACGGCACGTAGAGGATGTCTTCTTCCCGATCCATTTCTAGCAAGTCTTTCAGTGTCGCGACCGATTTTTCTCCGCCATCCATCACCAGGCTGGCATGGCTGACGTCGTGCCCAGTGGGGGTTTTTCCGAATTCATCGGCAGAATCCTGGTCCCACATAAAAGACTGGAAGCGTCCTTCTGCAATTAAGGGGAAGGGTTTTCTCTCCAAGCCATAGCGGTCCGCATTTTGAGCGTAGATCTCAACTTCGCGTGGGTCATCCAAGAGATTGATTTTTTCTGAAAACAGGTGTTTGCCCTGATCTTCTTCCTTCAGGAACGAATACCCCTGCATAAAGGCACCGCCGGTCATGCCGTAGTAAGCCATGATGTTGCTCAATTCAGCGGTAGCCGCCGGCCCAAGTACAACGGTATACTTGCCCACCGGCAGTTGAACGCTCTGATCTTC
>Ga0209163_1002462_pt1 | contig 15444 bp, 10 predicted proteins | sample MTBAKSrepl2MetaG_FD_187457 | JGI IMG/M metagenome (GOLD analysis project Ga0209163, IMG submission 187457) | Enrichment culture microbial communities om Arthur Kill intertidal strait, New Jersey, USA, that are MTBE-degrading - MTBE-AKS2 (Arthur... | ecosystem: Environmental > Aquatic > Marine >...
GGAGTCTCTCTTCGAGATACGAGCGACGAGATCCGAGATACGAGGATAGAGATATGAAACACATCATCAGTGCCCTGGTCGAGAATAAGCCGGGCGTCCTGGCCCACGTCGCGGGCATGTTCGCCGCCCGCGGCTTCAACATCGATTCGCTGGTCGTCGGTCGCACCGAGGACCCCAAGCTCAGCCGCATGACGATCGTCGTCATCGGCGACGACCGCATCGTCGAGCAGGTCCGCAAGCAGCTCGCCCGCATCGTCCCGGTCGTCAAAGTCCAGGACTTCGTGGACAAGCCCGTGGTCGCCCGCGACCTGATGCTCGTCACCGTCGCGGTCCCGCCGGAGAAACGGCCCGAGGTCTTCACCCTGATCGAAATGTTCCGCGGCCACGTCGTGGACATCAGCGCCAAGACCCTCATGGTCGAGGTCAGCGGACCGGAGACGAAGATGGAGGCCTTCCTCGACGTCTGCAAGCCCTACGGCATCAAGAGCGTCGCCCGCACCGGCACGATCGCCATGCCCCGCCAGGGCACGAGCGAGGAATGAGGCCGTCGCGCGTCGCTCGGCCCTCGTCGCTCGTGGCCGCAGGCCGTGACTCGTGGCTCGTGACACGTGGCCCGACGGAGGAAGCCATAGAACAGCACTGGATCTCATGCCTCCATCCGCTCCGGCCGGTGGAGGCATGTTCTTTCCGGACACCGAGGATCAGAGAGAGCGGCCCGGGACTTCACTGCGGCCTGCCATCTGACGGGGCCCCGGATCGGGCGACAGCGGTAGGGTGGGCTCGGCCCACCGCTCTTATTCATTCCCCGGCTCATGCTGATTCTGGGCGCCCGCTGTGAATGGGAGACAAATCTGTTGCGCAACGGATTCGTTGCTCATCCTGATCCGGGCGGGTTATCGCATGACTGGATTGGGGGCGAGGGCCGGGGGCAACAGGATTGCACTCAGAGGGCCCTGGGCCTGGGCGGCAGCGGTAGGGTGGGCTCGGCCCACCGCTCTTATTCATTCCCCGGCACCGGGCAAGTCCAGCAACTCCGCCGGCACCGCCGGTTGGCTCGCGCAATCGCACAACCAATCGGGTCTATAGTATCCCTCGCTCACCCACCGCGAAAAGCTCGAATGCGGCCACGCATGGGGACAGCGCACCAGCCCATGCTTGACAGGGTTGAAGTGGATGTAGTTCACATGGCGGGCCAGGTCGGTCTGATTGCGGATCCGATGCTCCCAGAACCGTTTTTGCCAGACGCCCCGTTCACAGCGTTTCTGCCTCGCATCGGAGATGGCGGCCTCGCCACCCCCCAGCGCGGTCCATGATGCGACGAAGCCTCTCTTGACGGCGGCCCAACGGGAGGGGTAATCGTCATCCTCGTCGGGCAAGGTCCAGATGCAGTGCAGATGATCGGGTAACAGAACGACCGCCGTCATCTCGAACGGCAGTTCAGCTTGCACCGCACGGATGACATCTCCCAGACACCGCCGGGCCAGTTCATTCGCGAAGATCCGCCGCCGGCGCTGTGTCACGAGCGTGAAGAAGAACGTCCCGCCCTCCAGAAATGTCCGCCGGTAATTCGGCATGAGTCTTGGTCCCGCACAGGGTCTTGAAGAATGGTGTGCCGAGCACACCCTACCGCTGTCGCCCTGACTTGACCCCCATTATATGCCCAAGGCAACCTCCCGGCCACAGGGTGCCTGTCGGCTGTAAACAGCGTTCGGCAAACGGTCGTGCCGAGGTTTCGGTTGTCGGGAAGCCACAGGCGAAGGAAGTGGAGGCCGGTGCCGGTTTGCGGCGGGATTCAGATTCGGCGACAGCGGTAGTACGCCGTCCATGTTAATCTGGTGGGCGGCAGCGCCTGCGGCGAGAGCGGCCCGCCCTCGAATCGCGGGCAGGATGCCAGCGCTACGGTAATCGGGCTCACCGTTTTGAGGTGGACAGCGTAGTAGGGTGGGCTCCGCCCACCGCTCCTCTTCCCGCCATGGGGAAGGTCGAGACAAATGTACCTGGGACCTTTAGAAGAATGGTGTGCCGAGCACACCCTACCGCTGTCGCCCTTAACCTTGCTCCCCGTTTTACCGCCACGTGGTCTACATGCAACAATCTCCAGGAGCGTGAGCCGCAGCAGAAGGGTGGTGCTCGTCGCCGGTTTACGATGGGACCCCGGCGCGACAAAGAGAATCCGGCAAGGCACGATGGCGCCGGACACGGGTTCATGATGGAAACGCGGCAGAGGCGGAAGCGGTAGGGTGGGCTCCGCCCACCGCTCTTGGTATGCGCCATCCTCGAAGAAGAACCACGTACCCTCACCTACCCCGTCGGAGGCGGCAGCGTGATGCGATACTTATCAAGCAACACCGCCAATTCCGGGCCTGTTATGACCTGCAATCTACCGTTGCTCTTGAGGAACTGATCCGCATCTCCAGTGATTCCACCGGTTGTGACGAGCACGCCCTTCGTAAATGATGGGTCCGCAGAGATGACGCCCAGGAGATCTCGAAGAACCTGAACGCCAACAGGACTGGTCTGTCGCTTGCACTGCACCGCAATCTTGTCCAGTGAATAACCTATCTCGCGTTTGGCCACCACATCGATCCCTCCATCACGTGAGTACGAAGTCACAGTGGCCTTGTATCCCATCGCCTCGTACAGTCTGCCAACGGCGATTTCCAGATCGCGAGGAGAGCGAATCGCGTCCATGGCACGTCCCTCATGCCTGATCGCGTCTCCTTTGGCAGCCTCTTCACCCGTCCTTAGTGGACCGAATCCGTGCTTCTTGAGCAGTTCGTCGTAGACCTCAAACAGCACTTCATCAGGAGGTTGGGTCGACAGACTATCGATAACATCATCGTACAACTCCTGTTTCGCAACCGTTTTCTGGCGGACCAAGTCTTCTATCGTATCCTCTACCCAGAAGTGGTACACGATTACATCCTTCTTCTGGCCTGGTCGATGAGCACGGTCCGTAGCCTGATTGGTAACGGCGGGATTCCACCAGTGATCAAAATGAACCACGTAGTTTGCGGCCACCAGCTCGTTGAGGCCCAATCCTGCTGTGCGAGGGTTTCCGATGAACACGCGCGCCATCGGGTCGTTCTTGAAATGGTTCAGGAGGTCGGCCCTCTTTCTGTCCGTATCGGCATCCGCATAATTCAGTGCGCCGTACTCGGCAAGTTCTCGGTGTAACCATTCGCTGCCGCCGAACTGTTCCTCCCGATACTGACAGAACACAAGCACCTTGTTTCCCTCTTCAGCCATTTCATCAAGATTCTCCAGAAGCCACGCCAACTTGATGCTCTCGCCGCTTCTCGGGTCACGGTTACAGATCTTCTGGAGTTCTCGAATCAGTGTCAGAATGTTGAAGGCAGTGATCTGCTTGCCCTGCTCGTGGAGTGTGACGACGCGTTCTCGTTCCATCCGATCATATGTCTTCTGCTGCTCATCATCGAGACGCAACCAGACGGGGTTCTCCTCCTTCGCAGGCAGATCCTTCAAGACGTCCTGCTTCTTCCTGCGCAGGAAGTAGTTCTGGATCAGCATCTTAGCCTCATTCGGGGAGATTTCCCTGTTGGGAAACAGGCCTGGCTTTGCGAAGGCGAAGATTGATCCCAGATCGTCCAACTTGTTCTCAAGCGGCGTGCCAGTCAGTGCCCATTTGTATCTCGCATCCAAGGCGCGAGCAGCTTTGGAAACTCCAGCGTCTCGGTTCTTTATGCGCTGGGCCTCGTCGAGGACAACGAGGCCGAACTCATGCAACTCGTTCGCTCTCAGAAACTCGATGTCTTGGCGCAGCGCATCGTACGTCGTGATCCAAACATGTGCAGGCATCTCCCAGCATACCTGCCGGTGCTCTAACGTTCCACGCACAATCGTTATCTTCAATGATGGTGCCCACTTCTCGAATTCTCGGTCCCAATGTGGCAAGACACTTAGAGGGCATACAAATAGTGCTCTGTCAATCTCGTGTTTTTGGAACAGGAATCTGGCTGCCAGTATGCTTTGCACAGTCTTGCCAGTGCCCATATCGTCCGCCAATAGCGCTGCCTCCCGGCTAACAAGGAACCTAATCCCTTCCCACTGATATGGGTATGGGCTATGCCGCGGCGGTAGCTCAAGTAGATCACTAAATGCCTCTGTCACTGGAGGCTGGAGCAACGGAAGCAGCAGATCCCATACGTTTGGCCCTTGTCTCATAGACCGGCCAATCTGCCTGAAACTCTTCCGAAAGCCTCCGACGCGATCAGACCTATCCGTATCCTGTTGAATATCCGGGAAAAGAGCACTCTGTGGCTGCTGCGTCTGTTCACCGCCATATTGTCTTCCACCAATACGGTGTTTCCCAAGCGGGCAGAACAGATTCTCGGAGATGAGAGGCATCTCGAGGAATGAAGCGTCCATCGACATAACGGAGGCGCATCCCAGCATTGGGATCGACTCGTATGTAGTGTCGCAGAGTTGAACCTGGGTGCCAGACAGTGTCGTTATGTCGCTGGGAAATAGAAGCGCGATATCCTGAACACGCCCTTGCGGGAACGCGTACTCCACTGCCTCTGCGGTCAAATATGTGACGCGCAGTGCAAGCTCCACACTATCTACGCGCGAGGACTCGAACGGTGCAGCGCGCGTCGCCATGCGATACCAGAGACTGGTCCGAAATGAGTGCCGCCTCATTTGTTAACCGCTCGCTAGTGCACCTTTTTCATGGACGAATCTCAGCGCGGTGTTGATTCTCTCAAACGGCTCCATCAGGTCAATTGTGGAACAGACCGCGCGAAGGTGCTCTATCATCCGCAAGTCGGGTCCATGTTCCCAATGGCACGTGGCCACAATCGGATCAAAACGCCCTGACGGAGACGTTACGAGTTCCCGAATTGCCCTCATCTCAGTGCCTTCCGCAACCGTCATTGCCGCCCCTTGCTTCGATAGCAGGAGCAAGACATTCTCTATGTCAGGCCTCATTTCGAGAAACTCCGCTTGGCTTACCATCACAATGTCGGGCGACTGTGTGACCCCTCGAAGAAGCGGCAACCCAACGAGCGTCACCGCAATATGCGAGCAGAGCGTACGCCCATAGAGAGTCTTCTGCACATTGTTTGGATGGATTGGAGAAGTGCACCGAAACTCGACCGGTTTGCCGCGCAAGTCCGTAACAAGAATGCCTCCTCTGAACACATCCTTCTCCATTTCCGCTACAGCCACGAACGCCAAGGTCTCAATACTCGTCCCCTGCCCACTGGCTGTTGCCTCCGCCTGGTGTGCGACATCAGTCATATTTCCTTCCTCTCATCGGTTCTTCTGGGACCAATCGCCGCGATTCAGCTCGGCGAGCATAGGCCCGCCACTCGGATATCCTGACTATCGGATTTCCGCTGCGTGACCTTAACGCCCCCGGACATGTCCACACGAGACTCCATCGTTTGGAGGCACATAACGGAAGCGAAATTCACGTGGTTGTCAACCTTCACCATGACCTGAACGTCGTTCGTCGCCATCATTACCCGTCGCGCGTTACCCGAGCTTCCTGCCATAACCTACTGAATTGGGCGGGGGTTAGCAAGGGCGGAAGGGAAACCATGCAACCTCCGGCCGTGACCCAGATCAGCATGGGCGAGAGAAACCGGTGAGGGCGAGAAGAAGGACGAACAGAAGCGGTTCATGTCCTTGCGTCCCTTTTGTGTGTCTTTTCGCTTCTTTCGGCGCTACATGTCCTGGCCCTTCTTCGGTTCCTTCCCTCAAGAAGAGCGGTGGGCGGAGCCCACCCTACCGCTGGCGCCCGGCCGGGGGAACCGGATGACACGGAGCGTTACCGCTGGCGCCCGGCCGGGGGAACCGGATGGCGCGGGGCGCCTTCTTTGACCTGCGCCAGGGGATGGCTTGCCGGGAGCCGAGGTTCCTGGCACTCTGGCGGCCGTGGAGCGAGGGATGATCTGCAGGAACGAGCAGAGACCGTCTATGTCCTTACCTCCTTTTTGCGTGTCCTTTCGTTTCTTTCGGCGCTACATGTCCTGGCCCTTCTTCGGCTCCTTCCCTCAAGAAGAGCGGTGGGCGGAGCCCACCCTACCGCTGCCGCCCGATCATGGGTCCCTTATCCCGCCTCCACCTACGGCGGCTTCTTCGTTTTCTGCTTTCGACCTCCGCGCCTCTGCGTCTCCACGCGAGGCTTCTTCCTCGCGGTGGCTCGTGATTCGTGGCCCGTGGTCCGGCGGGGCCGCGGCTTCGTCGTGCGTCTGGCGTCGTGCGTCTGGCGTTTCGATTCTCTGCCTTTGGCCTTTTCACTTTTACCTTCTGGCTTGTCTCCTTTCTCGTTTTCCGCCAGCCATTTCGCGTGCACCTCCTTGCGCCTCTCGCGCGGCCATTCGTCGGGGAAGTTCAGGTAGCCGAATTCGCCGTGATGCTCGACCGCCGCACGGTCGTAGGCGCGGGCGGCGTCCGCCTCCTCGTCGAAGGAGCCGAGGTAGGTCTTCTTGCCGTTGATGCGAATCTCCGCGTAGCACTTGCGCCGGCCCGAGCGGTACGTGCGGTACTCGACCCCTTTGAACCGGCTGGCGGAGCCGCCCTTGGTGGCCTGGTTGAGGATGTTCTCCCGCTGGGTGCAGACGCGCAGATTGTCGCGCGTGTTGTCCAGCTTGTTGCGGTCGGCGTGATCCACTTTCATCCCTGCCGGCGGCTGCATGATCTCACGATGCATGTAGACCTGCTTGCCTTTCTCCCACCGGCCGGCATACCCATTGATCAGGTGCCATTTCCATTGGCTGAGCCATTCATAGTCCGCGGCGTCCACGTAGGCGTAGAGGCCGTCGCCCAATGGGATTTGTTTGGCCCCTTTCGCGGGGTCGGCGGGCTTGGGACGGTAGTTGCGGCAGATGCCCTCGCCGCGAACCGGACGCATGCGGCCCAGTGAGTCCGGATGGTTGGCGCACGCCGGACGGGCGAACCATCCGGTGGTCATGCACACCAGCATGTGGAACGGGTCGACGTAAGAATACCGGCAGTTGCGGCAACACTCGGTTTTCGCCATGCTCTCCCTTCCTTTCTGCGCGACGACCCGCCGGCCGCGAGGCGCCGGCTTCCTATGTATGTTGGCCAATGCGACCTTCTTGTATGATAATCGCACAACAACGTGGATGCAAGATAAATACCATGCCTTTGGCACAGAAAAATGGACAATCGTAAGTCCCTGTCCCCCAAGGGTTAACCGCTTCGAACGGAAGACGCGTGGCGAGAATCCGCGGCGGGCATGGGTTGCGGGACCGCTCCGCCTTGGGAGGCGGTCGCTTCCGGCCTTCGCGGCTTGGCGGCACCACGGGAGGAGGCCCGACATCCTTCTTCCGTGGCGGTTCTCACAGCGCGACTTTTGTCATGCTGTGGGTATAGCCCGGTTCGTAGAACCGGAGCCCTCCAATCCCGCCGGACCTATCGCGTAGGAATTCGATAAACAGCCGGTCATCGTATTGGAAGTGCCATCTTCCCTCCTCCGTCGGAGGATCCTGGAGCTCGAAGATGAGCAGGCCGGGGATGTCGAATCCGAGGTGCTCATTGTGGATCAGGACGGTGAACTCCTGCCCCTTCGAAGCGGCGGACTGCGAAATGTACGTGCCCAGATACGGCTGGTATCGCGCGACGATTTCCGGGGGAGGGGTATACTCAGGATGGACCAGAAGCCCGTCCAGTTCCGTTTCCAGTCGGATGCCCGTAACCTGACCTCTGGATTGCGTGAAATAAAGAACGATCATATCGTGTTCGGGGAAGGCCCAGGCCCACGTGCCGTCGGACCCGCTGTGGCCGAAGACCTGCACCTGCCCGTTCGCAGAGACGTTGAGGACGGACATCTGCCCATAGTGGACCTGCGTGAAGGGAAAGCCGGTCAGTGCCGGCAGGTCGGAACCGAGGCCGGTCATGAGGGAGACCGGCGTGAGGATGCGAGCGACGGCCTCCTCCGACAGAATTCGGCTTCCGTCATAGGTCCCGCCCTTCATGAGCATGGACAGGAACTTGGCATAGTCGCGCGGGGTGCTGTACAGGCTCTGCGAGCCCCAGGCAAAGGGATAGAAGGGTTGTCCCGGTATCCACGCTTTCTGCCACGATCCCGGCGTTCCGATATAGAGGCTGGCGAACCGGTCCAGCGGAGCCTCCGGTTCCGTGACATAGAAGGTGTCATTCATGTCCAGGGGACGGAGAAGCCGGTCCCTCACAAACCTGTCCAAGGTGACGCCGGAGACAACCTCCACCACGGCACCCAACGCCTCCGAACCGGCATCGCTGTACCAGAACTTGCTGCCGGGCGTGAACTCAGGTCCCTTCTCGCCGATGGAATTCGCAAAGGAATACAGATCGCCGAATTCATCGAGGCTCGTCAAGGTGGACAGGGGCAGGCCGCTGCGATGCGTGAGGAGCTGTTCGATGGTAATGCCGCCGGATCGCGCATTGTCAAAGCCGGGGAGATATTGGGCGACTCTGTCATCCAGTCGCAATCGGCCCTCATCGATCAGGATCTGGGCACTGGCCCCGGTGAGCATCTTCGTCATCGACCTGATGTTGAAGATCGTGTTGGGCTCCATCCTTTTCAGCTCTTCACGATCCCGCCATCCGTAGGCCTCGTGCAGGACGGTGTGTCCGCCCGCTATCACGAGAAACTCGGCGCCGACGATATAGTCCTCACCGCAGTATTCCTGGATGGTGGCGGACAGCTCTGCGAGGGTCTCCGCCGGCACGCCGTGTCTTTCAGGATCAGCGAAAGGAAGGCAGGGGTCCTCCATCGCCCGGCCCGAAGCCCGGACGAGGCGGTGCGTGCCTGTTTCGGCCTCTCCCTGTGCCGTGGAATACGCAACAACGAAGACGCCCAGCACGACCAGGGATACCGCCAACGTCTGTCTCCCCTTCATTTCGATCACCTCCTACTGCGACTTCGACCTTTCGCGATGAGCTATCCCATAACTACGACGCCCATCTCGTAGGAATCTTCAAAATACCGTCAGGCACCTTCCCCCATTACACATTATACAGTCTCCCTTCTGCTGTAGACGCATGATTCGCGGATGGCGCAACGGGAAATCAGACGCGCCGCGTGTCTTCTCCAGCCTGAGGTGAGCAGACCGGTCCAGGAAGTGCACTACGTTCGCCGACGGCGCCGCGACCGCCGAGGAGACTCGCCCGCACGGGGACACAACGGTCCTTGTTCATCCAATTTGACGGCTCTTTTTCCTTGACACAAAGGCGGCCGATGTGGTAGGAATTACATCAGTGGAGCTTGTGAGTCGGCAGTCGGGCATCCGTGGTCCTGGGTCATGGAGTGGGTGTCATTCTTTGAGTGTCCCGGCGGGGAGGCGCCGGTGGAGGTCCTGCGAAGCACGTGGTCTTGAGAGGCGACTCTCTGTCCCGCGGTTCGGAGATCCGTATTTCGATTTGTGGCTCGCATTGTCTGGTTGAAGGAAGGAGGTGGCGTCCAGCCGTACACTGCTATCCTGTGCAGAGACAGTAGAAGGAGCGTGAGGTTCACTCCCGGTTGCTCCGGCGTGTGGCCGGAGCACAACTCTCAACTAAGGTGACTTGTAGCGAGGAGAACTGTCATGCGTAACACACTGTGCTTGGCTTCATTTGTGTTGGTCCTGAGCCTGGCCTTCGCCGGCGGGACGAAAGCGGCCGATCCCAATTTGGTCGGGTGGTGGCCCTTGAATGAGGGCGCCGGGGATGTTGTCCTGGATTTATCCGACACCGGCGTCGACGGCACGATCAACAACCCCAACGGCGGCCTGGGCGTGGACGGCTCGGTCTGGGTCGAGGACGCCGAGCGGGGCATGGTCATCAGTTTCAACGGTGAGGCGACGGGTGCTTATGTTCGCGCCGGCACCATCCCCCAGATGACCCTGACGAACGACTTCACCTGGGTCTTCTGGGCCAAGCAAGACGCCGGCCAGACCGGGAGCAACGATATCCTCTTCGGCAATCGCAAGGACGAGAACGCCGTCGATTTCGTGCCGCGTCAGTTCATCAAGTTCACGCCGACGAAATTCGAATGGCACATGAACGGCAACGGCAACGACAACCTGGAATATGACGATATTCCGGCCGACGTCTGGCTCCACCACGTGGTTGTCAAAGACGGCGATCAGTTGACCTATTACCGCAACGGCGCTGTCGCCAACTCGGGGACATTCACACAACCTCTGGACTTCCCTCAGCCCCTCTTCTTCGGCGGCGACAACGAGGGCGCGTCAGGCGAGAATTGGCGGGGATTCCTGAGCGACGCACGGATCTACAACAAGGCGCTGACAAAACTCGAGGTTCTGGCGGCCATGAACGGGGTCGAACAGATCAACATGGAGATCGGCTACGCCATCGTGCCCCCCGCGATCGACGGAGAGGTCGATGCGATCTGGGCGAGCGCAGCGGCGCACTCCTTCGTCCCGCTGGCTGATCCGGCCGATGGCTCCGGCACGTGGAAGGTGCTGTACGATGAGGAGAATCTCTATGTGATCATCGACGTGACCGACGACAGCCTGAAGAACGACTCGGCCAGCGCCTGGCAGGATGACAGCGTGGAAGTCTACTTCGACGGCGGCAACACGAAGCTGAGCACCGCGCTATCCGGCGATGACCACCAGTATACATTCGGGTGGACCGCGACCGACATCCAGGGGACCAACATTGCCGGATATACGGCGGGCATTGAACAGGCTCAGGTAACCACCGCCACCGGCTGGCGCATCGAGATCAAGATGCCGTGGACGTCGATCCAGGGCGCAGCCGCCCAAGCCGGTGACTTGATCGGTATCGACTGCTACTACAATGACGATGACGACGGCGGCGATTCCCGCGAAGGCAAGATGCTCTCGTATTCCGCCGTAGAAGGCTGGAACGATGCCTCCCAGTGGGCCACGGCCATCCTGGCAGCCGCGCCGAAACCCCTGGATCCGGGTGCAGAGGGTCTGGCCGCGTATTACGCATTCGAGAACGATGTGCTGGATGGCTCCGGCAACGGCAACGACGGGACCATCGTGGGCAATCCCACCTGGATCGACGGCGTGCAGGGGACGGCCCTGGAGTTCCACGGCCTCGGCGCTGCCGGCGGCGGCGGGGACTACATCAATTGCGGCAGCGGCGCCAGCCTGGACATCACCGGTCCGATCGCTCTGTCCCTGTGGATCCGACCCGACGCCGATGACCCGGAGGGAAAGGGCACCGAAACGGCGCCGATGGCCAAAGCATTCAGTACCGCCAGCCCGAGCTGGAGCTATCAGGTCCGCTACGGCTGGGGTAGCTCCAAGCCTTACATGGCGTTCACCTTCAATACGTCGCCCCGGGCGTGGGTCTATGTCGGCCAGAAGCTGACCCAAGGCGAGTGGAGCCACATCGCGTGCTCGCATGACGGCGCCACGCTGAAGTGCTATCTCGATGGCATAGAGACGGATTCGACTCCGATGGGCGCTATTACCAGCAGCCCGGCTCCCGTCCTCATCGGCTCGGATGGGTGGGGATGCGACTGGATCGGCGGCATCGACGAGGTGGCGATCTACAACCGGGCCCTGTCGCCCGAAGAGATCCTCTACCTGGCCGGGTTCAGAGTCCCCAAGGTCGATGTGACCGCAGCGGGCGATGCCGTGGTCGGCGTGCCCAATGACGGCGATTGGCCCGCGGCGGAGACGCCCGCACTGGCCTTCGATAACAACGTCAACACGAAGTTCCTGCACTTCAAAGGAGAGACGCAGGCCACCGGTGTCATAGTCACACCGTCCGTCGGCAGCACCGTAGTCACCGGTCTGACGTTCACGACGGCCAATGATGCCGTCGAGCGTGATCCGATCGCCTTCGAGCTCTACGGCTCGAATGACAGTGCCGACGGCCCCTGGACGCTGATCGCCTCCGGCGACATCGCTGATTTCGCGGGCGCCGCCCCCTGGCCGCGGTTCACCATGAACGCAACCCCGATCGAGTTCGCCAACGAGACGGCCTACGCACACTACCAAGTGCTCTTCCCGGCCGTGCGCAACCCGGCCGGCGCCAACAGCATGCAGATTGCCGAGATCGAACTCCTGAGTCTTTTGGAGTAATCTCTCACGAAGACGGCCAGGCGGTGAAATCAACTGACGGGTCGCACATTGAGGGCTGTGGGCAACCGCCCACAGCCCTTTCTATTGGGCCTGTTCCTCACCAGAGGAGGAAAGGGAGAGATCATGAAGCCGCCGAAGGGAATGATCGTCGATCATGCCGATGGCAACAAGGCCAACAATTGCCGGTTCAATCTCCGCGTCTGCACCCGCACGACGAAACCGCGGCCCCGCCGGATCACGGGGCACCGCTCGAAAGAAGCCTCGCGCAGAGGCGCAGGGACGCAGAGAGGGGAAACAAAGGATGAAGGCAGGGGGGGGCGGCAGGAAAGAAGGCCGGCCGGCCGCCCACGCCGGGATGACAAGGAGAGGCCACGAGCCTCCTGCCCAAAGAGGGGTCCCCTGATCAGGCGACAGCGGTAGGATGGGCTCCGCCCACCGCTCTTCTATTTGAGTTGAAGCCAATACCACGATCGGGCGTCCTGGCCGCTATTGTAGAGAGAATACGCGGCCAGAAAGATGTAGTCGCCCTTCGATGCATTGACATCAAAGACCACGGGGCGCTTCGACGCTGGCACGAGAGTCGGGGTATACGCGATCAGCCTGGCAGAAACCCTGCATCGGTCTACCCGAGACGCCTCTCCGAGAACCGTCGGGACGGTCGTCTTGTACATCAAGACGGCCCAATCCCAGAAATCCCGGTAAGACCAGGAGTCCTGGTCTTCATTCCCCTTGCAGGGAATCGCGTGCCAGGGTCCTTGAAAGGCATCATCCACTCTTTGACGCTTGGCGTTCGTGGCGCTGGATTCGTGGCTGACGGCCACGAATCCCTCCCACGACAGATCAGGGCTCTTGGAGAACTCCCCGAGGATTTCGTTCTCGCTGGCCCGGCGCCAATCATGATTCCGATACACTTCCACCTGTTTGCGTCCTGCCCCGGCCGTGAGCACGATGACGAGCGCGCCCAAGTGCCGTCGTGTGCCGTCGGACACCGGCAGGTGATGGTTGAATTGAAGCCACACAGGGTGGTGCTGTGCCTTAACCGCCTGCAACGCACCAGACTGCATGACCCAGAACGTGCCTGCCTCGTTGGCGGTGGGTCTGTTCGTGGCGCGCGGTAGAATGGATAGAGTGCCAAACGCAGTCTGAAAGAAGTTGCGCCGGGCCTGGAGTTCCCGCACTTGCCCCATGACAACATCAGGTGATCTGGGACATTCCTGGGAGAAGATGATCACCGCGCTGGCCAACAACATTAGGGATGATGAGAGTCCACACGATAAGACAGATCGATCCTTGATACGGCTCATACCATGATATCGCGCCAACATGGTCGCCTCCCAGACTGAATACCCACACGGCAAACGAGATGGTGGTTACGGCAATCTGACTCCTCGCCTGGATGCGGAATACACGTCGAAGATACACGGGTAACAGGACGAACAAGACCGTAATAACCGCATAGTAAGCAAGACGAGGAGCCTGTGCCGAGTCCAGCATCCCTTTAAGGGCAACGTAGGCGCTCACCCATTCCGCCGGGATCAGCTTGATGACCTTGTCCGCATAGCTGCTGGTTCGATCGATCGTTCTACCCATCTGATGACTTCCTCTCGCAGGTTCTCGGCAGAGAACCCTTTCTGTGCAGACCACAGGACTGCGTGGCAACACGGAGTACCGCTCATCTCAAAGAGGTTAAGCAAGGCCGCACATGTCAATAATATCGTCAATCGGGTCGTCATATCTTGAGCATTATGGGAGAAATGTGCCGGCGAAACGCGGAGACCACGGGTGGAGCCCACCCTGCCGCTGGCGCCCGGCCGGGAAAACCGGATGGCGCCGGGCGTCTTCTCCGACCTGCGACCAGGGGATGGCTTGCTGGGAGCCGAGATTCTTGGTATTCTGGCGGTCGTGGAGCAATGGACAATCCGCGGGGACGAGCAGAGGCGAGCAGGGACGGGACATGGACCGTAGTGGACGAGAGGAGGATGGGCAATGGGCGAGCCGGAGGGGTTGATTCCGAAGCATGGCGGATACCGCAGGCTCAAGAGCTTTCAGGTGGCGGAACTGATCTTCGATGTCACCGTGCGGTTCTGCGACCGGTATGTCGACAGGAAGAGCCGGACCCATGACCAGATGGTCCAGGCGGCGCGGTCGGGGTCGCGGAACATTGTCGAAGGGAGCCAGGCTTCGGGGACTTCGAAGAAGACCGAACTCAAGCTCACCGGCGTGGCGCGGGCGAGCCTCGAGGAATTGCGCCGGGACTACCTGTCCTTCCTGCGGCAACGCGGGCATCGCATCTGGGATGAAAGTGATCCCCGCCGGAGCGAGTTGATCGCACGGCGCTGCGCGAGCGCGGAGGACTTCGTCACCTGGACGCGCGATGTCCATGATGGACGTTGTGGACGCGATGGACAGAATGGACAGCGTGGGCAGAATCCATCCATCAAGTCCGTATCGTCCATGAAGTCCACCTACGCCGAGGTTTCCGCGAACGGCGCCCTGGCGCTGATCCAGGTCGCGGCCAGCCTGCTCGACCGCCAACTGGCCGCACAGGCCAAGGCCTTCGAAAACGACGGCGGCTTCATCGAGCGGCTCTACCGCATCCGCTCCCAGAAGCGCCGGGGCGGGAGGCCCTCGGATTGATTATGGATGATGGACGCTCGATCATTGAGGTGGAGACACCCGGCCTTTGCCGCTCTTCCGCGTCGTGCCCGTGACCCGTGGCCCGGCGGGACCTTCGTTTCGTCGTGCCGGGTGCCGGTGCCACGAGGGACCGACTGGTCAGGTCCCCGCCGCGAGGAAGGGCCCGTTGGCACTGGCCGTGATCCGCCGGTGGCCGTCGGTCCAGTGGTCGCGGTACCACGTGGACGGGGGGAACGTGTCGTTCCGTTCGGCCATGCGGGCTTTGAGCATGTCCCGGTACTTGTCCAGGCGCGAGAGATAGGCGGGGTCTTCCGCGAGGTTCTTCATCTGGAGCGGATCGACGACGTGGTCGAACAGGAACTCTTTGCGCGGGAGGTTCCTGGGGCCGCCGCCGCGGAGGATCGCATAGGTGAAGCGGTTGTCACGCACAGCCCGCCATTCGTGGCCGTCCTCCCAGATGGCGCAGGCGCCGGTGTTCATGAGCAGGGCCGCTTCGGGCTCGGGGCCGGATTTGCCCTGCGCCGGGTGGCTCAGGTCGGTGCCTTCCACACTCGCGGGGGTGTGCGCATGCAGGCCGGCCAAGCCCAGGAGCGTCGGCATGATGTCCGGCGTGTTCAGGCAGGCGTCGGAAATGGTCCCGGCGGGGATCTGGCCCTTCCACCGCATCAGGAACGGGACGCGGGCGGCCTCCTCGTAGAAGATGTTCTTCTTCATGCGGCCGTGAGCGCCGAACATCTCGCCGTGGTCGGAGGTGAAGACGATGAGCGTG
>Ga0209163_1002469_pt1 | contig 15428 bp, 14 predicted proteins | sample MTBAKSrepl2MetaG_FD_187457 | JGI IMG/M metagenome (GOLD analysis project Ga0209163, IMG submission 187457) | Enrichment culture microbial communities om Arthur Kill intertidal strait, New Jersey, USA, that are MTBE-degrading - MTBE-AKS2 (Arthur... | ecosystem: Environmental > Aquatic > Marine >...
ACCCTCAAACCCCGCAGTTAGCGAAATTTGATTAATAAATTAGGCATTTGTGATGAAGCATGATCAAATGGGTAACCATAAGAGGCTGCCGCCATGCTTCGTTACATCACGCAGTTTATCCAGTATTGCCAACTGGCCAACTTTTCCGGCCGGTCCATCCAGGCGCTTGAATCGCGATTGAACGAATTTAGCGCCTTTTTAAAGCAACGGCAAATTAAATCTTTCAAGCATGTCGGCTATTTGCAGCTCATCGAGTTTGCCGGCGATTTTCAGGCGCCATCGGTGCATGTGCGTAAATCGCGGATCTGGACCCTGCGCCAGTTTTACCATTTCCTGACCCTCAACGGTTATGTTGCCGAAAACATCGCCTTGCAGATGGCCTATCCCAAGATCGAGAAAACCGTTCCTCATTTTCTGACCCAGGATGAATACCAGCATATGGTCCGTCATTTTTGCAAGAAGGCACAGGATCTGGCAGGGCTGCGCGATCTTACCATTATTTTGCTGCTGGGTACTTTGGGCCTGCGCACCGGAACGCTGTGTGCTTTGGATATTTGTGATGTCGATGTCCAGTGCGGACTGCTCTGGGTCCAGGAAAAGGGCGGGCGTCGGCGCAACCTGGTGCTTCCCGGAACGTTGTGCAAGATCATGGACCAATACTTGCGCCTTTGTAGACGAAAGGCCGGCCCGCTGCTTTTGTCCAAACGCAAGCGGCGCATCTCCCAGCGCACTTTGCAGGATTTGTTCAGGTCGGCGGCCGATGAGCTGGGCGTTCATAAGAAGTTGCATGCCCGATTGTTCCGCCACAGTGCGGCCACGCATTTGAACCGGGCCTCGGACATCGAAATCACCCAGCAGGTGCTGGGCCACGCCTGGCGCTCCAATACCAACAAGTACACCCATCTAAATCCCGACCAGTACGCCGTTTATATGAAACAGCACCCTTATATGGGAAAGGAGGCGCCATGCTCGCCCTGATAGAAAAATACCAAATGCAGATTTCTAGGATCAATGGATTTGCATCGTCAACGGTGGAAACCTATTGCGGCTGCGTCCGGGCCTTTTGCGACTTTGCCGGAAGCGATCTTAAGATCGATCCGGTCACGGCCAATGGTCAACAGCTTCTCAAGTGGCTGCTTCAGTTAAAAAGCACCGGCATTGGGTTCAGCCGCTTGGAGCTTCATCACTACGCCTTGAATAGCTTTTTTGCTTTCCTGAAAAAAGCCGGGGTCAATCGATCCAACCCGGCCGAGGGGTTGCCGTTTTTGATCAGACATATTCGCGAGCGCACCCATTGCATCCCGGCGCAAGAGGCCTTTAGATTGCTGGGCTCGTTTGATCGGGCAACATTCCATGGCTTGCGCAATTATGTGATGGTCAGCCTGTTTTGGGCCTTGGGGCTAAGGACCAGTGAGCTGACCGGCTTGAAGGTAAAGGACTTTGAAATAGATCATGGCAAGCGCACCGGTTTGCTGCGCATTCATGGCAAGAACAAAAAGCAGCGGGCGCTGTTTGTCGTCGATCGGCTTTTTGACCAGTTGCTGATTTACCTTGCGCATCCCAACGCGCCCAAGCGACTATCCTCGCCGCTGTTTTTGGCGGATACGAAGAATACAGCCATCACAAATAACCGCGTTCAGCGCCTGGTCAAGGATCAGGCTCGCGGTGCCGGCTTGAAAAGTGAGGTGACCCCGCGCGTGCTGCGCCATTCGTTTGCCACCGAAATGTACCATCAGAAAGTACCCTTATCGGCTATCCAGGCCATGATGGGCCATGACTCGACGGCCGATACGTCGGTTTATGTGCATGTGTCTGAAAAGTTGCGCCAATTGGCCCTTGACCATATTCATATCGCAGGCGGGTGCCTATGAGGCTCTCTTCTAATCGCTTCTTCGATCATATCGACGACTTTGTCCGTTACCGGCAAAGGATCTATGAGTTGAGTCCGCAGACCATTAAAAGCAACCTGATCGATTTGAATCTGTTCAAGGGTTTTATCGAGACGCGAAAGGATAAAAGCATTAATGGCAAAGCCTTGATCGGCTTTCAGTACTACCTGAAAATGGAGCGCGGCAATTGCGGGAGCTCCATCAACCGCAAGATCTTTGCCCTGCGAAGCTATGGCAACTTTCTCAAACTCAACGCCGGGCCGCTGGCAGATTCCTTACCGTTTTACGATGTGCTCAAGATCCGCCAGGGCTACCGCAACCGTCCCCAGGCCCTGACCATGCAGCATATAAAGCGTTTATTTACCGCCATCGGCGCGGGCACGGTCCTTTCTGTGCGCGACTATGCGCTCTACGCGCTGATGTACCAGTTGGGGTTAAGAGTCGGTGAGGTCCATGCCCTTGACCTTGCCAGCCTTGATTTGGAGAATCACAAAATTACGGTACTGGGAAAAGGGCGCAAGGTGCGCACATTGCACATGAATGCCGAACTGATCGATATCCTGAGCCACTACCTCGCCGTGCGCCAGGTTTTTCTGAACAGCCATCTTTTGCCGGCTCTTTTTATCTCCAAAAAGGGAAATCGCTTGTCGATCCGCACCATGGAAGACAATCTTAAAAAGGTGCTGCTACGCGCGGATCTAAAGGCCCCTTTCAACATTAGCTGCCATACCTTACGCCACAGTCTGGCATCGCACTTGAACGAAAAAGGCACCGATATCCTCGTGATCCAGAGCATACTGGGCCATGCCACCTCGCGCAGCACCGAGCCCTATATCCACCCCTCGGATGCCATGGTTCGAAAAGCATTGGAAAAGCTACCGAGCATAAAATATGTCAAAGAGCAGATCCGGAAAGGAGAATTGAAATTGGGTTTTCAGAAATCTTTTAGACCCAAGCGGGAATGAATGCTTCTCTTTTAACTGCTTTCATCGTAATCGTTGTCGCCGCTTGGCACGATAGTGGTGGGGATTTGTCTTTCCTTCCCCATTGTCTAAATTTTTTGTAACCTTTTGTTGCAAAGGTCGCTGTTATGGAATAATCGGTAGGAAAGTAGTTTGTGAACATCGTGCTTTATCATCAAATCTCGGCTCTAATTGCGCCTAACTTGCGAGCTTACCGCGGGGTTCGTTCCGGCTGTACGGCGCCGGCTTAAAAATGGTTCGTTTAAGGCACGGCATTTCTCCCGGCGCCCGCACGAGCCGGTGGTTCGGCAACTTCTATTTCGATATTATCTATCTTAACAAGCGCATCACGGCCGTTTAATTCAGGATTCGATTTGCAATCGACTATCTTAACACGCAAATACTCCATTTTACGCCACTCAAGCGTGCCAAAATCAAAAAAGCATATTGGGCAAATCGTATGGTTTTCTCCTGATGGAATCCAATTAACGGGATGATCCCAATACCCGGAAGGGGGAATATCTCTATTAACGAAAATTGGTAATGAAGTGTCAAACTTACTGAATACTGCATATTCGCTTAAATCTGGCCCAATAGTATCCATGGGTATTGGTGGGGCTTTAATATCAAGGCGAGAAATAATTTGATCTTCAAACAATCTTAAACAAATGTCTTTAAAGGTATCAACTGAATCCCAATCGGCATCTCTTCGCATATATGAATTCCAAAGATGCCTTGTTGTTTCAAGGAAAAGATTAATTTCATCTGTAAGATTCATATCAAAATCTTTTCGTTAAAGCCGAACGCCGCGTGTCTGGGGCGGCATGCTCATCGCCGCCCCCAGCACACGCAGGTTATGACGTTTTAGCCTTTTCTTTTTCAAAATACTCCTTCAAGATAGGATCATATTTCTTGAAAAAGATATATACTGGGCCAATTCCCAAAGTGAGGCCTAAAAACATATTGTAATTTATTTGATTTTTTCCAAAACCATGCCATGCATGGTTATATCCGTCTTCATAAATAAGACCTGGTAAAATAAAAAAAGATATGAAGATTGGGATAACCATAACTATTACAGCAATGATTGTAGTATCCTCACCCCACGGCATTTCCACTAAGAGCGTTAATAAAGAAAATAAGAGGACAAACGGATACAACATCAGGCTGTATCGAACATAATAATAGACATATTTCAGGCTCTTATTTGATACCATTTAGTGGCTCTAATTCCTTTGGTAGAGTCATAACGCGGTTTTCAGCGGCGAGGGAACCGAGTCCGCTGCAAAAACAGGTTAAATTTCTCTTTTATTGCTTCAGCACGTATTGAAAACGTTTCACACAAATAGATAATGACAAGTACAATTACAGATGATATCGCTAACAACCCTCCCCAATATGCACTGGTAAGGTAGAAGGTCCAATAAAAGAGTAGACAAAATGAGGAAATGAGTAACCCTATCTCGGTGATGTCCCAAATAAAGCTGAAATGCCTTCTATTTAAGCGATCTTTTATAAGCCAGAATGGAAATGGCCAGAAAAATGGTAACATAAAAATAAAGCTTGATGGTTCACTCAACTTTATTTTCTTCACTGGGATCAAATAATCATACGAAATTCTCGTTTGCTCTTTGATTATCGTTTCGCCATCAGGAAGGATATGTATTTCCTTATTTGTGCATCTTGATAACGGCAAAACAAAGCATATCAGTAGTAATATTGCTGCAATCCTTTTCGTTCTAATGGCACTCATGGCATCTCAAATTTAACATTAATATTATGCGGACAGTCCGCTTTACGCGGTATTTCAAGCGAGCTTCAGGAACATCCGCTGTTTTTGGTCAAGATATTTGAGGTTTTGTTTCACTCGGGAATCGATATTTTTATAGTCCCCATCTTGCTGAATGATCAATATAATTCTTGAGAAGATGGTTTTTTGTGGGATTGTTCGACGGTGCCAGGCTTGAAGCGCGCATGTCCGGGTTTTGCGGTAAATAACCGTGTAAAGCGGACTTCCGCTTAATTCCTGATTGGCATTATACGAAAGATGGACACGCAACTCGGGTCCCGGCAGCGGGGGCTGTTACCGGGTTGCGGGCCTTTGGCCGAGAAGGCGGCGCGGCAGGCGCCTACTACATTCGGGTCGGCGCATCGGTTGCGGTGATACTTTACCGGCATGTCGAATCCCGGCAGGTCACCTGGGTGGCCAGGTCCGTATCTGCGTCTCAAACAGGTTGACATAAAATTGAAATCCCATGCGGAAGCTGAAAAATTGAACGCGTATGCCGTCATCTTGGCCCAGTAGGGCTTCGAAAGTTTCGGGGACGCAGCTGCCTTGCTCCCAGGACGGCCCGCGGAACCATGCGGGGTGCCCCAAACCGGCATGGCGATCCTATGAAAATCGCATGCGGCATCAAAAAAAGCTGAATGGAAATGCCCATGAAAATGGAAGCGCTGCGGTGGTGCGAGCGGTGCTCGGCAGCCGCTGCTCAATATTGAGGTTGACCTGAAAAATCGTATTTGGCATAGTCGCCAATCGATTCCCGTCCCAAGACCTTCATCTCATCACTTCTTGCCGCGACGCTCTTTTCCTGGCCTGGCGCATTGCCGAAGGGAATCAAGGCCCGCCTGGCGGGCGGACCGGGTTTTCGGCCACGGGCCGAACCGCGGGTTGCTATCCGGGGGCTTGCCGCCCTGATTTGCTAGCAGTCATTTCAAAACCATCAATCAGGGTCAAAGCCACGTGTCGAGGCGTAGCCGGCAGGCGAAGACTGACGGGACAAGGTGGACAACCGCTTTGCAGCGCCTTTCGACAGGGCTGCGGTCCGTTTCGGCTTTGGGCGACGGTCCGCCGGAGGGGTGCGCAGCGGACCGACGTATAAAATCGATGAGGGTTTGCGCCAGGGCGCAAGCCTTGGATGTGCGCTTCCCGTGTCGGCAACCGGCTTTGCCGCCGCGATGGTGAACGCGGCGGCGCCGATGCGGGGCTATTTTAAACCTTGCCCCCAAAGCTTCAAGGGCTGGGGGTAACCCGGGAAGGAGGAAGACGATGTCGGATCAACTCGCTTATGAGGCTGTTCTGGCGGAAGTACAGGCCATGGCGGACGGCGCGGCGGGCATGCCCAAGATGCCTGTGGACGCGTTTATTCACAAGGCGCTGCGGTTTGTCTGCGGTCCCAAACCGCTGCGCAGGCTGGGTTGAGCGGCCTTTATGCGTTCAGCAAAGGGATCGCTTCGGCGCTCTTCTTATCCTCATCCGATAGCAGGCCGCTAAAGCTGTAGACATGGACGCCCTTTTCCGTAATGCTTTTGTCGCAGATTTGCTGCGCATACATTCTCTCTAAAATGTCGGAGGATTCCTGATAGGTTAAGCGGCTGTCTTTGGCCAGTTCCATGGCGGTGAGCAGGCCACCGCGATCGTTGGCGATTTTAAAGATGAGGTTTTCGAGCGCTTCTTTCTTGAGGTGCTGCAATTTGCTTCTCACATAAAGGAAAAGGCCTATAAACAATGCATCCATGATCAAGCACAGCACCAGCACCAAAACAGCGTTCTCTTGCTGCCTGGCGATCATCAAAAGTGAAAATAGCGTAAGCAGTACCAGGCAGGATAGCACCATAAGCGTGATGACGTTTAGAACCGAGAAGAATGTTTTCACTTTGAACGCACCTCTTCTAATGATGTCAAAATACGGATTCAGATGTTCTCTTTTCGAATCGACTACGAAGCGCCCTGTAGCACCTGACGCACGGTGTGTGCCAGATCCGCATAGAGTACCGGCTTCATAAGCACGGCGCTGATTCCGATGGCTTTCGTTGTGGGGGCCTGGATCCGCTCGCTGAATCCGCTGCATAGGATTATGGGGATATCGGGCCGGATGGCTTTTATTTGACGGGCCATTTCATCACCGCTCATCTTCGGCATGGTCATATCGCTGATGACCAGATCGTATTTATGGGGATCGGCGCGAAAGGCCTCGATGGCGTCGATGGCGCTGGCCCTGGTTTCCACCCGGTAGCCCAGCCGTTCCAACAACACCCGGCCAAGGTCGATCAACGCTTTTTCGTCGTCCACGAAAAGGATGCACTCGCTGCCGGTGGGGAGCTGCTCGGCGTGCACGCCAGCAGCTTGGGCGGCTGTATCGGCGACCGGGAGAAATACGTGAAATGCCGTGCCGATCCCCAATTCGCTGTAGACCTTGATGCTGCCGCCATGGTTCTTGACGATGCCGTGTACGGTGGCAAGACCCAGGCCGGTGCCTTCGCCGACGGGCCTGGTAGTGAAATATGGGTCGAATATTCGATTGATCCTATCTGGTGGAATCCCGCAGCCGGTGTCGGCAATGGAAAGCTTGAGGTAACTTCCCGGATTCATCTCAGGGTAACTCAGCGCGTCCTGATCTTGGATGGCAACCGCCGTCAGGCTTATATTCAGAATGCCGCCCGTGGTTTTCATTGCGTGGTAAGCATTGGTGCACAGGTTCATGACGATCTGGTGGATGTGGATTTCATCTGCGAACACCGGGGCAAGATTCGGTGAGATGCTTTTCTGGATTTCAATATTCGCCGGCAAGCTCGCTTTGATAAGTTTTAACGCCTCATTTACGATCCGGCGAACATCCGTCGGGCCTTTTTCCGATTCGCCCTGACGGCTGAACATAAGAATTTGGCGCACCAGGTCTTTTGCGCGTTGGCCTGCCTGGAAGATTTGGGAGAGATGTTGCCTGAGATCGGAATCCGCCGGAGAAGCGAGTTGCGCCAACTGTGTATATCCCAATATTCCGGCAAGAATATTGTTGAAATCATGGGCGATCCCGCCGGCCAGGGTTCCCAGTGACTCCATTTTCTGGGCCTCGCGCATTTGGGCTTCCATTTTGAGGCGCTGCTTTTCGGCTTCTTTTCGTTCGGAAATGTCTTTAACAAACGAGACGCTATAGGGTACTTCGTTGAACTCCAACGTGATTCCGCTAATTTCGACGGGAATATCGGTGCCGTCCTTGCTGCGATGGACGGTCTCAAAAGTGGTAATGCCTTCGATCTGCTGCTGCCGGCGCCAAATCTGCTCGATATCCTGGGGCGAATGGCCCCGATCGATATCCAGCACATTCATCTGGCAGAGCTTTTCCTTGGTGTACCCGAGATATTGGCAGGCGTGCTCGTTGACCTTGGTGATATAGCCGCCGTCCTTGATCAGAAAAATACCGAGTGGGGCCTTGTCGAAAATAAAGTCAGTAATGCGCAATGCTTCATACATGCGCTTGCGTTCCGTGATGTCTTTGGTGAGCACCATGGAGTAACGGCGGCCCTCGAATTCGATCAGCGTTACGGTCATTTCAATCGGGAAAAACGAGCCATCCTTCCTGCGATGCTGGCTCTCGAAAGTGTCGGCGCCGTGATCGCATAACTTTTGCCACAGCAACGGCCACATCTCCCGATTTACGATGGCATCGATGTCAAAGACCGACATCTTCAAGAGCTCTGCCGGTGGATAACCGAGGGAATCGCATGCTTTGCGGTTGGTGTAAAGGATGCGACCATCCTGGTCCAACCGGAAGGCACAGACCGATGCGTGATCCAGGCAAAATTTGGATAGCCGATTTTCCTGGTAGTCGTCGATTGCGAAATTGTCGTGGGCGCTTCCCAAGTGGCCCCCCTTTTCAGCTAAACCGGACGCAGTCGGTGAGATTTCGCTTGAATATCATGAGTGCTCTAGATGCCACTTCCGTACGAAACGCCAATTCGCCCAACGCTTGATCACTGGCTTCAGGGAGCATGGCGTAGTCATAAACCAGTGCAGTGAATTGTTACCCGCTTAGAATTAGAAGCCATTGCAATTTTCACGCTAAATTCCCACCCCAGTCGGTATCACGCCTTAAGAATAAGAAGCATTTCGCTTTGCACCGTAATTTCATACGAAGCTTCTGGAACGAAGGCCCTTGATGGTTAACACACTTGAGCTTTGTTTCATCTGGGAATCAATTTTTTATAGACCCCATCTTGTTGATGGATCAATATAATTCTTCATGATTCTTTATATTTCTTCTCGAAGGCCCTTTTTACCGGCGCGTTCGATGGTTGCGGCTGCTGGAAACGCCGGCCTTGGATGAGGGTCCAATTCCTTGCTTGGGGCGGGTTAGGCGAGGTTCACCGACAGAGGCGGCAGCCATGGGGTTTGATCGGGGGCCGAGGTGCAGTATTAGCTTCCGGCCAAGGATGGTGCATGCCGGCTTTGCGGTCAGGCGCCGGTCGGCAACGGATTGAGCAGGTTGGGCGGCTGGCCGGTGGTCAGGGCCGCTACGAGGTTCTGGGCGGCCAGCAGGGCCATGGCGTGGCGCGTGGCCGCCGACGAACTGGCGATGTGGGGCGTGAGCACGACGTTCTTGAAACCTATGAGGGCCGGATTCAAGGCCGGTTCGTTTTCGAAGACATCCAGACCGGCGCCGGCCAGGCGGCCGCCGGCCAAGGCCTCTACCAGGGCCGCGTCGTCGACCACGCCGCCGCGGGCGGCATTGATCAGGATGGCGCCGGGCTTCATCAGGGCCAGTTCCGCCGGGCCGATGAGGTGGTGGGTCGCCGGCGCATAGGGCACGTGCAGGCTGAGGATGTCGGTGCGGGCCAGGAGCTCTTCCTTGGTGACGTAGACGGCGTTGCAGGCGCGCGCCACCTCGGCCGTCACCCGCCGCGTGCTGTGGTACAGCACCGGCATGTCGAAGCCTGCGGCCCGGCGCGCCACCTTCTGACCGATGCGGCCGAATCCCAGAATTCCCAACGTGGCGTGGTGCACATCCAGGCCCAGGAACTGTTTGAGGTACCAACCCTTCCACCCGCCGGCGCGCAGATGGGCGTCGGACTCGACCACCCGCCGGGCCGTGGCCAGGATCAGGGCCCAGGTGAAATCGGCGGTGCTGTCGTCGAGCACGCCGGGGGTGTTGGTGACCATGACCCCGGCCCGGGAGCAGGCCGCAAGATCGATGTTGTTGAAGCCCACGGCGATGTTGCACACGGCTTTGAGCGTGGGACAGCCGGCGAGCAGCGGCCCATCCACGCGGTCCACCAGGGTGGTCATGACCCCGGCCTTGTCGGCCAGATTGCGGGCCAGGGTCGGCGGGTCCATGGGACGGTCGTCCTGGTTGGCTTGCACCTCGAAATGCTCGGCCAACATCTCCAGCACGTCGTCAAAGATTTCACGGGTGACTAGTATTTTGGGTTTCATGATCCTTTTTCCTTCGGCTGTGTATCGGCCTCACATTTTAACCCGGCAGTTAATGGTGCCAGTCTGTCGTGCCGGACTTTATCCGGCATCCAGCGGGAACTCTGGATTCCCGCCTGCGCGGGAATGACACGGGGCTGGTGCGGTTCTATTGGTACACCAGCGACGGCAACCATAGCCCGATCGCCGGAAACAGGTAGAGCAGGGCCAGCATGACCACCTGGATGGCCATGAACGGCAGCATGCCCATGAAGATCTGGTTGAGCGTGACATGGCTCGGCGCCACCCCCTTGAGATAGAAGGCGGCCATGGCCACCGGCGGCGAGAGAAAGGCCGTTTGCAGGTTGATCGCCACCAGCAGCCCGAAGAACAGCGGATCGATGTTGAAGTGCGCCAGCAGCGGCAGGAAAATCGGCATGAAGATCACGATGATTTCGGTCCACTCCAGGGGCCAGCCCAGCAGGAAGATAATGGCCTGGGCCAGCAGCATGAACTGCACGGGGGTCAAGTCCATGGAAATGACCCAGGTGTTGATGATCTCCTGTCCGCCGAGCAGGGCGAAGGCCGCGGCGAAAATGCTGGAGCCGACAAACAGCCAGCACACCATCGCGCTGGTTTTGGCCGTGAGAAAGACCGACTCTTTGATCATGCGCGGGTTGAGCTGCCGGTAGGCCGCCGCCAGCACGAATCCGCCGAACGAGCCCATGGCCGCGGCTTCGGTGGGGGTGGCCAGCCCGACGACGATGGTGCCCAGCACGCCGAGGATCAACATCGCCAGGGGGAAAAACGAGCCCAGCAGCATCTTGAAGATTTCGAGGCGCACGAAGGTAAAGATCAGGTAGAAGATCGCCAGTGCGCCGGCGATAATGCCGACCGTGATCCAGTAGCCGAGGGGCAGTGGTTTGCGCCGGCCCGTCTGGTCCGAAGCCTCCGCCTCAGGCGCCGGGGGGGGCTGATCGACCGCTTCGGGTTCCTGCAAGCCCCCGTTTTCGGCGGCCGGGACGTCGGTTTCCGGCTCCTGTAAGCCGCCGCCGGTGCTTTCCTGCGCCTGGCTCCACGAGCCCAAGGGCACTAGGCCCTCGGGCAGTTCTTCTTCGGGTGCGGTCAGGGACAGGTAGATCGATCCCATGAGCAGGATCGCCGCCAGGGCCGGCAACAGGGCGACGATCAGGTGCCGGACCAGCGTGCCCAGGGGCACCTCGGCATTGCGGCGCCCCTTGAGCGCCCCGATCAGCCCGACCATGACGTTGCGGCTGCGCGTGCGGGTGATGATTTTTGCAAAGCGGGGCAACGGCACGCGCCGGTCGGCCTCGGATAGCGGCGGCGCCGCGCGGGGCTTGAATTTGGCATAGAGGATGACGCTGCCGACATACATTCCCGCCAGGATCAGGCCGGGGAAAAAAGCGCCGGCGTAAAGCTTGACCACCGATACCCCGGCCGTGGCGCCATACAGGATCAACAGCACCGAGGGCGGGATCAAAATGCCCAGGGTACCGCCGGCGGTCACGGCGCCTGCCGCCAGTTTGACGTTGTAGCCGGCTTTGAGCATGGCCGGGAAAGCGAGTAGGCCCATGAGGGTCACCACCGCGCCGATGATCCCGGTGGCGGTGGAGAAGACCGCACAGGTCACAATCGTGGCCACCGCCAGCGAGCCCGGAATGCGGGAGGTGGCCAGGTGCAGCCCCTTGAAAAGCCTTTCGATCAAGTTGGCGCGCTCGACCAGATAGCCCATGAACACGAAAAGGGGCACGGCGATCAACACGTCGTTGTTCATCACCGCATAGGCCCGGTGCACCATCAGGTCCAGGGTGCGCACCACGGCCGTACCCGGGTTCTGGCCGTGATAGAAGAGAAACGTGAAGGTCGTGCCCATGCCCATCAGGGTGAAGGCGGTGGGAAAGCCGAGCATGATCGTTACCACGATCATGGCCAGCATCAGCAGGCCCAGGTGGCCGTTGGTCATCTGCGCGGGCGGGGGCATCAACCAGAACACCCCGATCACCACCAGGGCCATGATCGAGAGTCCGAACCAGACTTCCTTTTTCACTCGTCACGCCCTTTCCCGGCCCTGTCCTGGGCATCGGCCGCGGCGATATCCTCCTCTTTGGCATGCACCATGGCCTTGAGCTGGTCGACATCGACCTCCTTGACATCCTCCTGGCGCGAGGGCCACTGCCCCTGCTTGAGGCACAGGACACAGCGCACGATTTCGACCAGGCCCTGGGCCAACAGAATCGTTCCGGCCGCCGGAATGACGGCTTTGAACATATAGATGGGGGGGCCGGCCGAGCCGATGCTGGAGCGTTCGCGGATCGCCCAGGATTCGGCCGCGTAGTCGTAACCGGCCCAGCACAGGGCCACCACGCCGGGCAAAAAGAACAGGAAGTACAAAAACAGATCCAGGCCGGCCTGCAGGCGCGGCGGGAAAAAGCCGTAAAGCACATCGCCGCGCACGTGGCCGTTCTTCGATAGGGTGTAGGCCCCCGACATCATGAACAAGGTCCCATACATGATGAGCATGACATCGAAAGCATAGGGATGCGGGGTGTTCAGGGCGTAGCGCGAAAACACTTCATAAGTGATCAGAAAGGTGAGCGCCACGATGAGCCAGGAGAAGAATTTGCCCACCCAGGTGCTGATTTTGTCTATCGTCAGCAGCAGTTTCTGCATATCCGATCCTTCCTGGAATTCAGCGGCCATCCGGCAACCCCTGTCCGGATGGCCGCTCGACACGATCTAACCGTTCAGCCCTTCAGCTTTTTCCTTTCGGCTTAGCAGGGGCCTTTTTGCCGAAATAGTGGGCATGGGCCATGCGCCGGTTGACATTGGTATCCTGATCCCAACTCACGGCGCGCGCCGCGAAGGCTTTCTGGGACTCGACGATCTCCTTGAACAGCGGATTTTTCGCGCTTTTTTGTTCCACAACCTTATCGTACACATCGAGCTCTTTTTGCAGGAGCGCATCGGGCGTTTTGTAAAATTTGACGTTATCCTTTTTTTGCATTTCGAGGTAGTCCTTGGAGTAGCGGTCGATCGCTTTCCACGACATATCGGCCGAGGCCGCCTCCACGGCGTTTTCGATAACGGCCTTCATCTTGTCCGGCAGGCCATTGAACTTGTCCTTGTTGAACAGGATCTCGAACGATTCGGCATTCTGGTGGTAGCTTTGCAGCATGCACACCTTGGACACGTCCGGGAAGCCGAGCAGCCGGTCGGATGAGGCGTTGTTGAATTCGGCCCCGTCGAGCAGGCCGCGATCGAGGGCCGGTACGATCTCGCCGCCGGGCAGGGCGTTGACGGCCGCCCCCAGGCCGGTGAACACGTCAATGGAAATGCCCACGGTGCGAAACTTGACGCCCTGGAGGTCTTCGGCCTTGGCGATCGGCTTTTTGAACCAGCCCAGGGGCTGGGTCGGCATGGGCCCGTAGGCGAACGAGACCACATTGGCGCCGATGGATTCGTAAATTTTGGCCAGCAACTCCTTGCCACCGCCATATTTGTGCCAGGCCAGCAACATGTTGGCATCCATGGCATAGGCCGGGCCCGAGCCCCACAAGGCGAGCGCCTCCTGCTTGCCGTAATGGTAGACCATGACCCCGTGGCCGCCGTCGAGGGTTCCCTTGGAGACCGCCTCGAGCAGGCCGAAGGCCGGTACCACGGCGCCGGCCGGCAGCACTTCAATCTTCAGGTCTCCGCCGGTCATGTCGTTGACTTTCTTGGCGAAATCCAGGGCGTACTCGTGAAAGATGTCCTTGGTCGGCCAGGTGCTCTGCCAGCGCATGGTGATCGGTCCTTGGGCCTTGACGATGGTGGGAAAACCCAGGGACAGGGTCGCGGCCCCGGCCGCCGCCACCGCCGACGTCAAAAATTCCCGGCGACCGCCCATCTGTGGTGTATCGGCCTTACCCTTTTTACTCCCCGCTCTGACTTTCTTTGCTTCCATTCGGCTGCCTCCTTGATGGTTGTGCGAAGACCCCTGGGTCCCCGCCTATTGGATGTGCTGAACTGGAACTGGGCCAAAAACGGCATCGAACCTTACGTGTGGATCCCAAGCGAAGCGATTGAAGATCTTTACTGGCCGTGGATGGGCGAGATGGGTCTTGCAGCGTGCAAATACACAATGTGAATAGTATTCATTGGATTATATTGCCTCATTAAATAAGCAAACCCTATTGTATGAACACAATTGCTGGTTTAAATTGCCGGTAGTCACGTTGTCAAGGGAAATAGCGCCGGCCATCGCTGGCAGCGACGTAGAAGCAAAGGAGATTGCCATGCAAGTCGGATTCATCGGCCTCGGTATCATGGGAAAACCCATGGCCGGGCACTTGTTGCAAGGAGGCCACACGCTTCACCTGCATAGTCGCAGCGGCGTGCCCCAAGATTTGAGCGCCGCGGGTGCCGGGGCCTGCGGCTCTTCCTGGGAAGTGGCCCAGCGCGCCGAGGTGATCATCACCATGCTGCCGGACACCCCCGATGTGGAAACGGTGCTGTTCGGCGCGGCCGGCGTGGCCGAAGGGTTGTCCGCCGGCAAAGTCGTCGTGGACATGAGCTCGATCTCACCCATGGCCACCAAGGCGTTTGCCCGACGTATCAACGCCCTGGGCTGCGAGTACCTCGACGCCCCGGTTTCCGGCGGCCAGGTGGGGGCCCAGAACGCATCCCTGACCATTATGGTCGGCGGCCCCCGGGATACGTTCGAGCGGGTCGAGCCCCTGTTGCGCCTGATGGGCAAGAACATCACCCTGGTGGGCGCCAACGGCGACGGCCAGACCGCCAAGGTCGCCAACCAGATCATCGTGGCCTTGAACATCGAGGCCGTGGCCGAAGCCCTGCTCTTTGCCGCCAAGGCCGGCGCCGATCCCGCCAAGGTGCGCCAGGCCCTGCTGGGGGGCTTTGCCAACTCGCGCGTCCTGGAGGTGCATGGCGAGCGCATGGTCCAGCGCACCTTCGATCCGGGCTTTCGCATCGAACTGCACCAGAAGGATCTGAATCTGGCGCTGGCCAACGCCCGCCAGCTCGGCCTGAGCCTGCCCAACACGGCCACGGCCCAGGAGCTGTTCAATGCCTGTGCCGCCCACGGGGGCAAGGCCTGGGATCATTCGGCCATGGTGCGGGCCCTGGAGATGCTGGCCGACTTTCAGATCGGGCAGAAGCCGTAGGGTTAGAAACAAATCTCTTTGAAACAGCGCACGGGCCGATTCGCTTCGTCATCCCACAAATGCAGGGAGTTGCCCTGACAGCGCGTCCACTCTTTGCAGGTGCGGCAATCGCCCTGGCGCATCCAGTCACGCTGGCGCATGCGCTGGTAGCGGTTTTCCCAGACATCTTTGAAATCGTCGTGGCGGATGTTGCCCTGCACGAACTGGC
>Ga0209163_1002486_pt1 | contig 15368 bp, 8 predicted proteins | sample MTBAKSrepl2MetaG_FD_187457 | JGI IMG/M metagenome (GOLD analysis project Ga0209163, IMG submission 187457) | Enrichment culture microbial communities om Arthur Kill intertidal strait, New Jersey, USA, that are MTBE-degrading - MTBE-AKS2 (Arthur... | ecosystem: Environmental > Aquatic > Marine >...
GGCCGCGATCCAGTAGGTAAGCCCGCCGTAATCCGGGATCCGGAGAAAACACGCGAAGTAAAGCCGCACCACCGGGGCGACCGTCTGCCCGAACTCAGGGGAGAGGAGGAAAACCTCCGCCACCTCAGACCGGGTGAGGGCGCCTGTGGCGATCTGATCCGTCCAGTACTGGATGCCCCCGGGATCGCCCTCCCTGCCGAGAAAGTCCAGGTAGAGCCGTTCCACGAACTCCATGACAAGTGCCCCAAAGGCGCCGAAGGCGTCGATGAGGCCGTGGCCGGAGTCGTTGTCCGGGCCGGATTCGCCGAGATCCATGGCGGTCTCCGCGAGGGCCGTCTCCATCCGGGACGGCCCGAGGCCGGGAAAGGCGCTCAGGAGGAGCGCCATGGCACCGGTCACATGGGGAGCGGCGAAGGATGTCCCGTCCACGGTCCGGTAAGGGTCCGGGGAAGTGCCATCGAGGGTGAGATCTGCGGTCGTTACCGTAACCCCCGGCGCTATCACCTCCGGGAAGACGCTCCCGTCGCACGGGGACGGGCCCCGGCTGCTGAAGGCGGCGACGACAAGGGAGGCGTCCACCGCGCCGACGGCGAAGCTCTCGGGATAGACCGCCGGGATCACCCCGCTCTCCGCTGCGGGGCCGGAGTTTCCGGCAGCGCAGACCACGGCGATCCCGGAGGCCCTTATAAGGGCGATATCCGTTGCGAATTCCTGGAGACATCCCGGCATGTCCGCCCCCCAGGAGTTGTTCAGGATGTCCGGGGCGTCGTCGGTGTCGGGGTCGCCGTCCGGGTCGAGGACCCACTGGAAGCCCTGGTGGATGTAACTTGCCAGGGTGGCTCCGTCCCAGCCGGACGCCCGGCGTCAGGGAAAATCTTGGCGGCGATCCATTGTGCCCCGGGGGCCGTTCCGATCGCGGTGCCCCCGGCGTCTCCTCCGACGATGAGCCCCATCACGGCGGTCCCGTGCCCGGAGCCGAGCTGGAAGTCGCAGGGGAGGTCGCAGCTCGCGTCGCACTCGGTGCACGAGTCTGGGTCCGCCAGGCAGGCCTGGCAGAAGGGGTTGAACCAGCTGTTCACCCCGCCGCGCCACCGCCCGCTGAGGTCCGGGTGGTTTATGTCCACGCCGGTGTCCAGGGTGGCTACCACCACACCCTGGCCGGTGAAGCCGATGTTCCAGAGTTCGGGGGCGCGGATGTCTGCAAGGTTCCATCCGCCCGCCGCCGCGGAGGCGGGCGCGATCCCGGGGGCCGGGACGGGGATGTCGAGCCGGACGTCCTCCACCCAGGGCAGGGCGGCCAGGGCACGGACAGTGCGGGGGCCGGCCGAGGCCGCGATGCTGTTGATGATCCAGAGGACCCTGATATTTCTGCCGCCGTTCGCCTCCAGGAATCTCCGGACCGGCCCCTCCGCCAGGCCCGCCTCCGCCTTGAGCGTCTTGAGGATGCGCGTTCTTCCCGCCCCTCGGCCCTCAGCCGGGGCCGGTGCACCTGGGACAGACTGGCCGCGCCGCAGAACCGCGATGACAGCGATCTCCGACTCCGGGCCGCACGCGTCGAGCAACGCCGCGAGTTCCGGCCCGATACCGCCGGACCAGGCGGCCCGGGGGTTGGAGGCCGCCAGGAAGGCGGCCGCCAGGAACATGCAGAGGGAGGCGCCTGCAAAGGGGCCCCTATTCCACCACGAGGTCCTCAATCCTGGAATCCCCTATCACCACGGTGACCTTGTCTCCGGTCTTCACGTATCTCCCAGGGTTCGCGAAGAGGATGAAGTACTGTTTCCCAGGCACCGGGCTGTTCGTGGTCTGCCGCAGGGGGCCCACCTTGGAGGCAGAGGGGACGAGAAATTTCGCCCCGGTCTTTTGATGGATGAGGTAGGGCTTGACTGCGCGGTCGAAGAGACGCGCCGCCTTTCCGGCGTCGGTTGCCCTGTAGCGGAAATCGAGCATATAGCCCTGCGCGGAGAGAAAGATGCCCCTCACGTGGATGCCGAGCTCTTTCTGGACGTCGGGCCGCCCCTCGGTCGGTCCCGTGACAGGCGGCCCGGGGGCGGCCCAGGCCGTGCTACAACAGAGGGAGGCCAGGGCGAGCAGGAAGCTCAGGACGAGCACGCCCGCCGCACGCCCGGGGCCCTGAGGGATGTGTACGGGTATCCCATTCCGTTGCATGATCGCCCTTTCGGCAAGCCTCCGGATCTGCACGGCGCGGTCGGCGGCGCCCCACGACCCGCCCGTTTCGGGCAGGAGAAGGACGCCGGAGGATACTTGCTGCCGCCGTTCTCAGAAGAGGGCGGCGAATTCCGCGGAGTTCAGGATGGTCTCGATCAGATGCAGGCCCGGTGTGCCGCTGTCCAGCGCGGCCACCCAGAGATCGAATTCTCCCTGGGTCGGGACCCTGCCGAGGAGACCCGCATAAACCATGGTGACATAGACGCCGCTTCCGCTCAAGGCCGTAAATTCCGGGGACTGGCTGAACCCGAGCATGATCTCGCCCCGGGTCATAGACCCGGAATCGAGCTGGCCGGTCCAGAACGCGAGCCCCTCCGCGTCGGGCGTTCTCCCAAGGACGTTCTGGTAGACGAGAGTGACGAACTCGACGTTTGTCAGGGCGGCGCCGTAAAGACTCTGGAATTCGGTGGAGCCGGCGAAGAAGTCGGAGATCGACTCGATGGGGGTCCCGCTGCGGTTCAGTCCCACCCACCACATGAGGCCGCTGTAATCGGGGATCCTGGTGAAATAGGCAAAATACAGGCGGGTCACCGGAGGGAAAAAGTTCTCGGACTCGGGGGACAGCAGGAACTCCTCCACCACCTCGGCGGGCGTCAGATTGCCCAGTGAGATCTGGCGCACCCAGTACTGGATGCCCGCGGGATCCCCGACCCGGTCGAAGAAGCCGAGGTAGAGCTGCTCAACAAAGGCCGTGTGAGTGGCGAAGCGTGCGGTCACGCTCCTGTTCGCATCCATGCTCACTGTGCAGACGGGATAGGACCCGCTGCACACACTGGCTGGCAGCCATCCTGTGAAGACGGAATTCGGGTCCGGGAAGGCGGTGATCGAGACTTCCGTCCCGGTGACATACGCCTCGGTGCAGTCCGTCCCGCAGTCGATGCCTCCGGGCATGCCGGTGGCCGCGACGGTACCGGATCCGGTCCCGATCCTCGAGACCGTCAGGGTCCGATCCGGGGTCCCGAACCCGAGGTAGACCAGCATCCCGCCTGGGGAGTGGAGATTGTTTACCAAGCCGAGGCGCCGGTCGTAGACAGGAAGATACCCGGAGGGGGCCGGATCCAGGACGGCGTCCAGGGTCTTCCCGGGCGGGAGGTCGAGTGAGTACTGGCTCACCGTGCCGAACTCAATGTTGTATGTGTTGCCGTCCTCGGCGACGAGCTCGAGATAGGCATCATGCACCACCGGCACCCTCGGCCGGAGTCCGGCATTGAGAAACCGGAGGAGGGTGCGGTCCCCGGACCCTCCCGCAATCAGGGGGGAGACGGAGGAGGAATAGGGACGGCCGTTGATGAAAAAGTATTTCGGCGTGTATCCCGCGGCCAGCGTGGTCCTGTAGGCCGGAGTGCCGTAGGCCCCGGAGGCAACGGCGGAGTGCATGGCCGGATCCACCTCGCTGAAGAGCAGCACCACGTCCGTATCGTACTCCACCGCGCGGGGACTGGCGTCATAGGCCACCTTTGGGTCCGCTGCGGGGTCGGCGTCGACGATCAGAACAGCGTACAGACCCATGGGCACCTGTACGCTCTGGTGGCTGCCGCTCTGAATGAGGTAGGTCCCGGGCCGGACGTTGTCCCACTCGTAAGTAACGGCCGGCCCGCCGGTTGAGGCCTCATGGGTGAAGGAGCGCACCCGCTTCGCAAGGTCCCCCATTCTCGGCCCGGCGGTGCCGTCGGTCCAGGTGGGGACCATGGCGTCGGTTTCCGTGGCCGTCTGCCCGTTGATCACCACGGAGACCGGCTCGGGGAGGGTGTTCGTCAGGGTGATGATGACCCTGTCCCCCATGGTCGCCCTTATGACCGGCGGCATGGGGTCTGCGGGGCTGAACGGGGTCTGCCCCGTCGCGGCGAACCCCCACATGGTCACGGTCTCGCCGTCGGGCATGGCCACGAGGGAGGCGCCTGCCTGCCAGTTCACCGCGACATCCGCCGCCAGGGACGGGGCCGCCAGGGTCAGGCCCACCAGCCACGCGGCCAGGAACAGCTGTTTCGTGCCTTGAAGCGTCCTTTTCATCTGCTTCCTCCCTTCCTCACGGAATGACGACGCCGGGCGGTTCAACGATGAACATGGTCATCATCCCGCCGGGAAAGATGTCATTGTTGGTCATTTCCTTCTCGTTGTGGGAGTGCCACATGAAGAAGAGCCCGCCGTTCATGTTGAAGCCGCCCTCCCCCGGCGGGAGAAAGCCGGCGGCCCCAAGGTACGGGCTGCCGCTGTAATGCTGGCCGAAAGTGAGGTCCTGCAGGGGAGGCAGGGTCACGGGAATGGGTTTGTCGTGGTCCAGACAGTACTCGTATGTTGTGTCGTCAAAGCCGTCTGCCGGGGAGACATCGGTGCAGGTGTGGGGATTCTCGGCCACGGTCCCGTAAATGTCCCAGCCCAGCCCCCGGCCGGTCCAGGTGAAGATGGCGTCGTAGGTGGCGCCGGGCATGACGGTCTGGGTGAAATCCGAGACTGCACGGTCGGGCAGGAAACCTACCTGCCCCGGCCTGGATGCCCCGGCCGTGCTCTCCAGAACCCGTCCGTCCCGGGCGATGAGGTCGAAATTGTTGGCGTGGGTGTGGAAGGGATGGGCGTCCCGTCCGGCCCCGACGAACCGCAGGAGCATGCGTTTGCCGGGATTCAGCCTGGGCATGCAGTTGTACGGCTGGGTGGGCAGGAGCGGCGAGCCGGCCATGATCATGGTGTCCGGGGCGCCGCGGCCGTTGATGAACCAGTAGACAGGCCAGTAGTCGGTGGTGTCGACCTCGGCCAGGCGGCCGAATTCCACCAGCTCATGGATGGTCTGATCCATCTCGGTGAGGAGGAAGAGAAATTCGACGTCGTAGGCCGACCTCGCGTCTCCGTACGCGGTCTTCATGCCGGCGAAATTGGCCGGGCGGACGATCATAGCACCGACCAGGCCCATTTCCACCTGAAGGTCGCTCCTGGTGCCGCTGTAATAGAGGTAGGTCCCGGGCTGATCCGGTGTGAACGTGTACGTCACGGCGGTGAAGCCGTCCGGCGGGGCCTCGTGGGTGAGCAGCCCCGGGACTCCTCCGGAGGCGGTAACCGTCTGACCCGGAAAGACGATGGAGACGGGGACCGCCAGCTCGTTCGTGAGCGTGACCGAGACCGGTTGGCCCTGCTGGACGATCATGGTGGGGCCGGGGTACTGCACCCCGCCTCCGCTGTTGGCATAGCCCCAGACGAGGATGCTGTTTCCGTCCGGGTTGGTGATATGGCCTGAGCTGGCGGTGAAGGCAAAGGTCTGGCTCTCCACCCCGTTGATCATGGCGCTCGCGCTGGAGACCCACAGGAATGCGAACATGACCGCCGGGATCAGGGCGGGCCGAGTGTGTCGGATGGTGCTGGTCGTCGTATTCTTCATCGTGTCCCTCCGGTTGTCGTGCACGGCACGGGCGGCAACAATGGTCACTGGATGACGATTTCGGTCATCATCCCGCCGTAGTCCTCTTCGTTGTTCGCCAGATGGTCCAGCTCGGTGGCGTAGAGGAAGTAGGTTCCCGGGTTCACATTCTGGGTGTCCAGAATGACGTCCACGGACTGACCTCCTCCCAGGTTGACGGAGCCGGTCATGTAGTACTGGGTGTCGTCGCCCGCCGCCCCAAGCTTTCTCGATCCCTTGCCCACAACCTGCATGGGGATGCCCAGGAGGGTCAGGGTGTGGAACGAGGTTGTGGAGAGGCTGGAGATGCGCAGGAGGATTCTTTCCCCCTGAACAGCCACGATTCTCGCAGTGTCCCGCTGGGAATCGTAGCCCATGGGATTGGCCACGTTGTTCGGGTTGACCGTGTCAGGGTATCCACGGCCGTTCAGCATAGGATACTTGTCGTCCATGGCGGCGAAGGGGAGCGGCTGCACACTCTCGCTGGCGTTGTGGAACGCCGGATCGAAGGCGGCGATCTGGAGGTGCTGGACCACGTCGTAGCCCGTGGACCCGTCCACATCGTCGTAGGCAAACCGGGAATAGGACCTGGCCTGATACGTGACTGGCGGGCCCTCATCCTGAATCGGGGTCACGTAGAGGTTCCCCAGCATACCCATCTGCATGTGTTCGGTGGCCTCCACGTGGCAGTGGTAGATGAACGTGCCCGGCTCGACCACGTTGTAATAATAGGTAAGGCTTCCACCCATGTTGATAGCGATGGACGCGTCGGGCACGCCGTCGAAGATGGAGGAAGCGTTGGGAAAGCCGTGCCAGTGTACTGTGTGGGGATCGAAAAGGTCAGGACGCATCATCATCCCCACGTTGGTCAGGGTGAGATAGAATTCATCCCCTTCCTTCACCTGGATGAGGGGGGCGGGGAAGTTCATGGCCATCATGCCTCCGGGATTCGCCATATCCCACATGTTCATGACGTGCTCGTCCGCAATCCCCGTGACATTGGCGAAGCCGAACATGTACATGGGGGTGCCGTCGGCCATGGTGCAGTAACCGTCGCCTGCGGCCAGGTGCATGCAGACCTGGTTCGGGCCCGCCGGCGCGGAGATCTCGCCGGCGTCGGCCCGGAGCATTCCGTCGCCGTCCAGGTCGCTGTCCAGCGCGGGGTCGTACCCAGGACACTGGAAGTAGACCGCTGCCCCGGCGGGGGCGGCGATCCCGGCAAAGACCAGGAGCATCAGAAGCCAACCCAAGAAACGCGGTCTTTCAGTCATGGCGTCACCTCTCCTTGCCGCTAGCCCGCGACGCGGGCGGCGTATTCAGCAGAATTGAGAAAACCGTCGATCAGCGCGAGACCGGAACCGCCGCCGTCGAGGTACCCGACCCAGAAGTCGAAGCCGCTCTGATCAGGGGCCCGGCCCAGCAGACCCGCGTACGCCATGGTCACGTACACTTGGTTGGCGCTGAGAGCGATGTACTCGGCGGACTCCGAGAAGCCGAGCATCATCTGGCCCCGGGTCATGGACCCGGAGTCAAGCTGCCCGGTCCAGTATGCGAGCCCGCCGGCGTCCGGGGCACGGCCGAGTACGTTCTGGTAGACAAGAGTGACGAATTCCAGATTTGTCAGGCTGCCGTACAGGGACTGGAACTCCGTCGAGCCGGCGAATGCCTCGGAGATGGATGCCAGGGCCGTACCCTGCCGGTGGAGGCCCATCCAGTAAAGGAGGCCGTTGTAGTCCGGAATCCGCATGAAATAGGCGAAGTAGAGCCGGACGATGGGGGCGACGATCTGCCCGAATTCCGGCGAGAGCATGAAAGTTTCCACCATTTGGGGCCTGGTGAGGAGGCCTCCGGCGAGCTGACCGGTCCAGAACTGGACCCCGGCCGGGTCCCCTTCGCGCCCGAGGAAATCCCTGTAGAGCTGCTGCACGAAGAGCGTGTCGTCAGTGAGAGGAGTGGCTCCGGCCAGCTCGTCCGCACCGATGTCCACTCCGGCCCCTGTCGGGCGTGGATCACCGTCGAAATCGGCGCCGAGCGCCACGAAAGCCGCCAGATACGTGCCTGCGCCCGCGGCGAGCGCCGGGGATGCCGGCAGAATGTGGTAGTCACCGGCTGCGGCGTCAAGGGGCGTGAAGCTCACTGAGATGAAGTTCCCTCCCTCGTCGATGACCGTGGCGGAGACGACGTCGTTCGAGTAGTCGAGGGCGAAGAGCGGGTCCGCCGCCTGATTGGTGCCGGAATAGCCCGTGGTGTCGGTGAGGATTGAGTATCGGGGATCCAGGAACCCTGCTATCCCGATCACCCCGAGATCCCGGTACGAGTCGAAGGCCAGGCCTCCGGCCCCGGCGTTGAGCGTTGCGTCGTTGTAAAAGGAGCGGTTGTGCCAGACAATGTTGTTCTGGAGCACCGGATTCGCGAAGGTCTGGGTTATGAGGCCCTGCAGGAAGGCGCTGTGGACCCCGGCGGCAATCCCCGCAGGCTGGGGGGTGGAGTTCACCTCTCCGGCCGCGAAGGCCAGGGCACCAGTCGCGGTGCTGTCGTTGTTGGCAATGGTGTTGTTCACGATGAAACACCGCGTCACGTCCTGGAGCGATATCCCGCCTCCGGCGAGACCGGCCACGTTGTTGGCGATGATGTTGTTGAAGATGTTCAGGCTGTACCAGAGCTCAGGCTGGAGGGGATTGTCCGCCACGTCCTGGGCGTTGACCGCGAAGGCGCGGATGCCGCCGCCGTTTCCTGAACCGGAGAGATTCCCCTGGATCAGGTTCCGGTTGATGGTGACGGAGCCCGCCCCCGCGCCGCCGGCGAGTTCACCGCCGACGAAGATTCCGGCCCCGTCCCCGGCCCCTGCAACCAGGGCGCCGTTGTTGATTTCATTGAACAGGATCCGGTTCCCCAGGATCGTTCCGTTCTCGCTCAGGCCCACGTGGGCGATTCCTCCGCCGTTGAACCGGGAGAAGTTCCCGCTGATGAGGTTGTTTTCCACGAGATACCCCGTGGCGCCGGCGTGGATCACGATCCCGCCGCCCCCCTGGACCCCGCCGTTCTTCACGATGTGGTTGCCGCTGACGGTAATGCCCGGGTTCGTGGAGATGCGCTCCGGGAAACCGATGACGACCCCGCCTCCCAACGCCCCCTGGTTGTTCGTGATCTTGTTGTTCGTGATCGACATTTCGTAACAGCCGTCGTCAACGTTGATCCCCCCTCCGGCGACGGAGCCGCTGATGGTGAATCCGTCGATAAACGCATAGGGGGCGCCTGCCGCGAACTCGTTCCCCGGCGCCGTCCCGAGGACCATTACTCCCGGCGCCTCATTGGCGTTAAAGGGGTCTGTGCCGTTCACCTCCAGGATCTTGGCGTGCCAGGCGGCAAGACGTGCTGCCGGGTTGGGCGTGGCGCTGAGGATGGTCCCGCCGGCTCCAGCCCCCTGGAGCATCACTTCCTTGTACAGGATGACGTTTTCTTCGTAGATGCCCGGGGCGACAAAAATCCTGTCTCCCGGCACGGCTGCGTCGATGGCGGCCTGTATGGACCCGCCGGGGCCGACGTGGATCTCCGATCCGGGCGTTCCGCATCCGCCCACCACGAGATTGGCCCCGAGGTCGGTGGCGAGTCCGTTGTCTCCCCGGGTCACGGTGATCCGGCCTCCGGGGGCGAGTCCCAGGGGCACGGAGGCCTGGATGGCGTCCGCGCCCCAGCTGAGTACGGTGAGGGGAGTGGCCCCGAGGGCCACTGTTCCAGGCGTGAGGCCGAAGCCGTAATCCCTGGTGACAGTGGCGGGGCTCCCCGGGGTGGCCGGGTCATAGGCCGGATTGGGAAGTACGGTGGGGCCGAGAGACGTGATCGTTACGGTATCGCCGTCGGCGCAGACGAGCGCGCCGCCGCCAGGGCCTTCCACCGAGGCGATCACGGGGGCTCCGTCCGCCGGATCGGTGTCGAGCCCGCTCGGGGGATAGCTCGCGAAGGCGGCCACCGGGACCAGCGGGGTGTCGAGATAGCTTGTCCGGCCCGGTTCATACTGGAAGGTCCACGGTGTCACACTGAAATTGGGGTCGTGGAAGGGATCGGGGATCCTCTGCCCAGGATTGTTCGGGTCCGGCATGAAGGGGTCGTTCAACACCGCGGTGAGCATCTGGGGCGCCACCCCGCTGGGGGACGGGATGTTCACCGTGTAGGTCGATGGCAGCAGGCTGTTGTAACTGCCAAACTCGTCGGTGTAGACCCGCGCCACCTCATTCCCCGCCCAGTCGCGGAAGGACACCGGGAGCCAGGAGGGCGCGGCCTTCTCCCCGAAGACCGGGCTGAAGGCATTGAATTCGGCGGAGAGGTCGTTGTTGACGAAGCCAACGGCCCGGGCAGCCTTCGGGACCTCGGTGAAGAAAAAGAAATCCCCGGCGCTGTTCTGGCCGTCGCTCAGCTTGATCTGCTTGCGGTCGCACAACCTGGTGATCTGCCCGCCGAGAGGGGTCTCGACCAGGTCCCCGAAGGCAAGCCCGGGAAGAGGGGCTCCGGTCTCGTCGGTCTGGAAGCTGAAGAGGGCCGGCACCAGGTGGAAGTCTCCCACGCAGATCGGGGGCAGGAGCAGCGGGCTCGGGGTGTACGTGTCCCCGAAGTCCACGTTTTTGTCCTCTTCCTTAACCAGAGTGTAACCAGCAGGGGTTGATGCCTCCACGATGTAGGTGGTGTCCGAGGGCAGGCCGTCCACCTCCGCGCTTCCCGATGCCATGCCGCCGGGGAAATAAGAGTCGAAGGCGTAGCCGCCGTCGAAAAGGCCGGGCCGGACCTGGTTCCATGTGCCGAAGGCGTCTGCACATTCCGGGATGGGCTCGCCGTGGATCACAGGGATGGTCTGGATGCACCCGGAGGGCTTGTTGTCGTCCCAGCTGTCCGTGGTGGTGATCTGGATGGCGTCGCCGTAATCGAAGGCGCCGTTGCCGTTTCGGTCGAGGTCTTCGGGCCCCATGGTGAGGGCCTTGAAGGGATCTTCCGGATCAGGCCGCCAGTCGAAGGGATGGTTGTCCACGTCCGCCGGGGTTTGCAGGCCGTCCCCGTTCAGGTCGTCGATCACCCCGTCCTGGTTGAAGTCCGCGTAGAGGTTCATCTGGACCCGCGGGATGCCGGGTTCCCAGGGTTCCCCCACAGCGTATCGCGGGTCGTCTTCCGCCCGGGTGACGGCATAGTAAACGATGCCGCTGATCCCGCCGTTTTCACCCGGAGCGTAGGCGGCCTTCCCCCAGTCGATGAGATTCGTCTGGTTGAGGAAAAGGTGCATGGCCTGGGTGAGCACCGGGCCGGTCTCTGTCCTGTAAGGGGCGCCGGCATAGGGAGCCCCGTCGGCGACGGACTGGGGCTGGGGGTTCTTGTTCCCGTTCGCCGGCCAGGCGGGTCCGGGGACCAGGCCTCCGTCGTCCACCGCGGTGGTCATGCCCGTGGCCTTGAAGCGTGCGAAGTCGATTTCGGTCACCAGCCATTTGAAAAAGGGGAAGACCTCGGCGAATTCATACTCCCCCATGTGGTCCGAGGCCGTGGCCTGGTAGACGGTGCCGTCGCGGAACCGGATGTTCACGTTCTGGTTGGCCATCCCCGGCTCCCCGTCGTCGAAACCGTTGCCGTTCATGTCGTAAAAGACCCTTCCCTCCAAGGTCCCGAACCAGCGGAAGGAGAGCACGGACCCGAGATCGACCGTCCCTCCCCCTGGAGGAACCGTCACGGAGTTGAAGCCGAAGAGCGCGTCAAGCGGCGTGTCCCACGTTACAAGCTGATAGGTGCCCGGGGGAACGCCGGGTATGGAAAACGAGCTGTCGGGATTGCAAGGTGCAGCATAGAGCCCCTGCGCCGTCACGGGGTCATTGATCCCGACCCAACATTCGGACACGGGGGCGCCCACGAAGAAACCCTGGGTGGTGGGCGGCCGGGAAAAGTGGTTGTAGCGGACCTCACCGGTGATGGTGCCCGTGCCGCCTCCGAAACCGGGCAGGCCGTCCGGATTGACGAAACCGAAAAAGACGTGCTTGAAGGCGGTCCCGAAGCCCTCGATGGAAAAGGGCGGCTCGTTGGACTGAACCCAGGCGTCCACCGTCTGGGTCCCCTCGATGGTGGAGGTCTGGACGTAGGCGTTTCCGTCCATGGGCGGGATGACCCGGACCCCATACTTGCCCATGGGCAGGTACTTGATCAGGAGCTCGCCGTTGGCGTCGGTGAGGAGCTGGCCGTTGCCCATCATGGCGGCGACGGGGTTGCCGTCCCCATCCAGGACGAACTCCCCGCTGGGATACTGCTGGTAGGTGGTGCCGAGCGGGTTCCCGAAGGCGTCCTGCATTATCTGGCCCGCGGCGTCGCTCACGATCACGGTGCAGTCGGCAAGGCCCGGCTCACTGCCTATGTCCGGGGCGTTGTTGATGGGGTTGTGGTCGAGGAAGGCGAATACCGAGATCTGGGCTGTGGGAAGGGGCAGGGAATTGACCACCACGGTCACCTGGGACTGGCCGGGCGCCACCATGGCCCCTCCGTTGGTGTAGCCCGTATAGGGAAGCACCGAGACGAAGTATCGCCCTGCTGCCGGGACATCCACCGCAGCGCTGGCCGCTGCCGAATTGCCCTTGGCCGTCACCGGAGCGTAGCTGTTGTGGATGCTCATGCTGATGCTGTCCGAAACCAGGGCCCCCGGGACGGTGACCACGGTGTTGTCTTCCTCCACCATCCAGCGGAAGCCCGTGGCGATGGGCGTGCCGCCGGAATCCACGACGTTCAGGGTGAAGGCCGAACTCCCCGAGTGCACGGAGACGGCACACACCAGGGCCAGCAGCCCCCAAGCGAAAGGCACGATTCTCGTCCTGTGGTCACACCTCATCATGTCAATGCCTCCCTCGTCGCCGGCCCCGTGTCCGTCACCGGCATGTCATGCGCGGTCTTGATCACCGCCGCACCTTTCAGATTCGACTCTGTTTTAAATAGACGACCAGTGGATCAGGCACCCGGCACCGGCCCCCCTTGCCGGGTCCCGGGCAACTCCATGCCTGAAGTGAAGCTCAAAACAATCGGGACGGAATCCTCACTCCTCGTGCCGGAAAGCCTCTCTTGCGAAATGGGCAGAGCACCCTGATTTTCATGGGATTGCTTCCCACCTCTTGTCCATTTTCACGCCGGGGCGATGCCTCCCCAGGCGCGCGGTCCCTGGTCACGGCTGGAAGATGCCGTCCACCGGCCTGATCTCGAAATATGTCTCCCAGAAATCATAATTCTCGAACGTCGTGTCACCGGCCGGCGTCACCATGGCATACAGGCGGTAGATGCCCGCCGGCAGAATGTCTGTGGGGATCGGGCCGAAGAAGGAGTGATCAATCTTCTCATAATAGGAATTCTCTTTCCACTTGACAGGACCTGCCGAAAGAGGGCTTGGTACGTCCCCCGGGCCGATGAGCCAGACATCTTCAAGGCCGGGCACAGCCAATCCAACGTAAACATCGATGGGATCGGTATAGGCGAGCCGCAGCCGCAATGTGATATTCTCCGGGGCCTCCCCGATGGCAAAGGGTCTCATGCCCTGCGCGGCGGTGGATACCTCGGGTTCCCCCACTGGATGGTACCGGTACTCGTTGCGGCCGGCAGGAGCATGAGCGGCGAATACGACATGGTTTCCGGTGCCGCTGGCAGGATCTGCCAGGAAGGAGCTTTCCAGCGCGTCCTTCACGAACCGTTCTCCAAGGTCTACCGCCAGCACACTGGAGTTGCGGAAGTGAAGCCCGCCCCAGGTTCTGGCGTTCACGATCTCCGTTCTGAGATCATCCGCGGTGGCATAATGCCGCGTTGTGCCCGTGATACTGCTGTCCAGATCGATCTCGATCCGGGGCGTGCCGAAGAACCGGGTAAAGACTTCGGCCTGTGCCGAAACAAAGGAACCATGCCCTGCCACGTACTCGGGGAAGTTGGGCGTCATCACCGCCGGCATCCATGTGGGATCGGGGGCCGTGGCGTCATTCCCGTCGGTGTCGGCCCTCCGGATCGCCGTTACGGGCCGCCAAAAATTGTAGGTGTATTTGGCGTCGAAGGTGGCGATCAGGCTGTCGGTGGCGGCCATGTTCCCCATGGCCATCAGGCGGGCCGTGTCGAGGAGGCCCAGGCTGCGCTCCGCTGCGAGCCGCCGGTACGCGGCGTTGGTCTGGATGACCATGTTGGTCGTCCAGAAGCGGGCTACCTCCGTCTGCTCCGGCGTTCTGGATATGCTCATTGCCCCTCCGACGTCCTTGACTTCGTTCAAATCCGCGGCGTACTCCGCGCTGGTCAGGGCCGGCGGAGGGCCGGGGCGGTATTCGTCCGGTGTGGCGCGAAGGAACGGCTTCAACAAGGCCATCCAGGGATCCACGGGGGGCGCGAGGGTTACGCCGTCAGGCATCAGCATCGTCGGCTCCCAAACGCCCGGGCCGGGTTCAGGCAGGGTGTAGGTGTCCTCGGCCAGCAGGCCGTCATCCGCCCGCAGCGCGATGATTGCGTCAGCGGCAGCCTGCCCCGCGGCGATGCCTTCGGACTTGGCGGTGCTCTCGGGGATGGCCGAGATGTATGCGTCGTATTTGCCGTCGAGGGAAGGCTGGTCTGGAAGGTAATGCTTGAGGACGGTATATGCGGCTGCCGCCACCGCAGCCTCGCGGGAGGCGTCCGGCGGGCCGGCTCCCCCCTGATACGCATACGGCTGGTAGCCGCCCTCGATGGCGACAAGCGCATCGTAAACCGCGGCCTGCACATAGGCCAGGTAGACAAAGGCTGCCGTCATGGAGATACCCGTCATGGTCATCGGCATTCCCGGCATCGGCGACGGCTGGAGGATTTCCTCGGCGATGGCGTTCCACTCGGACACACTGTTGCTTTGTTGTCCTGGGGCCGACAGGGCGCCGTTGTTCGCAAAGGCATTGCCGCCTGCCCAGAAAGGTTGCGCCAAAACCAGCACCACACCCAGGAATCCATAAATTTTTCGCCTATTCACGTTGCTGCTCCTCATCATGCTCATCAGGAAATTGGCCTCTTTTCGAAATGGACGACCGGCGGTCCGTGGTGTTGGGCCAGGCCCTCCGCAGGATCCCGGGCGGCATCCTGCCTGGACTGAAGCGTGAACCCATGGAGAATGCGATTTCTTAATTGTGCAGAAAAATTGTCCCGGCGAAATGGGGCGCTCACCCCATTTTCATGGGATCTCTTCCCACCTCTTGTCCATTTTCACGCCCCAGCCCATTACTCGTGCCCGCCGATACGTCGCGCTTTCCCGGTTCGAAAGGGTATTTTCGACATCCGCACCCATGCCAGGCCGGGACCCCCGAACCAGCGATGGATGTGGACCTAGGGGTGCACGGCCAGCTCCTGGCGCCTTTCCACAGCAAGACGCTGGATCTTGTGGCCCGCGTCCAGAACCAGGCCGAAAAACATAAGGCAGCGCTCATGTTCACAGCCTTCCATGCCTCTCTGGGCCAGGTCTATCAGTTCCTGGCTCACCTCCAGTGCCTTGCACAGCAGAGTATCGCAGTGGTTCTGCACCGTGCATCTCTCCTTTCCGTCCGTCCGGGGCCTGGGCGAAAAGCGCCGGAAGTCCGGATATCCCGGCGTCCTGCCGGGCCGCACCCTTTGTGCTCCGCCTCTCCACGGGGGAGCTGGAATGGAACGTGGAATGAACTTAAGTTTTGCAATGGCCGTTCCAAACTGGAAAATGCCGGCGCTCTTGAGTTATCGTTTTGATTTGATGGGTTTTGTTTATGATTCAGATTCAAGTTCGGCT
>Ga0209163_1002488_pt1 | contig 15358 bp, 10 predicted proteins | sample MTBAKSrepl2MetaG_FD_187457 | JGI IMG/M metagenome (GOLD analysis project Ga0209163, IMG submission 187457) | Enrichment culture microbial communities om Arthur Kill intertidal strait, New Jersey, USA, that are MTBE-degrading - MTBE-AKS2 (Arthur... | ecosystem: Environmental > Aquatic > Marine >...
GTCACATCAATCCCCGACCGATTGGAGCCACGTGCCCTTCGTCGCGAACGCCATCACTACCCTTCGCTTCGGATCACCCGTGCTCAATGGAAGGCCAGACACCATGCCGCTTAACGGACCGCCATTCGGGACACCATACTCAACTCAAGAGCGAAACAAGAGGGAGATTCTCAGATCGACTCCACTCCAAGCTCGTGAAGAACGGCGATAACCTGGCGGCGCACCTGCTCGGTATTCTCAATGGCGCGGTGTGCGTCCTGTGCCGTCACTTCCGCCGCTTCGCTGGGATAACGAGTTGCGACCGCGTAGTCGGTCAGTTGCTCGGCATCGCGCAAAGTCAGAGGCCATTGTGCAACGTCGCTGCGGTCGTCGGTTGTGCTTCGGGCCTGGGAGCCGAAGAGGATGATCTTGTCCGAGTGGAAGCCATCCACCAGCCGGCGCTTAGCCTCGTTCAATACCTCGTCGCTGATCATGCCTGCATTGTAGGAACTCGCGTCCTGTTTGGCAAGGGGCCTGTCGATCAAGACTGGGTTGCGGTTGCGCTGCTCGTATCGGTTGGGTCAGACCTGAGGCGGCGCTGGCGCCGATCGACGCAACCGCACGACGAAACGAGCGGCGTAACCACAGCCGCGCGACGTGCCTTCGCAGGAGCGACTACGCATCCGCATCGCCGATTTCGTTCTTGATTTGGTTCAGGAGGTTCATGGCTTCCAGAGGCGTGAGGTTGTTCACGTCTATCGAGGCGAGCTTGTCCAAGACGCTCTTGTGCTTCTGGACGAAGAGGGTGTCGTGGTCGGGTTCTTTCGTTTTGTGGCGGGCGAGGCGGTCGCCGGTGGCTTCTTTGGCGAAGACCGCTTCGAGCTCTTCGAGGATTTCGTTCGAGCGGGCGAGGATCGATTTGGGGATGCCGGCTAACTTGGCGACGTGGATGCCGTAGCTTTTGTCCGTGCCGCCGGGGAGGATGCGGTGCAGGAACACGACCTCGTCCATCCACTCGCGGACCGCGACGTTGTAGTTGCGGATGTTGTCGAAGAGCTCCGACAGCTCCGTCAGTTCGTGGTAGTGTGTGGCGAAGAGGGTTCGGCATTTCAGTCGCGTCGCCAAGTGCTCGGTGATGGCCCAGGCCAGGGCCAGGCCGTCGTAGGTGCTCGTGCCCCGACCGACCTCATCCAAGATCACGAGCGCGCGCGCGGTCGCGTTGTTGATGATGTTGGCGGTCTCGGTCATCTCCACCATGAACGTGGACTGGCCGCGGGTCAGCTCGTCCGAGGCCCCGACGCGGGTGAAGATGCGGTCGACCAGGCCGATCTCCGCTTCCTGGGCCGGGATGAAGGAGCCCGTCTGGGCCATCAGCGTCAGCAGGGCGATCTGACGGATGTAGGTGCTCTTGCCGCTCATGTTCGGGCCGGTGATGACCGCGATCTGGCCGGAACCGTCGCCGAGCTCCACGTCGTTGGGCACGAACTCTGCCCCGAGCATCTCGGCCAGGACCGGGTGCTTGCCCTCGCGGATGACCAGCCGGGCATCGTTAGTGACTTTGGGCCGGCTGAAGTTCCGCCGGGCCGCCACGTACGCGAAGCAGGCTAAGCAATCGCACTGGGCCACGGTATCCGCAAGCTGCTGCAAGCGGCGGGTGTACTTGGCCGCTTCCTGGCGGAGGTCCTCGAACAGACGCTGTTCCAATTCCAGGGCCCGCTCCTCGGCGGTGAGGACTTCGTTCTCGTACTGCTTGAGCTGCTCGGTGATGTAGCGTTCGGCGTTCTTAACCGTCTGCTTGCGGATGTAGTCGGGCGGGACCTTGTCCGCGGCGGTATTGTTGATCTCGATGTAGTATCCGAAGACCTTGTTGAAGCCCACCTTCAGGTTCGCGATGCCGGTCCGCTGCGACTCCTGCCTCTGGTACTCGCGCAGCCAGCTCTGGCCGTCGGTGGAGATCGACCGCAGACGGTCCAGTTCCTGTGAGAACCCGGTGCGGATGAATCCGCCGTCGCGGAGATGCGTCGGGCTGTCGGGCTCGACCGCCGATTCCAGCAAGTCGGCCAGTTCGTCCATGCTGTCGCACTGGCCGGCCAAGCGGGCGAGCAGGTCCGTATGCATCTGGCCCAGCAGCTCACGCAGCTTCGGAATCTGCCGCAGCGTCCGCGCCAGCGCCAGCAGGTCGCGCGGGCTGGCGCGGAGCGTGCTGACGCGGGCGGAGATCCGCTCGGTGTCGGAGATGTTGGACAGCAGCTCGCGAATCTGCGTCAGGACCTGCGCGTTCTCCCGCAACTCCTGGACGGCGTCCTGACGCTGCTCGATGGCGGCCACGTCACACAGCGGCATGCACAGCCAATTACGAAACATCCGACCGCCCATGCCGGTTAGCGTTTCGTCCAGGGATGCAAGCAGCGAGCCCTTGCGGCTCTCGGCCCGGATCGTCTGGAGGATCTCCAAGCTGCGGAGCGAGACCGGGTCGATCTGTAGGTAGCTCTGGCGGCTGATCCGGTGTAAGCTCTGGATATGGCCGAGCGTGGTCCGTTGCGTCTCGTTGAGATACTCGATGATCGCTCCGGCGGGCGGAATCAGATCTTGATCGCCGTCGTGGATGCCGAACCCTTCCAGCGTTGCGACGCCGAAGTGCTTGAGCAGGCGTTGCCTCGCCTGATAGGGGTCGAAGTACCAGCTCGGGCGCTCGGTGACGATCGCGCGGGTCAGCCGGCCGATGTCGTTGGCGAGTCGGCGGGTTTCCATCTCGAACAACTCGCCCCGGCGGTTCGCCAGCAGGCACTCCGCGGGCGCCAGGCGTTGCAGCTCGCTGAGCAGCTCCTTTTCAGGGACCCGCTGGACGAAGAAATGCCCGGTCGAGATATCGACCCAGCTCAACGCGGCGTAGCCTTTGACATCCAGATCGATGGCGCAGAGGAAGTTGTCCTTCTTGTCCTCGAGCAGCATGTCGTCGGTGAGCGTGCCGGGTGTCACGATGCGAACCACGTCGCGCTTGACGACACCCTTGGCGGTCTTGGGATCCTCGATCTGCTCGCAGACCGCGACGCGGTAGCCCGCCTGGAGCATCTTTTTGAGGTAGCCGTCGATGGCATGGTAGGGGACGCCCGCCAGTGGGATAGGGCTCTCGCTGTTCTTGTCCCGGCTGGTCAGCGTCAGCCCGAGCACCTTCGAGCAGGTCTTGGCGTCCTCGTAGAAGGTCTCATAGAAATCGCCCATGCGGAAGAACAGGATGCAGTCCGGGTGCTTCTGCTTGAAATGATGAAACTGCTTCATCGCCGGACTGAGATGATCCATGTTTTGGGCCATGAGCCGATTATACAGATTTGCCCCGCCCTCACAACCGCCTCCCGAGCGCGCCAGTCTCCCGCGTAGCCCCGCCTGCAATCGGTTCGAAGGGGCGGGCAGACGTGCGCAGTAGATGACACTATACTCTCCTCTATGAAGGCGTACTTCGACAACCGCTGTCCGCAACGCCCGCTGGACAGCGGAAATCTACATGATGGGGCCGTAGAAGAGGTCTGTAATGGAGGCTGATGCCTCACCACGGGAGCGTGCGGCTACAAGTCGCGACATTAGCGTTCTTTGCCGATCCGTGAATGCTGCAGTTGTGCCCAGAGAGGACTCTGCCACACCACACCCGCTATGGATAGCTCGAACCAAGTCCGCAAGCCCGGTTTCCAGCTTCGCACTGATTGGAGCCGCCAGCTTCAGGTGCGCCGGCAGAGTCCCTGGATCGAGACGAGGCGGGAGGTCGGTTTTGTTGAGCACCGTGATCGCCCTGCGGCCGACGAGCAGGTCAGCGATGCCGGTGGATAGCTGATCGGCGGGCTGGCTGGAGTCCAGGACCAGCAGGATCAGGTCGGCGCGATTCAGGGTCTCCAGGCTCTTGCGCTGGGCGGTTTGATCGATCTCGCCGCGAGCGGCCAGTGCGGCGTCCAGGCCCGCCGTGTCGATGACAGTAGCCGCCAGGGGTGGGATGCGAATCTCCGCCGACACCCAGTCCCGGGTCGTGCCTCCGATGTCCGTGACGATGGCCTTCTCGCGGCCGGCCAGGGCATTCAGGAGTGTGCTCTTGCCCGTGTTCGGCGGGCCGATTAGGGCGATGGTGCAACCGCTGATAATCAGCCGGGCCGTGTCGCTGTCCCTTAGAATCTGGCTTGCCTCTGCGGCAATCTGTGCGAGGGATGCGGTGCTGAGATCTGCCTGCCACTGTCGGACCTTCTGCGTGAGGCCGGCCTTCACCTGGTTGGCGATGAGCGTGGCGCCCTCGATCGTCTTGACTGCGGTGAGAGCGAGCTTGGCCTCAGCAGCGAGGGCGTTCTCGTTCTCACCCTTCGTCAGCACGCGGGCGAACAGTTGTTCCGCGCGCACGGGCTGCACGCCGTGGCGCTCGAGCAACCCCATGATCCGCTCCACGATCAGGGGATTGCCGTGACAATGGAGGGCAAAGGCGTTGTGGTCCTCGCAGCCCACCGTGACCTGATCGATGGTTTGTTCTCCCTCAACGATCTCGCCCAGGAAGATCCGGCCGGTCGCGGATTCAAAGGGCCTGCCGTCTGTCCGTCGGAAGACTTCGCGCAGGACGGTCTCCGCGGAGTCGCCCAGAAGTTGGATGGTGGCGATGGCTCCCGCGTTCGGACCGGTCATCACTGCCGCGATGGGTGCCATGACTCACACCATCTCGCTCTTTTCCTCGATGTACTTCATGTAGGCCAGGACGATGCCCTTGACGACCAGGTGCGGGACGTAGTTGTCCACGAAGGGACAGTCGTCCTTGATCGTCGCGGCAGCCGAGCCCGTCATAATCGTCTGGGGCCAGCGGCCGATTTGTTCGGCGTATCGGCGGATGATCTCCTCCATTCCGCCGATGATCGAGTAGTACAGGCCGCAATTGATCGCATCGGCGGTGTTCTTGCCATAGGGGCTGTCGGGCCGGTGGACCGTGACCTTCGGCAGTTGGGCGGTGTTGTCCTTGAGGGCCTGGGCGCTGATCTCGAAGCCCGGACAGATCACGCCGCCCTGGAAAACGCCGTGCTCATCGACCAGATCGATCGTCACTGCGGTGCCGAAGTCGGCTACGACGACCGCGTCCTCGACCACGTCATACGCTGCTGCCGCGGCCACAATGCGGTCGGTGCCCACCTTGCTCGGCTCATCCACCCACGTGGAGATCGGCAGCGGGATGTCCTCTCCGATCACGCGGACGTTTTCCCCGAGGTCCTCATCGGCAATCTGGCGAATCATCTCGGTCCAGGCGGGCTTGACGCTGCTGACGACGATGACGCCGTCGCGTTTGCGCTCTTTGGAGCTTTCCAGAACGGGAATCCTCGCCCAGGCGCCCGCCAGGCACTCGCGAAGCTGGGTTTCCGACGCGCCGGAGATCGAGCGGATGAAATCCTCTTTCCCGTCGAGAAAGAGGCCGACACCGATATTCGTATTGCCGATATCCACAGCAATGATATTCATACGCATTTTCTATCCCATTTGCGCGCCATTGTCAATCTGCAGCCCGTCGCCGGTCCTGCCCATCGGATTGACCCAGCCAGCGATTGTGCTGTGGACAATCCCGCTTCGGCGGCCACTATACCGGTGAGTATGCCAGAGCCCGAGGGTGTTGAGCAGCGAAGAGTTGGTCGGGATGGCGAACGCGGGAGACAACACGGCCCGCGAAGCGTTGTGCGACCGTTTCGCTCCCCTGGTGCGGGCGGTCTGCCGCGATCATACGCGCAATCCGACCGTCTATGCCGGTGTCTTGGCCGACTGGATCCTCTGCCACAGCAGTTCGCTGAGCTCTCGAATGCCTTGGCCGGTGGCGGCGGAGATCGCGACGATGTCGCGGTCCAATCTCTCTTGGAGATCCTTAAACCGAGTGCCGTCGGGGTCGAGGTCGATCTTGTTGGCGACAACAACCTCATCCTTCTCCGCAAGGACTGCGCTGTGCCGGGCCAGCTCATTTCGGATGGTGTGATAGTTGGCGATGGGGTCGGAGTCGTCCAGGGGCATGATGTCGAGGATGTGCACGAGGAGGCGGGTCCGCTCGATGTGGCGCAGGAAGTCGTGTCCGAGTCCGGCGCCCTGGCTGGCGCCTTCGATCAGGCCGGGGATGTCGGCCATCAGGAATCGGCGAAAGCCCGGCAGTTCGACGATGCCCAGCACGGGCTCCAGCGTCGTGAACGGGTAGGGGGCGATCTTGGGTCGGGCCGCCGAGCAGCGCGAGAGCAGTGTGCTCTTGCCGGCGTTGGGCATGCCGACCAGGCCCACGTCGGCGATCAGCTTGAGCTCCAGGCGGAGGTGCCGTTCCTGGCCGGGCTTGCCGGGCTCGGACTCCCGCGGCGTCTGGTTCGTGGAGGTGGCGAAGGCCTTGTTGCCCTTACCGCCCTTGCCGCCCCGGCAGACCAACACCTTCATTCGTACTTCGTTGAGGTCCTTGATGAGCAGGTCCAGGTCCGTGTCGTAGACCAGCGTTCCCGCCGGCACGGAGATCACCAGGTCTTTGCCGTCGGCGCCGTAGCTGTTGTTCCCCTCGCCGGGCCGGCCGTTCTCGGCGCGCCAATGGTGCTTGCCGGCGAAATCGAGCAGGGTGTCCTTGCCCTCGACGGTCTCGAAATAGACGTCACCGCCGCTGCCGCCGTCGCCGCCGTCGGGGCCACCTTTGGGCACGAACTTCTCCCGCCGGAAGCTGACGCATCCGTTGCCGCCGTCGCCGGCCTTGACGTAGATTTCCGCTTCATCGACAAACATACGAAAAAAGGGATGGCCCAAGACCATCCCTCGAACATGCAACAACCGCGGATGCGTCGATCAGACGACGTGGACGCGCCGGCCCTGGAACCGCACGGTCCCCTCGGCCGTGGCAAACAGCGTGTAGTCCCTACCCATGCCGACGTTCTCGCCGGGGAAGAACTTCGTGCCGCACTGCCTTACGAGGATGGCGCCGGTCTTGGCGGTTTGACCGCCGTAGAGCTTCACGCCGCGGAATTGCGGATTGCTATCCCGCCCATTCCTCGATGAACCTTGTCCCTTCTTATGTGCCATGGCTTATATACCTCTGCTTTCTACCGATCACCAACTTCAAAACCGCATAAACAAACCAGTATAGCGGCCCACCAATTCCCTGTCCAGCCTCTTCGGAAAATTTCTCAGGTTCTCAGGTTATTGCGCCTGGACGATGGCCTTGGCGTCCTCGGTCGGCACGATCCCGATGACGCCCAGTTTGATCCTGCCCTCGGGATCGACGAAGAAACTGCTGGGAATAGCCTGGACCTGGCCGAAGGGGGCCGGCAGACCGCCCGGGCTCGTCAGGACCGTGTAGGTGAGTCCCTGCTCTTGGGCAAAGGTCTTTACCAGTGCCAGCGGCTCGTCCGAGATGGCCAGGATGGTCAGTTTGTCTTTCGGGTAGCTTTCCCTAAGTGCTTTCAGATGCGGCACTTCCAGCTTACAGGGCCCGCACCAGGTGGCCCAGAACACGACGACGACGTTCTGGCCGCGGTAGTCGCTGAGTTTGTGCGGCTTGCCCTCGATATCGGTGAGCGTGAAATCCGGGGCTGGCTTTCCCTGCCAGTCGTCGAAAGAGGGATACCACGTCTGGGCACCCTTGATCACGTTCTGCAGGGCCGCCTTGGGCTCGCGGAACAGGTTCGCCGCGGCCTGAATCCGCTCGGCGGTCGAGGTGGCAGCCGCCGGGGCAGGGGTTTCTACATTATTCGGCGCGGCCGGCTGCTTCGGTTCCGGTGTGGGCTCTTCCCGCTTGCACCCGTGCAGCACGCCCAGACCGACGATAAACGCCAGAAGCAATGCGGTAAACCAATAGATGCTGTGCTTGTCTCTCATGGCCATACAAGAAACCTCCCTGGCGGGAGCCCAAATGCGAGACGACCAGCGCAAAACACCGCCGTCCGTCGGGGCATTCGGACACCCCATCAGAATCCTGAAGGGGATACTATACCGTTCTGCTGTGGCGCGGTAAAGCCTTTTCCGAAAATAGCCACGGGCCGGCGGCCCCGTTGTCCGCCGGCCCGTACCGAAGTGTGTGTGCCAAGTGGAGATGCCGTCTGTTACGAATTCATGGATTGGTCGCCGACCTGTCGGGAATATAGAAGAACCGCACCTCGCTCAGACCGACCGCCTGGGTGACGCCCCAGCCCTTCTCGATGGTCAGCCTGACGTACTGGGCTGGCACGCCGCCGAAGCTGATCTTTGTGTCTGCCATATAGCCGGGCGTGCCCGGTGCCTTGGCAAATTCCGGCACACCAACCAGAGACGTCCAGGCGGTGCCATCGTCAGAATGCTCGATCTTGACCGTCCTGGCCCCGAAGCCGAGGAACGGCTCGATCAACTGGTTCGAATTCCACACCCATAGCTCCTGGAGCGTGTAGACCTGGTCGAATTCGTACTGAATCCAGTGCGGCCCTGCCACATTCGCACTCTGCCACATATCCGTGCCCGTAGTCGAGTGTCTATCGTTCTTGTCGAGCCCGGAACCGTTGACTGTGTTCTGCGGACCCATGCCGGTCTGCGCACTGGAGGCGTTCGCGATGATGCTCTGGATCACACGGATGTAGGGTTCCGTGGTGAAGGACAGGACCGGGCCCTTGCAGATGTCGCCATTGGAGGGCCCCAGGACCGTGTCGATTCGCCAGTAGTAAGTCTGACTGAATTCCAGAACCTCTGGCGGGGTGTACACGGTCTGGGTTTGCCCCTGGCTGACCAACACGTCCTGGGGATTGTCCCGGTCGGCGCCGCTGACCGCCTCGAAGGAGGCCCCGAAGTAGACATCACAGCTTTCTGCGAACGAAGGCGCGATCCAGCTCAGGACTATATTGCAGGGAATGTCCGATGCCTTGGGACCGGGAGTCATCAGCGATTCCATGAGAACCTTCAAGTCCAGCTCATCCACCACGCCATCGCCCCAGGCGAACGGGCCGATGTCGCATAAGGATGTGTTCTTCCCCCAGTTGGCCTCCATGAGGGTCATGTCCGCTGCATCGACCTTGCCGTCGCCGTTGAAGTCCACGACGGGGAGGATGGGTGCCTGCCACACGTCGAGGCCGCCAAGACCGGGGCGACCGCACATGAAATAGAGCATTGAGCCGTCGGAAGAGACTTTCGAGCCGCTCTGCCATGTTACGTCATTAATCCCAGACCCGAGATTCACCGGAGTCCCCCAAGGATCCTCCCTCGCTACCCGTCTTGCCATGTACATGTCCAGAGTGCTGAATCCGCCAGGCTTGGTAGAAGCGAAGAACAGCACCAAGCCATCGGGCGAAATACTGGCCCAGCACTCTTGGGCCGGAGTGTTGATCTTTGGTCCAAGGTTGACCGGCGTGCCCCAGTCGTCCTGCACGCCTGCGCGGGTAGTCACCCACAGGTCCAAATCGCCGTAGCCGCCGGGCCGATTGGACGTGAAGTATAGCTCCAGTCCGTCAGATGAGATGCACGGCTGCCATTCGATGGCAGCACCGTTTACGCTCGGACCCAGATTGACTGGAGTGACCCAGTTGTCATTCTCGGCGGTCCGGGTTGTTACCCATAGGTCGTCACCGCCTGATCCACCGGCCCGATCTGAGTTGAAGTACAAGGACAGACTATCGGCCGAGATGCATGGAGCCCAATCATCACCACCATTTACGGTTGCGCCGAGATTGACCGGCGGGCCCCATTCCTCGCCCATGGTTGGCCGGCGTGTCACCCATAGATCGCTCCCGCGGGTAAAATAGAGTTCCAGACCGTTGGACGAAATACAGGGCCCATACTCGTCATTCGAGCTGTTGATCGGCGGTCCCATGTTCGTAGGCTCGCCGAAGATGAAATCGGCCCTTCCGGTGCTCGTGCCGACGGCCACGAGAATGATCGATGCCAGGAAGACGGTGCCAAGATTCCAGGTTGTCTTGCTGTTGCTGAACATAATCCATACCTCCATTTCTTCTGCTGTTTCGCTTGCTGTACCGCAATACGGATATGGCTCAGATCTACCAAAACGGAGGATCGGCTTGCTGTGCCATCGTGGTGCTCCTGTTTATTGGCAAAGAAAGCCCCCGGCAGGAACCGAAGCACGCTTCGGCCCTCATTATCTCAGGAGAATCGGACATCAGTCAGGCTGGACCGGCGGACGCCGGACCGACAGGCTATGGTGAATCGACTCTACCCAGGCGATTTGTCATCTCTGATCCCTCTGAACCTCGCCATCACCCTTGGAATCCGCGATTCGAATGATAGGTATTCGCCAGATGTCGCGCGAGCCACAGCCACCGGGCCACGAACAGAAGAAGTAGAGCATGGAGCCGTCGAAGGAGATGCTGCCGGGGCGCTGGCCGAACGTCCTGTTGAGAGTGGGCCCAAGGTTTATGGAGGGACCCCAGGGGTCTTTTCTCGTGGCCCGCCGCACCATATAGATATCCTGTCCGCTTCTCCCGCCGGGGCGCGTGGAACTGAAGAAGAGCAATAGACCGTCAGGCGAGATGACAGGGTCGCATTCGAGATATGGGCTGTTGATCGCTGGGCCGAGATTGACCGGGGTGCCCCAATTGTCATCCACGGTGACCCGTGTCGTTACCCACAGGTCATAGTCCCCATACCCACCCGACCGCCGGGAGACGAAGTACAACTCCAGGTCATCCGCGGAAATACACGGAGTCACGGCGATTTCTGAGCCGACTGCACCACCAACGCTCGCCGGGGGTCCCCAGTCGTCATCCAGTGTTGTCCGTTTCGTCACGTAGAGGCGAGCGATGGGATCTCCGCCGTAGGTGAAATAGAGTGACAACCCATCTGCTGAGATGGACAGGCCCCACTCGTGAGTGGTGGTGTTGACCGTCGGCCCGAGATGGGTAGGCTCATCCCATTCGCTATCTACGGTTGCCCGGCGGGCCACGAAAATATCATACAGAGCCCCTGGCACGATCCGACAGAAATACAGCTCCAGGCCATTCGTCAAGAGGCTCGGAAACGCCTGGTTACTGCCTCCCTTATTGATCGTTGGTCCCAGGTTGGCCGGCTCGCCAAAGGTGAAATCCGCATGCGCAGTCGGCGTGTCGAGCCCTGTCTCCGACGGCGACTGGCCGCTTATGGCGTGGGACCACCGTCTCATGTCCGCCTCGGCTTGGGCCCGCTCGCCCAAAGAGTCGTAGCAGACAGCCCGGCGCAAGTAACCATTCGCATCCTGCGGATAGGTTTCGATCCTGCGGGTCCAGAGGGCCACCATCTCGCGGAAGTGTTCCCCAAGAGTACGGGCGGGATCAAGCGATTCGATGGTTGAAACATTGGGGTCAAGGTCGGCGATCCAGATGTCAAGGTACGGTACCCCCAGATGGAAGAGGAGCTTCGTGCCATCCGGGGCCCAGGAAGCAGCCGCGATCCGACCGCCCAGGACTTTAGCGGGTTCGTCGCTATCGAGAGAGTAAATCCACAAGCCGGTCGCGTCCCCCACACTGTCGGTGGCACCTAGGCACAGTTCCTTGCCTGTGGGAGACCAGGCGGGCCCGCCTGAGGTGCCAAATGGTTCTCGCCACTGCGCAAGCAGAGCTTGCGAAACCAAGTCGTTGACCTTGAGTGTGCCCTCCTCTCGATAAGCGATACGCTGATTGTCCGGCGATACCGAGGGAAAGGCGAAGGCATTTGAGCACGCCATGATCCGTTTGGGCTCGACCTCGGAACCTGCGATCGAGATCGAGCAGAGCATTTTCTCCTGACGCGAATGATAGTAGACCTGCGCGGAGTCCCTGCTCCACGAGGGCCAACTGCCACGGGCCAGACGCCTGGGTTCTGTGCCATCGGCTTTCATCACCCAGACTTCTTCACTTTCGTACCATCGCCCTTGCCCCTTGCGCTCGCCCATGGCGAACTCCTCCAGCCGCAGGGCTTGGCAGTCGCGTATGAAAGCGATGGATCGCCCATCGGGCGACCAGCGCGGGTCCTTGCCAGGGACGATCAGCAGTTCCGTCTCGTTCGTGGCACGATCGAAGACTCCCACGCCGCTTCCGCCATACACATACGCCCCCAGGCTGAAAGCGAACTTCGTTCCGTCCGGCGACCATTGGGCGTTGAACCCGCCTGCGACGACACGCCGGGCCTTGGCCGAAAGCACGCGGTAGGTTTGCTCGGCCTCCACCATCGGCAGAAAAGCCGCTCCCGCGGGCTCGCGGTCTGCCAGATGCCATGACCGCCCCGCCTCTAAGGTGTCGAAGACGTACTTGGCGCACCAGTCCTCAAACTGAGCGCGCGCGTTCTGGCCGGCCCGAAGGATCTGTCGAGACAGATCATTGGCCTGCTGGTAGTTGCCCAAGGCGGTCAAAGCGCAGAAGCTGTGGTAGTGAAAGAGAGACCAGTCCGGCCATGACTTCAAGTACTCCCGGGCCTCGGCAAGGACGCCTTGGTAATCGCGCATGCGTAGAAGCGTCTCCGAGCGTTGAGTCGCCAGATCCGGGTATTGCGGGTCCTTCATCGAGGTCAGCGTCATCGCCCTGTCATACTCTGTCAGGGCATCCTGGTAGCGACCCAGCTCGCGCAGGGCCAGCGCACGCAGGGAATGCCCCAGCGGATCGCGCCGACGCAGGACGGTCATGATCAGGGCGTCATCCTTCATCTTCTCGTACTTGCGGGACGCGTAGTAGGTGAGAGCCCGCAGCCGCAGGGATTCGTAGTGATCGCCATCGAGTTCCAAAGCCTTGTCCAGGGCCGCGAGTTGGTCTTTGACCGTCATGGCGGTCATCGCCCGCAGGAAGTACGCCTCGGCGGTCTCCGGCAACAGTGCTCCCGCCTGGCGGCGATGCTCCTCGATCTCTTCGAGCTGCTGGGCATCCGGCGATTCACTCTCCCAGAGGATTCGTGCCAGTAGCGAATGGGCCGCCCCCGCGATCTCGGGTCGGTCGGTGAGCAGGGCGTCCAAAACAGTCACCGCCTCATCAGGATGACGATTGTCCACAAGGATGGTAGCCTGCAAGTGTCGAGCTTCCGGGCCGACGTGTCTGCTGTCCAGGATCGGCCCGATCGTCGCCAGGGCTTCCTCGCGTTCGGCCTTGGCGTACTGCTCGCGGGCTTGGGACAGGATGCCCCGATGCTTGAAGCCTTCGGCCTCGACCAGTTGGACCCGGTCCCGGTTCCACATGGAAAGGACAACCACCACCGCAGCCGCGAGAACGACCAGTGCGAAGGCCGAGACAACCTGGGAGCGGTGCCTGCGGAGGAATCGCTCCACGCGATACGCGACGCTCGGTCCTCTGGCCAGGACCGGCTCGTGCTCGAGATGACGTAGGATGTCCGAGGCCAGGCTGTTCGCCGTCTCATACCGTTGGGCACGGTCCTTCTGCAAGGACTTCATCGCAATCCAGTCGAGGTCACCGCGGATCGCCTTCCTCAAAAGGTCAGGAGTAGAATTACGATGCTTGGCGATGTCCGTCAGCGTGTCGCCCAGGGTGCTGAGTTTCGTGGATGGCCTGGCGGGCTCCTGCTCCCGGATGACCCGCTGCATCTCAACGTAGCCGGCCTTGCGAAGCTCCTCCTCGCTGAAGGGCGTGGTCCCGGTGAGCAATTCATACAGCAGCACGCCCAGCGAGTAGATGTCCGTGCGGGTGTCGATATCGAGGTCGCTCAACTCCGCCTGTTCAGGGCTCATGTAGGCGGGAGTGCCGATGAGGTGGGCGTAGCGGGTGAAGAGCGTCTTTTCCGTGAGCTTCTGATTGATGGCCTTGGCGATGCCGAAGTCGATGACCTTCGGGATGGGTTTGCCGTCGTGGTGTGTGACCATGACGTTGGAGGGTTTCAGATCGCGGTGGATGATGCCCTTCTGGTGGGCGTGCTGGACTGCGTTGCAGACCTGGAGGAAGAGCCTGAGCCGGTCCTTCGTGCCCAGGCTATTCCTATCGCAGTAGTCGGTGATCGAGACGCCTTGGACCAGTTCCATGACGAAGTACGGCCGGCCGGTTTCGGTGGCGCCAGCGTCGAAGACCTTGGCGATACTGGGGTGGTCCATCAGGGCCAGGGCCTGGCGTTCGGCCTCGAAACGGGCGATCACCTGGCGGGTGTCCATGCCCAGTTTGATGATCTTGAGGGCCACCTTGCGGCGGATGGGCCGCTCCTGCTCTGCCATGTAGACCACCGCCATTCCCCCTTCGCCGACTCTTTCCAGGAGCTTGTAGCGGTCGATAACGGTCCCGGGTCCTTCGGACAGGGCGAGCCCGTCGCACGCTGGTTCGTATTCCAGCACCGGCTCATCGAGCAGGGACTGGGAATCATGGGCCTGTAGCAGTCTCTCCACACTGGCGAGCAACTCGGCGTCCGGCCCGCAGGCGCTGGTCACGTAGGCTCGTCGCTCCGCGAGGTCCGTGCGCTGCAGGGCAGCCTCGAAAATCGTCTCTTCTCTGGAATCCATGGGGGAATCACTCCAGTCTTCAGTTGATAGTGCGAAATGTGCGTCCGAATTGGCTCACGAATCTCGGAAAGATGCAGAAGAAGACTTTCGGTGGCGCCAGCCCCACCCTACACGCCGTCCATCTCCCGAACGAGCCACGCGCGAGCGTAGGTCCACAGGCGTTTGGCCGTCGCCGGCGAGATGCCCAGGCTGGCCGCGGTCTGCTCGATGGTGAGCCCGGCAAAGTAGCGAAGTTTGACCACCGCGGCCTTGGCAGGGTCAATCTGGTCCAGTCGCCGGAGTGCCTCATCCAACGCGATCAGACTGTCGGGGTCCGGGCCGGTCGGACCGGTCGGCTCGGCTCCTTCCAGATCGACCCTCTTGTGTCTGCCTCCGCCCTTCTCGCTCTTCTTGCGACGGGCGTTCTCGACAAGGATGCGGCGCATCGCTTCGGCCGCAGCGGCAAAGAAATGACCACGGCTGTGCCAACTCTGCGGCTCGCTGCCTACCAGCCTCAGGTAGGCCTCGTGCACCAGCGCCGTTGCTTGGAGGGTCTGGCCGCACGATTCGTGAGAGAGCCGCTGAGCCGCGAGGAGACGCAGTTCCTCATACACCAATGGCAGTAGCCTGTTGGTAGTCTCGGCGCCACCCCCTTCCATCGCATTCAGGATGCGCGTAACGTCGCTCATGCGTCTGCTCGAACATGCCGCCGGTTTCGAGGCCGGCTACCCCAATTATCCCGGGAAACCGGAATAACCGCAAGCCTTCTGGGCCGAAAGCAGGGGGAAATGCCGCGGTCCGGGCCGCACAAATGCAGGTTCGGCAAGGGGCTATCCAGTTGGCTGGTCCGATCTTTACGGCACGACCGCAACGCGGTATAATAGGTGCCCTGTGCGACTGATCGGAGCCGGGGCCTCATGTCTACCCAGGCGGCTCTGAGCCGCGATGACCTGTAGCTGAAGGAGTGAACCGATGCACGAGAACAAGATCGCATTCCACTATCTCATTGTCCTGACTGCACTTACGATC
>Ga0209163_1002493_pt1 | contig 15321 bp, 10 predicted proteins | sample MTBAKSrepl2MetaG_FD_187457 | JGI IMG/M metagenome (GOLD analysis project Ga0209163, IMG submission 187457) | Enrichment culture microbial communities om Arthur Kill intertidal strait, New Jersey, USA, that are MTBE-degrading - MTBE-AKS2 (Arthur... | ecosystem: Environmental > Aquatic > Marine >...
ATGGGGACCTTCAAGATATAGTCGAAAAATTTAAACATCGAGAGCCAAAAATAGATACAGATGTCAAAAAGAAATACTTTTTTGCGACACGGGATAAGATAACCAAAGAAAAATTTGATTTGAGTTATAGTAGGTATCATGAGGAAGAGTTCGAGGAATTCGATTATGAAAAGCCGGGGGTTATTCTGGATAAGTTGCTTAAAACGGAGATTGGGGAAGAGTTTTTTAACCACGGAATACACGGAACACAAGGAAAAGTTCTTGAAGGTGTAAAGAGTGGTATTGTGAGGGAGTTGTTGGATTTGAAGGAGATGGTGGGATGAAGGTACAATTGTTAAGTATTCCTGAAATAATTGGCCCTGAAGGCGTTTTTATAGACGGCGATTGGGTTGAAAGTAAAGACCAGGATAAAAATGGATCGGTTCGTCTAATCCAATTGGCAGATATTGGAGAAAATGCATTTCTCGACAAATCAAAAAGGCATTTAACGAAAGAAAAGGCAATTGCTCTACGGTGTACATTTTTGAGAAAAGGCGATCTTTTATTAGCCCGTATGCCGGATCCAATGGGGCGGTGTTGCATTTTTCCTGGACTAGAACAAGAAAGCGTAACTGTCGTAGATGTTTGCATTATTAGACCTGCTAATCCTGATATTAACAATGTTTTTTTAATGCATCTAATCAATAATAGCCTTATAAGGCACCAAATAAATAAGTTTACTACAGGAACAACTCGAAGCAGGATTTCGCGGGGAAATTTAAGCAAGATAAAGCTTCCCATCCCACATATAGACGATCAAATCCGCATCGCCACGCTGCTCAGTCGCGTCGAGGCGTTAATTGCAACACGTAAAGAGAACCTGCGTCAGCTGGATGAATTCCTAAAAAGCGCCTTTCTGGAAATGTTTGGGATTCTTAATGGTAATTTCAAGGCATGGAAAATTGAAAAGTTAATGCGGCATACAGACATTGTTTCTGGAGTCACAAAAGGTAAAAAATATAAGAACGAGGTACTTGTTGAAATTCCATATATGAGGGTCGCCAATGTTCAAGATGGTTTTTTAGACTTGAACGACATCAAGACGATAATGGTGACCAACGGTGAAATTGAAAAATATAAACTGATAAAGGGAGATGTGCTTCTTACCGAAGGGGGAGACCCTGATAAATTGGGTCGTGGAGCTGTATGGGAGAATCAAATCGAAATATGCATCCATCAGAATCATATTTTTAGGGTAAGGGTTGTAGATTGTAAGGAACTTAACCCTTCCTATCTAAGTGCACTTGTGGGTTCGATATATGGGAAAAGCTATTTTTTAAAGGCAGCAAAACAGACAACAGGAATTGCTTCAATTAATTCGACACAGCTCAAAAATTTTCCTTTAATAATTGCGCCGATAAAACTTCAAAACGACTACGCAAAGATTGCGGCAAAGTCTGAGCGCCTCAAAATTCTCTACCGCCAAAACCTCACCGAACTGGAAAACCTATACGGCGCCTTAAGTCAAAAATTCTTCAAAGGTGAGCTGGATTTAAGTCGGATTCCATATTCAAAAGAAAATTTGTTACAACCCAGATTACAAGAACTTATCAGCGTACCTCAGCCAACAGTGTCATCTATATACACTTTAAAATATGAAATGACAGTAGAAGGCATCAAAGCTTTAATTTGCGATAAGCTCCCTAGAAAATTCACCCCCAAAATGCTATATGAGCAGATTAAAGAATTATTTTTTGATGAAATATCAACCGATTTTGGGACAATAAAAAAAATTTTGGCAGAATTGCTACAGGAGGATCACCGATTTTTAGAACAGAATTTTGGCGCATTCGAAAATAGCGAATTTAATGATAGGGGCGAAAATCAAATTTACTTTAGTGTGAATAGATGAAACTGCACCGAGTAAAAATATTATCTGCATTCAGAGGGCTATCGCCGGGATTTGAAATTGAATTCAAATCTCCGCGAAAAGGCGATATTTCTATAGAGCCAGTTTGCTTCGTTGGACTTAATGGCTCAGGAAAATCCAACGTTTTAGAAGCAATTTGTGAGATATTTTATTATCTTGAGACTTACCATCTTGCGGATCGAAAAGATATTGCAGGATATAAAACGGATTTTGGCTTTGAGATCGAATATTCCCTACCTAAACAATCATTTGGCGTTGAAGGTGTTCCCTGGGATGAGCTGTCCTTTGAATGGGATAAAAAAGAGTTTGATCCAATTTTTAAAATTGTAAAAAGGGAAAATGAATATCCTATAATATCTGCCTCATTCGGTTCAAAGCAACTGCAACTGAAAAATAAAGATAATAATCGCAATAGTGCTGTGTTGCCATCCCGGATAATTGGATATTCTTCGGGAATGAATGAGTTGATAAGCAATCCATTTATTAAAATTGATTTCCACTATTTTGATAATTTTGAGAAAAGGACCGGTGAATCTGTCAGTTCTGCCCTTGATTTAAATAGAATGTTTTTTATGGATTATGATTCCAATCAGCTCATTACCATATGCAATTTTTTGTTTGATGAAAGAGGCTTTGATGAAAATTTCAGTAATAATGAATTTGACGTCAAGGAATTCGGAGCAAAAGATTTATCGCAAATCAGACGTGAAATAGCTATCAATGATTTGCATTCTTTCTCCATATCATTAAACCTAATGGTTGGCGATAGAAGTGCGCCTATGCCACTCCCATCAGAACTAAACCTCGCCATTGATAAACTAAAAAAGTGTGCGACTTTAATTCATGAAAATAAGCAAGAAAGGCAAGACAATAAAGAATTTGTTGGAAAGCTCACTTTATATTACTGGGTTAATAGCTCAACAAAAAAGGCTTTTCGCCACCACTTCAAAACAGCATACGATTTATACCGTAATTTTTACTTTTTACGCCTTTTAAATATCCATCTTACGAGAAGAATTCTTCGTAACAAAGTCAAAAATGCAAGCCTGGAGGAAAACATATCGTCCCTTCTGCCGAAATTTGAGCAAGAGAGCCAAGCCTTTTTTATTAGTGAGTTAGCCTTTTCAAAAAAAGGTATAAGAAATCATGTTTACTACCGACAGCTATCAGATGGGGAGCATCAATTATTACATACTTTAGGGACAATTATATTGATGGACACACCTGGTGTTCTATTCATCTTAGATGAGCCGGAGACCCATTTGAATCCCGGATGGCGGTCCCAATTTGTGAGTTTGTTAAACAAATCCATTGGAACCAAATCACGATATCAAGACATCATATTGACCTCACATTCCCCTTTTATAGTTTCTGATTGTCATCAAGAAAAAGTCTTCAGTTTTTTTCGAAAACGGAATGGCAAAGTTGATTATAAACCCGCAGGCTTCAATACTTATGGCGCATCCGTTAATCTTATTACAATGAAACTTTTCCAAAAAAAGGAAACTATTTCTGGACTTGCTGAATCAAGGATAAAGGAAATTCAAAAACAGTTTAGCAAAAACAAGATGAATAGAGAGACTGCAATTAGAGAGATAAATAAATTGGGTGATTCAATTGAAAAGATGATGCTTCTTGATTACATAAATAAATCGAAAACGAAAAATGCTGATTAATTACATTTGTATAGAAAACGAATTCAAAAAACTTCACGCTTTTTTCGAGCATACGGTTCTTGAAGTATGGTGCAAGCCGAATGGTCCTTTCAATATTAGTATGCTGCATGAAGATTTTCAGCCGATCGTAAAAAAGATGAAGGGGCGGTTGGAATCACCAATTAAAGAAATATATAATATTTGCCTGTCCTTAGGCCAACACAGTCTTCAACAAATTTCTGATGCTTATAAAATTAACAATAACATCCAAGATATATGCAAAAGAGTAGTAGAACCAATTACCTATGAAGATATTCGATCAATTCACCCGAATCTTTCAATTAAATTAAAAAAGTTTTGTGAATCCCTATACGACTATGTGGCGCAAAAGGCGACCTTTTGTAAGACATATTGTTCCATAAATGACTATTATAAATACTTCATCATTTCAAACAATCAGACAAAAGGAAAATGCCCTTTTTGCGGTTTGAATGCCATAAAATCCGAAAAGCTATCATTCAGAGATGCTTTTGACCATTATTTTCCTAAAAGCAAGTTTCCATTTAACAGCGTCAATTTAAACAACATCGCTCCAGCTTGCCATGAATGCAATTCGGACTGCAAAAAAGATAGAATACCCATCAGAGATAAGAAAGGGAACCCAACAAAAGCATTTTACCCATATTCTGAGTTTGCACCTAATTTTAAAATCAATCTGGACATTCAATATCTTGATCCCATTGACCCCAAAAAAAATTCAGTTCAAATCAATTTCCAATCTGACTATTCCCAAGAGGAAGTCGACAGATGGAGAGCTCTTTATTTTATCGATATACGCTATAAAGACAAATGTTGTAGCGAGGATGCAAAATATTGGCTGGAACAGATTCACGGTGAAGCAAAAAATTATGGCGAAGATATTGAAGAAGCTTTAAACAATCAAATACAAGACCGAAAACAAAACCCGTTAAATGATTTCAATTTTTTAAGAGCGCCATTTTTAGAAGCCTATAGGCGCTATAGGAATCAAACCTAAGGAATTCTATGAGCAGATACTGCGGAGAAAAAGATACGAAGGCCATACTTGAAGCTGCTGAGCATTGGCGGCAACGAGGGTTGCTTTCAGATGGCTACATATTTAGCGATAAAGCGCTTTGGTGTCTCGAAAATCTGAAAGCCTTAGACCAGTATTTCATCAACCAACTGGATGAGGGCGAAGGTAATTTTTTTGAAAAACTGTCTGCTCAGCTTGCACCTACATCACCTGAAGTGAAACAATTGGCAGCTGAAATGTTGTGGGTGATGTTACTCTGTCCAAGCAATATTGGAATAAATTCAAAGAAGGCGGGGATTCAAAAGATTTGGGGCTGGTCTGGAGTACCGTTTCCCGAGGATTCGCCCTGGCTGAGTGATGCGACGCTCTTAGGAGTCGGCAGCGCCGGTATGGGTTATAACAACCTTAGATGGCGGGAGTTGATTTTTCTGATTCGGTTAACAATGGCTCTTAAGCAGCTAACCGATGGAGAACGCCGCACTCTTTTGGGTGATGCTATGAGTTTGGCGAAATGGTTGGAGAAGGTGCCGGAATGCAATTCGAGGCAATTTCGTCACATGATGTTGTTCATGCTTTTTCCTGATAATTTCGAGAGAATCTTCGGCGGTACGGATCGGCGGAAAATTGTTTCCGCTTTTAGTGGAAAATCAGATGCTCAGATCAACGCCCTCACCGCGTTCGAAATCGATAAAGAGCTATCCTCTATCCGAAAACAGCAGGAGCAAACCTTTAAAACGAGCGAACTTGATTTTTATGTGCCGCCGCTCCGGGATCTTTGGCGGGATGATAGAAATGTATCATGGCTGATAACATGGAATCCTAAATTCTGGCCTTGGGCCTCGCTCGAAGAAGACAGGGATTCAACTCACACCGGCAAAACAGTAAATATGCGGTGGAGTTTTGCCAATCGAAATGCAAGGGTCGGCGATAAAGCCTATCTTATCAGAACAGGAGTTGCACCGAAAGGCATTGTGGCTGTTGGAAATATCGTCAAGGCGCCATTTGAGGCGCCTCACTGGGATGAGGAAAAGGCAGCTGACGGAAAAACCCGTTGGTGTGTCGAAATCGATTTTACTAGAATACAGAACCCCCTGGTAGATGACCCATACATAGCTTTTGAAGAACTTGAGAAAATCGATATAGACCAGCAGAAGTGGAACCCACAGTCATCTGGAATCGAAATTAAGCCTCAGTCTGCGGGAGCTATAGAGAAACTGTGGGAAAAGGTAGTAGGCACCCCATCGCAACCCGAAAAGAAGGTAGTTTCTCCTGGTGCAGCAAATGCGATTAATCTCATTTATTATGGCCCGCCAGGCACCGGTAAGACTTATCAACTTCGCGAGCTATTAAAAGAAAAATATTCCAGCACTAAACAGATCATCAGCAGGGAATCTTGGTTAAGTCAGCAGCTGGTTGACATACGCTGGTTTGATGCAATTTTCGCTGCGCTTTATGAACTTGGCGCTCAAGCAAAGGTGGTGGATATTGCTATGCACGAATTTATTGCCCTGAAAGCCCGCGCCATGGGGCGTCACCAGAATATTACTCAAACCATCTGGGCAACTTTACAAGCCCATACAATCGATGCCTCAAAAACCGTCCAGTATAAGCATAAAAGCCCGCCGCTTGTTTTCGACAAAAGTACAGCCAGTGTGTGGCATATGGTGGGGGACTGGCAGGAAGAATGCGCTGAACAGGTGAGTCTGGCCGAAGCCCTAAAAAGCGGTCCTAAATCTGAAACAGATCACCATCGCTATGAATTCGTTACCTTCCATCAGGCTTACAGCTATGAGGATTTCATCGAAGGATTACGCCCTGTCACAAATGGCGAAGATGGGCAAATAGCCTACTTGGTAGTCCCCGGCGTATTCCATCGGATCGCTCAGAAGGCTAAATCCGACCCGAAACAACGGTATGCCATTTTCATCGATGAGATCAATCGGGGCAATATTGCCAAAATATTCGGAGAGCTGATAACGCTCATCGAACCTGATAAGCGCGCTGAGTACAATGAAAGGGGTGAGAAGGTGTCAGGGATGGAGTTGACCCTTCCATACTCCCGAACCCTATTCGGTGTCCCCAAGAACCTGGACATTTATGGTGCGATGAATACCGCAGACCGCTCTATTGCTCTTCTGGATACGGCTTTAAGACGCAGGTTCAAATTTCAGGAGCTTATGCCGAATCCCGGATTAATCAGCGGTTCTCGTGTAGACGGCTTAATTGAAGATGGTGAAGGGGGGACAATCAACCTTAGAGCCTTGCTCGAAGCGATGAATCGGCGCATTCGCTTTTTCCTCAACAGGGATATGACTCTGGGGCATGCTTATTTTATGAACATTAAGGATTTTCCAAGTTTAAAGGATGTGATGCTGAATCAGATCATCCCTCTGCTGCAGGAATATTTTTACGAAAACTGGAACCGGATACAGCTGGTGTTTCAGGATGTAGGGCCGGGCGGAGAAAAATCTGACTCCCAGATTATTTGTCATAGCACCTTGAATGAACAGGATGTCTTGGGGGGTGACCATGGCGATTATGACGATCTCATTGAATATTGGGTGGCGCCACCCGAGGACATAACGCCAGATTCGATTCGCAAGATTTATGAGAAGGTTTCCTGAAAGTGGAGTCAATAACACTTATAGAGCATGAATCTCTTCCAATTCTTCCCGAAAGGTTACGGGGACAAAATGCGTTGGCGACTGAACATGCCTACGCCCTAAAAAAGCTTGAACGGCGTTTACCGGGTAACGCTTTTTTCTGGGGGCACCATACAGTAAAGTTTGCAAACTATTGCGGAGCAATATGTCTTGGTAACCTGTCCATTGAAATTCTCCCGAAAATTCACGGTAAAGAGACAGAGCCGGGCGCCTGCCGAAAGTCCCTTATTAAAATGCTGGTAAGAGCGCGGAGACTTAAAATTCAGCGCGGCGGTACCGCACACATTGAGTTACAGAAACACTCTTTGTTGGATGTGTTTATTCTACAATTCTGCGATCAACTCCACGCTGAACTCATGCAGGGGATGATTCGACATTATGTTGAAAAAAATGAAAATATCAATGTCCTTCGCGGGCGGCTTCGAGTCGAGCAGCAGCTCAAGCACAACAATGCTCATAAAGAAAGGTTGTTTTGTCAGTATGATGAGTTAGATGCGGACAATACATTTAATCAGGTCATTAAGTGCGTGTTGCGCCTGATGATGAAAATTGCAGCAGGGGCAATCGCACGGAAAAAACTTGCTGAAATGCTCATGCGATTTGATATCATCCGTGATATCCAAGCGGATCTTCAAATGGTAGACAAATTAAAATTCAATCGCTTCACCTGCCGCTATGCGCCCATTTTTCAGCAATGCAGCTGGTTCCTACAAGGCTGTCATCCAGATGTAAAAGTAGGCAATAATGCCTGCACAAGTCTCCTTTTTGATATGAACAAACTATTTGAAGCATACGTGGCCAGTGCCTATAAGCAAGTCGCACATTTCAATGGGCTGCGAATGCAAGTGCAAGGGCCTCAAAAGTATATGGTACGAAGGTGGGCTGATCGTGACGAGCAATTGTTTCTCATGAAGCCAGATATGGCCTTTTTTGATACCGAGAATAATATCTTTTCAATTGCTGATGCCAAATGGAAATTACTTGATGACCGCGAGAAAAAGCTTGGCATATCCCAAAGCGACCTATATCAGATGTCTGCTTACGCCACACGATACAAGGTCGATCGGTTGTCGCTTGTTTATCCGAAACAAAAATGTTTCCAAAACCCGATTGAATTGGGGCTTCAAGGCACAGAAGCGAGGCTTTTTATTACCCCATTTGATGTTTCATCCAATGACAGCCCAGAGTATATGTTCCTGGGCGGACCGATCAAAACGTAATTGCGTAACCAAAATTTGCTTATAGGGGAACACCAACAAAGAGGGCTAGTGAGGCATGGTCATTAGAGGCAGGGCATTGCAGCGCAGCTTCTACATTTGATCACACCATAATCACTTCGCTTTCTGTAATGATGAGGCAAACTGTCGGTTCATAATTTCTGACAAACAGTAGCTTTTAACGTGCTTTACCAGGGGTAAAGTGAACATAAAAGCTCGCTCTGAAACCGGCGGGGATGGACCCGGAAACCGATCAGAATGGTCAGAAACTTTTATATTGCCCTAAGCTGCTGTTAATTGCCACTGATATAGAGCCATTTCATGTTCACCGAAATAGAGCCACTTGATGTTCACCGAAATGAGGCCACTTCATAGTCACCGAAATAGAGCCATCCTATTTTCGGCGAAATAGAGCCAGCCGGTGATCAAGCGGACCAAAGCATCTCGGACCAAAACCCAATAATCGTGTAGACTCCCAAGAAATACTCAAACCCTTGGGAGGAGCAGCGATGGCCAACAGGAGGTTCGAGATGTACCAGTATCGACAGATCATTCATTGCATGCGTATGGGGCAAAGTGATCGGACCATAGCTCAAAGCCGCCTGATCGGGCGGATCAAGTGCGCCCAGGTTCGGGCATTAGCTCTTCGGAATGGCTGGCTCGGCGACGGACCGCTTCCCGACGACGCTGAATTGGCGCAGGTGTTTAAAGGCAATCGCAGCGCCAATAGCACGCGAGAATCCCTATGCGAACGCTATAAGGAGCAAATTGAGCAGTGGCTGGCGCAGGGCATCCAGGCAACCACGATCTTTCAAGCGTTGGTGGACCGATTCGGCTTTACCGGCAGCTACTCTTCATTATGCAGATTGGTGCGAGTGTTGCGCGATGGCACGCCCAACACCACCTGCATTTTAGACTTTTCCCCGGGCGAGGCCGCACAGGTGGATTTTGGTAAAGGGCCGGACATTATCGATGCGTTTACCGGAAAGCTCATCAAGACCTGGGTTTTTGTAATGACGCTGTGCTTTTCCCGCCATATGTATGCCGAAATCGTAGCCGATCAAAAGGTGGCCACCTGGCTTGGTTGTCACCGCAGGGCCTTTGAGTTTTTCACCGGCGTGCCGGCAAAGACCATCATCGACAACGCCAAGTGTGCCATCGTCAGGGCTTGCTATAGGGACCCGCAGGTGCAGCGATCCTATGCCGAGCTTGCCCAGGGATATGGGTTTATCATTTCCCCTTGCCCGCCAAGAGATCCGAAGAAAAAAGGCCGAGTGGAGTCGGCAGTAAAGTATGTCAAAAAAAGATTTGTCCCGCTGCGCAGCTTCCGTTCGTTGGGTGATGCCAACGCCCAATTGACGCACTGGGTCATGCAAACCGCCGGTAACCGCACCCACGGTACCACACGGGAAAAACCACTATCGCTGTTTGCCCAGATCGAAAAGCCCGTGCTCAGAAAGCTTCCCGATGTGCCCGTGCAGGTAGCCGTCTGGGCGCAGGCCAAGCTGCATTCCGATTGCCATGTGCGATTTGAAAACTGCCTCTATTCGGCCCCCTATCGGCTCGTCAACCAGCCGCTTTGGCTCAAGGTGGTCGACAACAACGTTAAAATCTACCATGACCTTCAGTTGGTGGCCGTTCACCCCAGACAAAAAAAATCAGGTCAGCGTTCCACCGTGGACGATCACCTGCCACCGGAAGCCATCGCCTATAAGACCCAGGACCCGCAGTGGTGCCTCCATCAGGCCGAAGCAATCGGTGCCAGCTGCCGGCAGCTGATCGAACAACTGTTCAGCGACCGCGTGCTGGACAACATGCGTGCGGCCCAGGGAGTGATAGGCCTTGGCAAGAAGTATGGCCCTACGCGGCTTGAGCAAGCCTGCAAAAGAGCGCTTTTTTATGACAACCCCAGATATGGGACTGTCAAAAGCATTTTGCAGCAAGGCCTGGATCAAATGCCGCTGCCCGAGCAGATCGATTGGCCGGCATTGTCAGCAACCTACAGCGGCGCAGCCCGGTTCATACGGCCCGCGGCCGAACTGCAATTGCAGTGATGAAAGGAGGCCACAATGAATCCAATGCCAGAATTGATCCCTATGCTCAAGCAACTGCGGCTGTCCGGCATTCTTGACTCCATCGAGTCGCGCAACCGGCAGGCAATCGAAAAAAAACTATCCTACATGGATTTTTTAGCCACCATCGTCACCGATGAGACCGAGCGGCGCAATCAAAAGAAACTGGCCGCCGCACTTCGTCGGGCCAACTTTCGTAACCAAAAGACCTTGGAGGAATTTGACTTCACGTTTAACCCCAACATCAACCGGCCCCTGATCAGCGAACTTGCTGCCTGCCGGTATTTAGAAGAGAAGGTCTGTGTTTTGATCGTCGGCCCCTGCGGCACCGGCAAAAGCCATATCGCCCAGGCCCTGGGCCACTGCGCCATCCGTCGCGGCCATGACGTGCTATTTGTCAGTGCCTCCAAGATGCTGGCCCAGCTAAACGCCGCTCGCGCAGCCAACGGCTTCGACCGTCAGTTCGCCAAATTGACTTCGGTGGATTTATTGATCATAGACGACTTCGGACTCAAGCCCTTGAAGGGCATCCAGGATGAGGACTTTCATGATGTTATTGCCGAGCGCTATGAGCGCAAGAGCACGGTTGTGACCTCGAACCTGGATGTGCCGGAATGGCCCGAAGCCTTCGCCAATCGCATTCTCAGTGCGGCAACCATCGACAGACTACGTCACGGTGCCTACAAAGTACTGCTTGAGGGAAAAAGCTATCGATCGCCACGACCGGCGGGTCCGGCGGCAAAACCTAAACCGGAGGCTTCTAAAAAGTGATCAGCCCGCCTCGACCATAACCTTGGCTCGGCCGGTTCGGGGGGATTTTATGGTCCCCCCGAACCTGGTTCTGAGCACCGCAGAAAGGGGGTAAAAAACACGTTTTTAAAAGGCTGTCCGAGATGCTTTTTGAGCCGTTTTTAGTGGCTTCAATTCGGCGAAAACGGGTGGCTCCATTAGAGTGATTATTGACAGACGCCGATCACCTTGGCCTGGTAGGTCTGCGCTGTGGTGGCCAAGACCAAGGCCGGCAAGATCAAAATAATCAACCACGCCACCGCCCAAGTAACACCAGCTCGCATGACTGGGGCCGTGCATTTGAATCGGGTCATTTGTCCACCCTGGCCTTGAGTTTTTCACCCAACTTAAAGAAGGGCAATCTCTTCGGCTTGACGTTTACCGTTTCCCCGGTTTTGGGATTGCGGCCGGCGTAGCTCTTATAAGTCTTGACTTTGAATGAGAAGAGCCCGCGAATCTCCACGCCCTGGCCTTTTGCCAGGGCAGCAGACATGGAATCGAAAAACAGGTCGACATAGCGCCTTGCCTCCTGTTTAGAGAGGCCGTGCTGTTCGGCCAATTTTTCAATTAATTCCAGCTTGTTCATGACATCCCACGGTTTTAAGGTCGCAATTTGCGACCTTAAAACTTTTTGTTTTCTATGAAACCGATTTTTCGCTCTATCGCATTGTCGTCAGTTACAAGCTGGTCCAGCACGGTGAATACAACCTGGAAGCGCTCCTCAGTCTGTTTTCGCAGCTCGTCCAGCTCCCTTTTAAGTTCGACGTGATCAATGACAAGGTGCCGGAGCTGGACAAAAGCTCGCATGATTCGAACATTGATTTGTATAGCCGTCTTGCTGTTGAGCACGCCGGATAGCATGGCAACGCCTTGCTCAGTAAAAACGAATGGAAGGTATTTGGTATGCTCACCTCTTTTTAAGGTCGCAAATTGCGACCTTAAACCGTCGAACTCATCTTTGGTCAGCTCGAACATGAAATCGGGAGGGAAACGATCTATGTTTCGGCGAACCTGCTCTTTTAATCTCTTTGTCTCAACCCCATACAAATCCGCCAGGTCACGGTCGAGCATGACCTTAACCCCACGGACGGTAAGAATCCGATTTTTGATGTCTGCAATCTCAATTAGCTCGTTCATTGTCCTCTCGAGTTCTTTAGAATTTTGGACCCATATTTACGTAGCAGAACTCAAAGGGTCAACCTACTTTTGGGCTTTGTTTGTCCCTTTATAAAAAAGGGACGGAAAAACCCATCCCTCTGTATTGCCCTGCCCTACTTCGTGCAAATTTCAGCCCCTCCGGCGTTTTCGCCTTCCTTTACCGGCCGCTCATGCTTTTCCCCATTCCACCATCGTTCCCCAGCGCCTTTTCTATCCTGACGGTCTCATCGATTGATCGTATATCCACGAGTATTCCCATGCCTGGTTGGAGCCCTTCTTTGACAACCAGGTCCTTGGCCCTTTGTCCCAAATACTCCTTATGGTCCACGCCAGGCGGCACCTGGGCCACCGAGAATGAGTTCAGCCTAGTTTTTTTTTGAGCGTCCGCATAAATGTCGATTTTGTAGGGACTGTTATTGATGATGCTTTGGGCCTTTTCGAGGGTACGGCTTAGATACTGCTCCGTTCGCTTTTCCCCGCTATGGTTTTCCCAGTTGGTGCGCTCGGATCTCACCCGTTGCTTGACGGTCTCGGGATCTACACCCCGGCGCAGCAGGGCCAGCATATAGGCCATGTCTTGCTCCGACTCGCGCGGCTTTCCCTCGCTGTTCAGGCCCTTGAAATACCGGTCCCTGGTGGGCAGCTCGCCGGCGAAACTTTCCCTTTTGATCCCAGGGGGGGCTGTGTGCCGCTGCTCCGGCTTGGGGATCTCCACTACGGGGATATGTGCCTTTCCCCGCCAGTCCACCCATTCCAGGCGGGCCAGGGGATATCCTTTTTCGTTGCGGTATTTTTCCTTTCGGTTTCTGAACCCCGGCGCCCTGCCCCAGCGATGCAACGGAGAAGCGCCCGGATCGGACTTCATTTGGGAAAGCCAGTGCTTCTTCTCCTCGACCGAAAGGGGCCGTTCACTTTTTACCCAGACCTGGTAATTACCGGGGCTGCTCTCGACCACCAGGCGGCCGGGCCGCCATCGGCCGTCGGCATCCTTATGGTGCCTGGCGAGGCCATCCTTATTAACATCATCGTGCATCATGTAGTGGGGTTCATTTTCGAAAGAGGGCCGGATGAAAATGTGCCGGCCCTGGGCGTTCATGGCTTTAAGGTAGCCGGGGTCCTTTGATGGTACGACCCATACCTTGCCTTCTTCTTTTGCTTTCCCCTCTTCGTAGACACCGATCTCGTAATGCCCGAAATACTTGCCCATCTTTTCCAAAACGGCGTCCATCTTGTGTGTCTTGGGCGCCTTTTCGTCCTGTTCATCATCGAAATGCAACACCCGGCCGGCTTCCGGGATCGCAACCCACAAGCGGCTTCTATTCTCGCCGGCGACCTCTTTGTCGTACCGCACCCACACGTGATAATTTTCCGGCTGCTCCTCGATGACCAGGCGGCCGGGCCTCCATTGGCCGGCAGCGTCCTGGTGTTGGGAAAGGTCCTCCTTCTTAAGGCCGGTGTGCAGGGCGTAATAGCCCTGTTCCTCCATTGCTGGACCGTAATGTAGTTGCCGGCCCTTGATTAAGGGCATCGTGACGGTCAATGCATCAGGTCGTATGGTGCTCATTTGGCCGTCATCTTCTCGAAAGCCATAACGCTCCCACCCGGTAAAATAATCCTCGATGGCCCGCTGGATGTCTCTTTTCAAGGCGTCCTCCTAATTTTCGAGGCCGTTAAACTCTATCTGGATTTGGTTTACTTGTTCTTTAAGTCGCTGCTGTTCGGCGACGATGTTTTCAAGAACGAGGTCGGGCCGCAACAGAAAGGGCGGGTGGATCGGCTTCGGTGGGTCGTAGGCCCATTTGGAAAGGACAAAGTGGTAGTCTCTCAATTTCACGATGCCGGTAAGGTCGGGAAGGTTCGAAATATCGGCGGGCAAGAACAACGGCTCTCTCTTGCGTTGATTCCTCAAGGTCATTCCGTCCCGGTGATCGTTTGGCCCCATGCTTTGGGATCGCTCAATTTCCCGGTACTCGGTATCTCCTATGTTGAATTTGCTTTCACGCTCGGCGGTCTCGCCCGACAGGGCGAAGGTGATCCGGTTGCCGGGAGCGTTGTCGAGGGTTTTGAGCAACTGCCGGCCATAGGTCTTTTCCATCTGGCCATCATCCTGGATGCCTATGAAGGCCGAAACCCCTTTTGATCGGCCCTTCGTCAGCATCTTAACGATGCTGCTCATGCGTTGCAGTGAGCCAAACTCATCCAGGAGAAGGTAGACTCTTCGACTCAAGTTATCGGCCATGGATAGGAGTTTGCGGCCCATCAGATCGATGAATAACGATAAAATCGGCCGCAATGTCTCTTCCACATCCTCGTAATTGGTAATGAAAATCAGACCCGAGCCGTCCGAAAGCCAGTTATTTATGGAAAAATCGCCATCGTTGCTGGCCATGTATTCAAAGCAGCGGGTGTACTGCATCATGACGGCAAGGACGCTTTCAGCCTGCCGGGAGTTTTCGACGTTTTGCGTTATGTATCGATAACCCGCTTCCCCGCCCCTTGTGATGGATAGTTTGTTGCTCATTTCCTTGGCTTCGGCGGTCAACATCTTCCATAGGTGGGCATTGTTCCTCGTTTCGTTCTGGTAAAGATAGTGCAGGCACCCTGAATAAACTCCCCTTGCGGCGTCGTTCCAAAAAGGATCGGTTGTGGAAATGGAGGGGGGTATCAGGCTTGCGGCCTGGGCGTCCACGTCCATATAGGTTCGCAACTCGTTAAAGACGTTCCATCCCAATGATCGGGTGTCCAGGGGGTTGAAGATCAGATCCTTTTGCGGGTCGTAAAACTCAGTCAAATATTCGCCTTTG
>Ga0209163_1002498_pt1 | contig 15287 bp, 12 predicted proteins | sample MTBAKSrepl2MetaG_FD_187457 | JGI IMG/M metagenome (GOLD analysis project Ga0209163, IMG submission 187457) | Enrichment culture microbial communities om Arthur Kill intertidal strait, New Jersey, USA, that are MTBE-degrading - MTBE-AKS2 (Arthur... | ecosystem: Environmental > Aquatic > Marine >...
GCCCTGGCGGAAGCGGTCTTCATGCTCAACATGGAGTGGAACGCGGACATCGTGGTCATGTGCTCGTACGCGCCGCTGTTCGAGAATGTCAACCAGCGGAACTGGTCGGTGAACCTGATCCTGCTGGATAGCTCGCGAAGCGTGGGACGGTCTTCGTACCAGATGCAAAAGGTGTTCGCGATGAATCGTCCGGATGTGGTGCTCTCGACGCAGGTGGAAGCGCCCGAGGTGGGACTGGTGGGCGTCCGCGCCTCGTCCGGTCGGGGCCGGCGGGGAGGGCCCCAGGAGCCGGCGCAGCCGGCGAAGGTGCGGCAACTCTACGCGTTGGCCGGCCTGGACGGCAAGCGGGGCGAGGTCGTCGTGAAGGTCGTCAATCCGACGCCCGCCGCGGTTGCGGGGAGGGTTTCGCTCAAGGGCCTGTCCAAGCTGGGCGACACGGCCAGGGTGATCACGTTGGGCCACGCGGACGCCAACGCGGAGAACACGCTGGACCATCCGAATGCAATTGTGCCGGTGGAGTCGGAGATGAAGGTCGCAGGCGCTGAGTTCCCGGCGACCTTCCCGGCGAATTCACTGACCGTGCTGCGGTTCGCTGCGACCCCGGAAAGGTGAGAGATCAAACGATAGATTGTTCGTCGTGTGCCCGTCAGGGCATATTTTCCCCGACGTCGCAGAAGATAACGCCTCACGGCGTCACTACGAACCTGAGGATTTGAGGTTCCCATGAAGACTACGATTCATCTTTGTGTGATAGTCGGTGCAATGGTCGCGGCGACAGCGGTAGGGTGGGCTCAGCCCACCGCGTCCGAGGTCGATCCGAATGTCGTGCCGTACTTGCAGAAGCTGGGCAACCGCGGGATTCGCGTGCACGACCCCTCCACGATCGTCCGGTGCCAGGACGAGTACTGGATATTCTGCACCGGTCGGGGCACGCCCAGCTTTCGCTCGAAGGACCTGGTCACCTGGGAGCGCGGGCCGCAGACGTTCACCAAGTCGCCCGCGTGGGTGGCGGAGGCGGTGCCCGGCAATCGCAGCGGCCTGGACTTCTGGGCGCCGGACGTGATCCACTTCCGCGACAAGTACCTGCTCTACTACTCCGTCTCGACCTTTGGCAAAAACACCTCCGCGATCGGGCTGGCGACGAATGTCACGCTTGACCCGTGCGATCCCGCCTATGAATGGAAGGACGGCGGCATCGTGATCCAGTCGAGCCCGCGCGACGATTTCAACACGATCGACCCGGCGGTCACCGTTGATGCGGACGGCCATTTGTGGATGTCCTTCGGCTCGTTCTGGGGCGGGATCAAGCTGATCCAACTCGATCCCGCGACCGGCAGGCGGATCACGCCCGATTCGCCGATCTATGCGCTGGCTCATTACGATTCCATCGAGGCGCCGTTCATCTATCACCATGACGGCGTGTACTACCTGTTCCTGAACTGGGGCATGTGCTGTCGGGGGCTCAAGAGCACGTACAACATGCGGGTGGGACGCAGTCCGAAGATCACCGGGCCCTACCTCGACAAGGAGGACAAGGACCTGCTCGAAGGCGGTGGCACGCTCCTGCTGGACACCGACGGTCCGTTCATCGGTCCCGGCCACGCGGGCATTCTGAAGGAGAGCGGCAAGTACTGGCTCGGGATGCACTTCTACAACGGCGGCACCCGGCGGGGCACGTCGATGTACGCGCTGCGGCCGCTGACATGGGACGCGGACGGCTGGCCGGTCGTGGGCACGCAGTAGCGCGGGACGCCCATGCTACGGAACGGCGGTTGTCCGCGCGGCCCGCCTGTGATATGGTGGGCGACGTGGACAGGACTCGAATCCATATTGCGTGCGCGGTTGCGGGCGTCCTGCTCCTGATGCATGTGCACTGCACGGCGGCGGAGCGCCCGGCGCTGACGGTGTTCGCGGCGACCGGCGCGACCGATGCGGTCGCCGCGCTGTGCGAGCAGTACGAGGAGCGCGCCGGGGTCCGCGTCGATTGCGCGTTCGGCGCCAGCTCGACGCTGGCCCGCCAGATCGAAGCAGGGGCCGGGGCGGATGTCTTCATCTCCGCGAACCCGCAGTGGATGGATTATCTTGAGCAGCGCGACCTGCTCGCACCCGGCACCCGGCGGGCTTGGGCGGCCAACCGCCTGGTCCTGATCGTGCCCGCTTCGGCTTCGCTCTCCACCAAGCTGGAACCCGGCGTGGATCTGGGCGGCGCGATCGAGGGGCGAATCGCCATGGGGGACCCGGCCCATGTCCCTGCCGGCATGTACGCACGACAGGCGCTGGAGCATTTCGGCTGCTACGAGGTGTTGAAGCCCCGGATCGTCCGTTGCAGCACGGTCCGCGAGGCACTCGGGCTCGTGGAAGCAGGGCAGGTCGGCGCGGGAATCGTCTACCGTTCCGACGCGTGGGTCTCAAAACGCGTTCGCATGGTGGGTACCTTTCCGGAGCCGTCGCACGAGCGGATTGCTTTTCAGACTGCAATCCTGCGGCCAGGTCGTCGTGAGGCCGTGGACCTAGTCCGATTCCTGACAAGCCCGGAGGCCGCCGGGATTCTGGCATCCTATGGCTTCGACGCGGGCGGCGTTCTCTCCGCGGGGCAGCCTCAAGCGAAGCGGGGGAATGGTAAATCCCGGTGGCTGCCGACAGCGGAGGAATGGGCGACCGTCCTCACGTCGATGAAGGTGGCAGCCGGTTGTGTGGCCGTGCTGGCGATTCCCGGCGTCCTGCTCGCGTACCTGCTGGCACGAAAGGAATTCTGGGGCAAGGCGGTGGTCGAGACGCTGGTCCACGCACCGCTGGTGATCCCGCCGGTGGTGACGGGGTATCTGCTGCTGGTTCTGCTGGGCAACAATGGGTTCGTGGGCCGATGGCTCCATCGTGCGTTCGGCATCGAGCTGGCTTTCACGCTCAATGGCGCGGTGATCGCCGCGGCGGTGATGGCGCTGCCGCTGATGGTTCGCTCCGTGCGGGTGGCGATGGAACTGGTGGATCGGCGACTGGAGGAGGCCGCCCGGACGCTCGGAGCCGGACCGATTCGCACGTTTCTGGCCGTGACGGTGCCGCTGGCCCTGCCCGGCATTGTCAGCGGCCTGGTGCTGGCCTTCGCGCGGAGTCTCGGCGAGTTCGGCGCCACCGCGGTCTTCGTCGGCAGCCTCGAGGGCCACGCCCGGACGGTGCCGCTGGCGATCTACTCGCATCTGCAAACTGCCTCCGGCGAGGCGTCCGTCGTTCGCTTGGCGGTCTTCTCGATCCTGCTTTCGCTGGCGGCGGTGGCGGTCTCGGAGATCTCGGCACGAAAGGCGAAGGGATCGGCGCGGGCGAATCATGCGACTTGAGCTTGATATCGAGCTGAGCTTGGGCAGCTTCCGGCTTCAATGCGACCATCGCATCGAGGCTGGCATGCTGGGTCTCTTCGGACCTTCCGGGGCCGGCAAGACGACGCTGCTGCACGCGCTCGCCGGCCTGCGGAAGCCGGGACGTGGTCGGATGGTCCTGGACGGCGAGGTCCTGTTCGACAGTTCGACGCGGACCTTCGTGCCGGCGCATCGCCGACGGATCGGCCTGGTCTTTCAGGACACACGCCTCTTTCCGCACCTGAACGTTCGGGGCAATCTCCGCTTCGCGCAGAGACTTTCATCGGGTGCTGATCTGGGCCCGATCGTCAGCATGCTGCAGCTTGACACATTGATGGATCGCAAGGTCTCGACGCTCTCCGGCGGGGAGTGTCAACGGGTCGCGCTGGGCCGGGCGCTGTTCTCGTCGCCCCGGCTGCTGCTGCTGGATGAGCCGGTCTCGGCGGTGGACCCCGGTCGCAAATCACACCTGCTGCCCATGCTGCGACGCGTGGCTCAGCAGCTCGATCTGCCGGTCATCGTCGTCAGCCACGAGTTGCATCAGCTTCTCTATTTGACGGATCAACTGCTGCTCATGGATGGCGGCCGGTGCATCGCCCAGGGTCATTTCCAGGCACTTTTGCACGAGCCCGACGCTTTGAAGCTGCTCCATCCCGGCGGGATCGTCAACCTGCTGCGTCTGCACGTCTCGAAGCATCAGCCGGCGGATGGCATCACGCTCGGCTCGCTGGAGAACTCCCAACTCATCCGCGGCCCGCTGGCGCAGTGTCCGACCGGCGCCGAGTTGACCGCCACGCTTCGACCGGAGGATGTGATTCTATCGCTGGCCCCGGCCGAGTACATTTCGGCGCAGAATCAGATCGCCGGGTACGTCAAGTCGCTCGTGCAGCATGGAGACCGCACGCTCTGCTGCGTGGATATCGGGACCGACCTGTTCGTCGACGTCACGTACTGTGCGGCGGCCGGCCTGGAGCTGTCGCCGGGCAAGAGGATCTGGTGCCTGTTCAAGGCCCACGCGGTGAAGTACCTTTTCGAGGAAGGGGATGGAGCGACGGATGACTGGACTTCTGCAAAATCGACAATTGGGCCTACTTTAGGAAGGGAGAATCACGTTCCTCGATTTTTCCTTCCTAAATCTTCACCACCATGCGATCCTTAAAGACCGATGTCGATTCTTCAAGGAAATCGAAGAATAAGATTTCCTTGAAGAATATGGGCCCAATTGTCGATTTTGCAGAAGTCCAGTTATGAGAGTCCACTACCTGCAGCACGTGCCGTTCGAGGACGCGGCGAACATCGCGACCTGGGCGCAGGAGCATCACCACGCCGTGACGCGAACCCGTCTCTACGAGGATGAGCCGCTGCCGGACGTGGGCGAGATCGGTTTGTTGGCGGTCATGGGCGGGCCGATGAACGTGTATCAGTATCGAGATTACCCCTGGCTCAGGAAGGAGAAGGCCTTTCTCGAACGGGCGGTCGCGGCGGGTACTCCGATCCTCGGCGTCTGTCTTGGGGCGCAGCTCCTGGCCGATGTTCTGGGGGCGAAGGTCGTGCAGAATCCCCACGTGGAGATCGGATGGTTCCCGGTGCGGCTCACCTGCGCGTCGGCGGACTCGCATCTCTTCAAGAACCTACCGGCCGAGTTCACGGCGTTCCACTGGCATGGCGACACGTTCGAGATCCCGCCCGGGGCGGTGCGCCGCGGCGAGAGCGACGCCTGCGCGAATCAGGCGTTCGAATACGCCGGACGGGTGGTTGGCCTGCAATTCCACTTGGAGTACGCCGCCGACAGCGTTCGCGCCATGCTCGCCCACTGTGGCAAGGAGTTGACGAGCGCCTCGTTCATCCAGACGCAGGATCAGGTCTTCGCGGGATTCGCTCACCTCGCACAGATGCGAAAGTTGCTCTTTGCGCTTCTGGATTCGATGGCGCCCTGAGGGCCGTCCATACAAGAAAAGGCTGTCTCCCACGCGTGCCGTCCGCTACAATGCGCTTCACACAAGCCGGGCTGACTCGGCTGAAAATGACAATCACCTGTAGCTCGACGGAGGTTGCCGATGGTTGTGACGGTGACACTGAAAGTCAATGGAATCGAACGGACCGTCACCACGGACCCCCAGCGTCCCCTCTTGGATGTGCTGCGTGAAGAATTCGGTCTGACGGGCACGAAATACGGCTGCGGCGAAGGCCGGTGCGGCGCATGCGCCGTCCTGATGGAGGGTCGGCGCACGCTATCCTGCGTGGTGCCCGTGGCCGAGGCCGACCAGAAGGCCATTACGACCATTGAGGGCCTGGCGAAGGACGGTGTCCTGCATCCCGTGCAGGAGGCCTTCCTGGAAGAAGGGGCGATGCAGTGCGGGTATTGCACCAGCGGCATGATCCTCTCGGCGGTGGCCCTGCTCCAGGAGAACCCCCATCCCACCGACGAGCAGATCGTCGCAGGGATGAATGGGAACATCTGCCGGTGCAACGGCTACGTGAAGATCACCAACGCGGTCCGTCGCGCCGCGCAGAAGATGCAGAGGTGAGAGCTATGGATGAAGAAACGATCGTCAGATCGAGATGGGACGCTTCGACCACAGACGCCAGTAGTGAGTTCACTCTGGACCGTCGGGCTTTCATGCAGGTCCTCGGGGCGGGTTTGCTGATCACGGTGACCGAGCCCCTGGCGTTCGGCCAGCGGGGCGGCGGGCGATCTGAACAGATGCCGGTGGCCGCGCGGATTCACCTGAATGAAGACGGCACGATCAGCGCCATGAGCGGCAAGGTGGACGAAGGGCAGGGGGCGCGGACCCAGCTCTCGCAGGCGGCGGCGGAAGAGCTGCGCGTGCCGGCGGATCGAATCCGTCTGATCATGGCGGATACGGATTTCGTGCCGGACGACGGCATTACTGCTGGCAGCCGGACTACGCCGTACAATGTGCCCCCGATGCGCCAGGCGGCCGCCACGGCCCGCGAGTTGCTCACGCAACTGGCCGCCCAGCGGTGGCAGGTGGATGCCACCACGCTACAGGTAAAGGACGGCACGATCACCAATCCTGCCACGCAGCAGAGAGTGACATATGCGGATTTGGCGAAGTCCAAGGACGTGGTCGAGTCGTTCGCTCAGAACATCCGGTCCAATGTGACGCTTACGCCCGTGGACGAATGGAAGGTCATGGGTACGTCGGTCCCCAAGCCGACCTACCGCGACCTGGTTACCGGCAGTCACAGATTCCCGTCGGACATCGTCCGTCCGAACATGCTCTATGGGCGCGTGCTGCGTCCGCCCTCGTACGGGGCCACGCTGGAATCGATCGACCTGTCGGCCGCCCGCGCCATGAAGGACGTGGTGGTTATACAGGAGGGCCCGTTCGTCGGGTTTGCGGCCCCTACGCTGCATCAGGCGACGCAGGCGCTGGAGGCGGCGGCCAAGACCGCCTCCTGGAAGACTGTGCCTCACCCGTCGAGCAAGACGGTTCACGCGTACCTCAAGGAGCACGCGCGGACGGACCGGGCGCGTCCCAACACGCGGGGCGACGCCGAGCAGGGCTTTGCCTCTGCGGCCAAAACCTTCAGCGCGACCTACACGCTGGCCTACATCCAGCACACGCCGATGGAGCCGCGTGCAGGCGTCGCGGAGTGGAAAGACGGCCGGCTGACTGTCTGGGCCGGCTGCGATGGACCCTATCGCGCCAAAGGTGACCTCGTCCGGGCGTTCGGTCTCTCCGACGACCAGGTCCGCGTCATCATTCCCGATATGGGCGGCGGGTTCGGCGGCAAGCACAGCGCCGAGGCGGCGATCGAGGCCGCGCGACTGGCCAAGGCTGCCGGGCGCCCGGTCTGCGTGCGCTGGACGCGCGCGGAGGAATTCACGTGGGCCTACTTCCGTCCGGCGGCGGTCATCGAGTGCAAGGGCGGCCTGAACGCCAACGGCGCGCTCATCGCCTGGGACTTTGCGAACATCAACGCCGGCGGCGCGGCCATCGACACGCCCTACAATATCCCGAACACGCGCATCGCGTCGGTCGGCTCCGATTCGCCTCTGAGCCAGGGTGCGTATCGCTGCCTGGCGGCTACCGGCAACAACTTTGCGCGCGAGTCGTTCATGGACGAGGTGGCCGCCGCGGCGGGAGCCGATCCGCTGGCCTTCCGACTGGCTCATCTGGGGGATGACTCCTTCGGTCGGCGCATCCGGACGGTCCTCGAAGAGGCCGCGAAGCGATTCAAGTGGTCCGAGCGCAGGAAGACGGTCACGCCGGAATTGGGCGTCGGGCTCGCCTGCGGGACGGAGAAGAATTCCGTTGTCGCTGCCTGTGTCGAGGTCGCGATCGACCGCCGGCGGGGCCGGATCACGGTGAACGAGGTCTGCGAGACCTTTGAGTGCGGGCCCATTCAGAACCCGGCCAACCTCCTGTCCCAGGTGCAGGGCTGCATCGTCATGGGCCTGGGCGGGGCGCTGTTCGAGGAGATGCAGTTCGAGAACGGCAAGATCCTCAACGCCAGCTTCAGCGGCTATCGTGTGCCGCACTTCCGGGACGTCCCGAAGATCGACGTGCACTTAGTCAACAAGACGGACATCCCCTCGGCCGGTGGGGGCGAGACACCGATCATTGCGATCGCCCCGGCCATCGGCAACGCGGTCTTCGCGGCCACCGGCGTGCGTCTCCGCTCGATGCCGATGGGCGGCGATGCGCTGCGGCAAGCATGACGCCGACTGCCGGTCCGGAGGACAGGGAATGTGCGAGTAGCGTGGCTGGCCTTGCTTGTAGTGACGCCGTGAGGCGCTATCTTCTGTGCTCCCACGGGCCGAAGATATGCCCTGACGGGCACACTACGAACGGGCTGTGCTCGATGCTGGCGCCCGGCGCGATGCTCGGACAGGATTGACGCGACATGAGCAACAAGACGAACAGCCATTGTGCGGGGATCAGCCGCAGAGCGCTTCTGCGCTCTGCGGCGGCCGCATTTGCGGGGACAACCCTCGGATCCCTATCTTGCACGCCGGGCAATCTATCGGTCCGCAGTCGCCGACCGCTGCGGTTCGGGATTGTCACGGACTGCCACTACGCGGACGCCGACCCTGCGGGTACGCGCTTCTATCGTGAATCTCTCGGCAAGCTGTCCGAATGCGTGGCGCAGATGAACGCCGAGGGAGTGGACTTTCTCATCGAACTGGGCGATTTCAAGGACCAGGACCGCCCGCCCGTTGAGAGGAGGACCCTGGAGTATCTTCGGATGGTCGAAGGGGTCTTTCGCGGATTTGACGGGCGGAGGTATCACGTCCTCGGCAACCACGATATGGATAGTCTCTCGAAACTGCAGTTCCTGGAGAACGTCGAGAACACGGGTGTCGATCGGATGCGCAGCTACTACTCCTTCGACGTGCGGGGCCTGCACTGCGTCGTGCTCGACGCCAATTACCGAGCCGACGGCAGCGACTATGACCACGGAGACTTCGATTGGACTGATGCGAATATCCTGCCGCGCGAGCTCGACTGGCTCCGACGGGACCTCGCGAGATCGCACGGCCCTGCGGTCGTATTCATCCACCAGTTGCTCGACGGAACAGGCTCGGTCTACGTGAAGAACGCGGCCGAAGTTCGGCGGCTTCTCGGGGAATCAGGCAAAGTGCTCGCCGTCTTTCAGGGCCACCATCACGAGGGTGCGTACAGCCATCTCGACGGCATCCATTACTACACGCTCAAGGCAGTGATAGAGGGTCGCGGCCCGGAGGACAACTCCTACGCCATCGTCGAGATGCATCGAGACGGGAACCTGATCGTCACCGGCTATCGCAAAGCGACCAGCACGGAACTGACGCACGTCTCCGCGACGGCAGCCAAACCATCGCCAAGCTGCGCTTGACACTGCCACCCCGATCGAGTGTCCACGGTGCCACCCGGCGCACTGCTATCCAGATGCCCTATGCCGTGGCGGCAATCGCTTTGCGGACGCGGTCCGGGGTCATGGGCAGGCGCAGCAATCTGGCGCCGGTGGCGTCGTGGATCGCGTTGGCGACGACCGCGCCGACCGCGATGATGGCGGGCTCGCCGCCGCCGTGGGCGGGCTCGTCCTTCAGGTCGAGAATGTAGGTCTCGATCTTCGGCAGCGTCGAGAAGCGGGGCAGCTCGTATGTATCGAAGTTGCGGTCGAGGATCATGCCGCCGCGGAAGTGGACGTCTTCGGTCAGCGTGTAGCCCAGGCCCATCGTGATGCAGCCTTCCATCTGGATCGTCGCGCCTTGGGGGTTGATCGCCAGGCCCATGTCCTGAGCGCAGGAGACCCGCTTGACCCGCACGCGTCCGGTGCGCCGGTCCACCTCGACCTCGGCGATCTCCGCCACGAACGTGTCGGAATCGATGCCCATGGCCACGCCGAGCCCGCGACTGCTGGGGGCGGGGGCCGGTTTCCAGTTGAACCGCTCGGCGGCCGCCTTCAGGACGCGGATGGCCCGCTCGTCCTTGAGGTTCTTGAGGCGGAATTCCACCGGGTCCATCTTGGCTTGGGACGCCATGATGTCGATCTGCGACTCGCGGGCGAAGGTGTTCGTGTTGTTGGCGGGAGCGCGCCAGGCGCCGGTGGCGAACAAGTGCGGAGGTCCGCCGCTGAAACTGCTGCCGGTGCTGGCGGTACGATGGTTCGGGATGTCATAGAACTGGGCGGCCCCGCGGTCACCGGCGTAGTAGACTTTATAGTCCCACAGCGTGGCCTTGCCGTCTTTGGTGATGCCCGACTTGATTTTGACGACCGCGGCCGGGCGGAAACTGTCGAAGAAGAATTCCTCCTCGCGGGTCCAGCAGACCTGGACGGGTTTGCCGGTCGCCTTGGCCAGGCGGGCGGCCTCGATCGCCTGCTGGCCGGGGCTCTTGCCGCCGAACCCGCCGCCGACGAAGGGCGTGATCACCCGCACGTTCTCCGGCGTAAAGCCCAGGGCCCTCGCGATCTGGTCCCGGGTCGGGAAGGGCGTCTGCGTCGAGATCCAGACGGTGGCCTTGTCGCCCTCGACCTGGGCGAGGGCCGTATGGGTCTCTATCGCCGCGTGGGCCTTGTAGCCGTCGAGATAGGTCTGCTCGACGACGATCTCGCTCTGTTTCTCTCCCGCCTCGAGCTGGCCACCCTCGGCGACTACCCTTTCCTGTCCCGCGTTGGCGAGCAAGTGCTCGAAAATCGTCTCGTCGTCCACCTGGGCCGCCGGCACGTCGAACTCGGAGTTGATTCGCGACAGGGCCTCGCCCGCCTGGTCGGGGTTCTTGTGCAGCACGGCGATCAGGTCGCCTTCGCGGACCACGGTCACGCCTTCGATCTTCTCCGCGGCGGCGGTATCGGCCTGCTTGAGCTTCGCGCCGTGCGCGGGCGGCCTGAGAAGACGGGCGTACAGCATGTCGGGCAGGCGGATATCGCCGGCGTACTGGGCCGCGCCGGTGACTTTCTCCCGCGAATCCCGGCGGAGGAAGGGCTTGTTCATCACCTGGAACGCGGAGGGGTCTTTCACCGGCGGCTTCTCTTTGGCGCGCCTGGCGATGGTCTTCCCCTTTGCCAAGTCCGCGTACGTGACTTTCTTGTCCTTGTTCTGCTTGTCGAACACGACGCCATTCTCGACGGCCAGACGCTCCTGCGGGACCTGGAGTTGCTCGGCCGCCAGCTCGATCAGGACCTTGCGGGCCTCCGCTCCCGCCGCCCTCAAGGGTGGGCCGAAGAAGCGGATGGTCATGGACCCGAATGTCCCCATATCCCAGGGACATTGCGACGTATCGCCCATGACCATATCGACCACATCCGGGCTGATGTCCATTTCATCGGCCAGCATCTGCGGCAGCGACGTGATCGCGCCCTGACCCTGCTCGATTTTCCCGGTGAAGCACGTGACTCGACCATCGGGCCCGACGCGGAGGTAGGCGTTGAAGTCTTCGGGGTAGCCCCGGCCGCGTTGGGCCTCAAGGATCGACGCATCGCCCACCCAGAACAGGATGATGATCCCGCCGCCGAGTGTTTTGAGGAAATCGCGCCGGGACAGGTTCGGATCGGTGAGGATGTCATGGAAATCGATTTCGTTTTGCAGGTTCTGGCTCATTTGGAGGTCCCTCCCTTCATTGCCGTCGCGGCGGCCTGGATGGCGTCGATGATGCGCGTGTGGGCGCCGCAGCGACAGAGGTTGCGGTCCATGCCTTCGATGATCTCCTCGCGCGTGGGCTGCGGATTCTGTTGCAGCAAGCTGTAGGCGGTGAGGATCATGCCCGGCGTGCAGAATCCGCACTGGAGGCCGTCATGCGCGATGAAGGCCTTCTGGAGCGGATGCAGCTCGCCATTCTTGGAGAGTCCCTCGATGGTGCGGACCTCGCGTCCGCCGGCGTTGCGGACCGGGTAGACACAGGAGCGGACGGCCTTGTTGTCGACCAGGACGGTGCAAGCGCCGCACTGGGCCTGGCCGCAGCCGAACTTGGTGCCGGTCAGGTTGAAATCGGTGCGCAAGACCCACAGCAGGGGGCGTTGGCCGTCGGTGGTGACCTTGACCGGCGCGCCGTTGAGTGTGAAAGAAATCGTCTCAGCCATGTCGAACTCCTCTCAGACGTTGTCGATCTCTGCGCGCAGACGCCGTCGCCGCAGAAAAGCCGTTTGCTGTCATGGGTCCTCAGTATACAATCTGCGTGGAACCTGCGTGTAGGGAAAATGATGGACAACCTCGCGACATTTCAGAAAGCTGCGTCGGTGCTCGAGGAGGGGCATCCCGTGGCGCTGGTGACCGTCGTGTCGACCGTGGGCTCGACGCCGGGCAAGGTCGGCTACAAGATGCTGGTGCACGACGAGGGCCGCCGGACCGTCGGGACGGTGGGGGGCGGTCTGGTCGAAGCGAAGATGATCGAGGAGGCCGCCGCGACGCTCGGCGCGCCGCGGAGCCGGCTGTTTCACTTCGACCTGGGCGAGACACCGGATGACGAGAAGGGGATTTGCGGCGGATCGGTGGAACTGCTCGTCGAAGCGTTCGACGCGACGGCGCGACCGCTGTTTGAGGAGTTGTGTCAGGTGGCCAAGGCCGGTGACGCCGGCATGCTTGTCTCGATCATCTCGCACGATGATCTGCCGCGCAAGCTGCTCGTGAAGGATGTAGAGTCTGTCGTGAAGATGGTGGGCATGGCCCACCCTGCACCGCTGCCGGCGTGGGATGACACCGGCGTGAGAGTTACGACAGAGGATATGGATGCGTTCGTCGAGCCGCTGGTCGAGCGGCCGTGCCTGATCCTCTTCGGGGCCGGACATGTGGCCGGCCACGTGGCCCGATTCGCGAAATCGGTGCACTTTCGCGTCGTGGTTTGTGACGACCGAGCGGAATACGCGAATGCCTCGCGGTTCCCGGAGGCGGACCGGATCGTCGTGGAGGACTTTTCGCGCGTCTTCAACAGGCTGCAGATCGACGAACGGTCGTACCTCGTGATCGTCACCCGAGGTCACGCGCACGATCAGATCGTGCTCGAACGGGCGGTCCGGACGAACGCCCGCTACGTCGGGATGATCGGCAGCAAGCGCAAGACGTTGACACTCCTGGAGAACTTGCGGGCCCAGGGCCTTCCGAAGGAGCGGCTCGACCGGGTCTACGCGCCCATCGGGATTGCGATCGGCGCGGTCACGGCGGAAGAGATCGCCTTGAGCATCGTCTGCGAGCTGGTCAAGGTCCGGCGGGTGGGGGATGGGTCGGAAGTCGGCCACATGACCCTGTCGCGGCGAGGGGGCGCATTATGATCGAGGCCATCGTGCTGGCGGCGGGCGAATCCCGCAGGATGGGCCTGCCCAAGCCGCTCCTGCGCTTCGGCGCGACGACGTTCCTGGAGCAGATCATCGGCATCCTTCATGCTGGTGAGGTAGACAGGATCACCGTGGTTCTCGGGGCGCGCGCCGAAACGATCCGGACCTCGACCGACCTGTCGGGGGTGAAGGTGGTGGTAAACGAGAACTGGGGCGCCGGACAATTGTCGTCGCTGACCGCCGGGCTCGGTGGTGTCTCGGAGGAGACGGAGGCCGTGCTTCTGTGTCTGGTCGATCATCCATTCGTCACCGCGGATGTCGTCGGGCACATCATCGAGGCCTTCCGCCGCACGCGCCGGCCGATCGTGATCCCGGTCGTCGATGGCCGGCGGGGGCATCCGGCCTTGTTCGCCAGGGCGGTGTTCGATGAGCTGCGGCACGTTTCACCGGACGAGGGAGCCCGATCCGTTGTGAATGCTGACCGGACACGGGTACTGGAAGTGGAAGTCGCCGACAAGGCCGTTCTGACCAGGATCGATACGCCGGAGGATTACAGGCGGTATTTCGGAATGGCCCCGCAGATTGGTGAGAGACGATGATCGAACTGAAAGAAGCGTTGCGGATCGTTCTGGACTCGGCCCGACCGCTCGGCAGCGAGCGCGTGGACCTGGCGGATGCTCTCGGTCGTGTATTGGCGGAGGACGTCGCATCGGACATCGATATGCCGCCGTTCGACAAGGCACTGGTCGATGGCTTCGCGTGTCGACGAGCGGACCTGGGGCAGGAGTTGACCGCGGTCGAGACCCTCCCCGCGGGCACGATGCCCATGCGGCGGATTGGGCCGAACCAATGCGCCAGGATCATGACGGGAGCCGCCGTGCCGATGGGGGCCGACTGCGTCATCATGATCGAGCAGACCCAGGCCGTTGGCGCGGACACGATCCGGTTCGACGGCACGCAAACTCCCGATCACATCAGCCGCAGGGCCCAGGACGTCCGAAGCGGGCAAATCGTTCTGCACGGGGGCACGCGCATCTGTCCTCCACACGTCGGTATCCTGGCCTCGGTCGGATGTGTGCGGCCGCTGGTGACGGTGAAGCCGAAGGTGGCGGTCGTGGCGGGAGGGGACGAACTGGTTGAGCCGGCGGCCCGGCCCGGACCTTCCCAGATCAGGAACAGCAACACGGCGCAACTGCTCGCGCAGCTTCGGGAGATGGGGATCGTGGCCGGGGATGGCGGCATCATGAGGGATGTCGCCGGCGAGATCGACCAGGTGCTGCGTGATGCTCTGGCGGAGAATGATGTCGTGCTGATCTCCGGCGGCGTCTCCGTCGGTGATTTCGATCTGGTTCCGGGCGTACTGAAGCAGAACCACGTTCAACTTCTGTTCGAGAAGATCGCGGTGCAGCCGGGCAAGCCGACGGTCTTCGGCCTGGCGGAGAACGCCTGGTGTTTCGGGCTGCCCGGCAATCCGGTCTCGACCTTCGTGATCTTCGAACTGTTGGTCAAGCCGTTGCTCTACAGAGTGATGGGCCATGACTACGCGCCGGCCTGTATCCGGATGCGCCTTGGCGCGCCGGTCGACAGGAAGAACACAGATCGGCAGAGTTGGATTCCCGTGAGGATCACGAGCGACGATACGGTCGCACCCGTGGAATACCACGGCTCCGCCCATCTCCCGGCGCTGTGCGAAGCGGACGGCCTGATCGCCATGGAGATCGGCGTGGCGAGTCTGGCGCAGGGGACTCCCGTATCGGTCCGGTTGTTTTGAGCGAGGTCTTGCTTTAGAATCAGTGGTGATGAACGTGGATACCCTGAGAGTCTCGGTGACCGACCGATGCAACCTGCGGTGCATCTACTGCAATCCTCTCGGCACATACGGCCGCGAGGACCCGGCGGGACTTCTGAGCTTCGACGAGATCTGCCGCGTGGTCCGGCTGGGCGCCGAGTGCGGCATCCGACGCGTCCGCCTGACCGGCGGCGAGCCGCTGCTGCGCGAGGGCATCACCGATCTGGTCCGACGACTCGCCGCGACGCCGGGAGTCGAGGACCTGGCCCTGACCACGAACGGGGCGTTTTTGGAGTCGATGGCCGCGGGGCTGAAAGAGGCGGGCCTGCGACGCGTCAACATCAGTCTCGATGCGGCGGATGGCCCGGGCTATCGGCAGATGACCGGTTTCGATCTGTTCCCGCGCGTCATGGCCGGCTTGCACAAGG
>Ga0209163_1002503_pt1 | contig 15261 bp, 18 predicted proteins | sample MTBAKSrepl2MetaG_FD_187457 | JGI IMG/M metagenome (GOLD analysis project Ga0209163, IMG submission 187457) | Enrichment culture microbial communities om Arthur Kill intertidal strait, New Jersey, USA, that are MTBE-degrading - MTBE-AKS2 (Arthur... | ecosystem: Environmental > Aquatic > Marine >...
TACGGTTCCATTGAAATCTCATAACGCGGCGTAAGTCTCCGAGGTTCACAAAGGCTGAAAAAAACCGCCCGGTCATTTCAAGTGGAAACGATCCGATGTATTGATGGGTGGCGGAAAGGAAAAGACTCGGCGCGGCGATTTGTGGAGCCCCCCGCCCTGAAGGGCGGTGCTCCCCGGTAAGGTAAGGACCTATTTTGAGATCGCTTCCCTTGACCCCGCCTTAAACGACGGGGCTTGCGGGAAGCGTTCCGGTCACCCGCTAAGGTAGGCCCTAGGGGTGGGACGGCCTTGTCAGGGATTCGACAGCGGTGCGTTTCTTTTTACGTTTGATCTCCGCCTCTCGTTTGACGGCGCTCGATCGATCCGGAAAGATTTCTTTGTAGACGAGTTTCCAGGGGCGTTTGGTCTTGGTGTAGCGGCTTCGTCCTTCGTTGTGGCGCTGGATGCGTTCACGGACATCACGGGTGCTGCCGATATAGAAACTGCCGTCCACCTCGCTTTGGAGTGCGTAAACCCAATACGCCATGAATGAAAAAGGCCTGATCCATCCTTATATGGATGTCAGGCCTTGATAAGAATGGCGGGGACGAAGGGACTCGAACCCTCGACCTCCGGCGTGACAGGCCGGATATTCGGATATCCTGTTTTTTTCCTTCCTTTTACCTCTACGTTTATAAGCTACTGATAATAAAGGAAAATATCCGATACTTTTTTTATTGACTTACTTTTATTTTTATATATATTCAATTCACAGGTTGGAAATACGGTTGGAAATTGGCTTTCCTGCGCCATCTTGGGTTGACGAAAATTTGGGGATGAACTCCCCGGCTTTGACATAAAATTTGCCGGAGCTTGTGGGTTGGAAAGGTTGGAAAAGCGAAAGGACCTCCGGTGTGGACCTACCAAAAACACCGGGATATGGACTGAAAAGGACCTGAAGCCATGACGAAGCGAATCAAAACCGGATATCCAGGCGTCTTTTACCGCATTGCGGACCGTATCGGCGGACCGGGCAAGGAAAAGGTTTTTTACGCCGTATATAAAAAAGACGGCAAGGTCTATGAACGGAAGGTGGGGCGTCAATTTACCGATAACATGACCGCTGCAAAGGCCGCACGGCGCCGCGGGGAATACATCGAAGGGAAGGACCTCCCCCGGAAGGAAAAACGCGAAATAGAGGCGATCAGGAAGGCCAAAGAGGATTCCAAGTGGACCATCGACCGGCTTTTCAATGCCTACATGGAAGACCGAAAACCCGGGAAGGGTAAAGACACGGACCGCGGCCGATACGAAAAATATCTCAAGGACGCCTTCGGTAAAAAGGAACCCTCCGAAATCCTACCGTTGGACGTTGACCGTGTGAGAATCCGGCTTTTAAAAACCAAGTCCCCGCAAACTGTAAGGCATATCCTGAACCTGCTGACCTGGACCATCAATTACGGCGTCAATAATGGATTGTGCGCCGGGTTGAGATTCAGAATCCAAAAGCCGCCGGTTGATAATACCAAAACAGAGGACCTCACAGCTGACGAACTCCGCCGCCTTCTGGCCGCCATCGACCATGACTCGCATCCACAGGCCGGGCCGATGATGAAACTGGTGTTATGCACTGGCATGAGGCGCGGAGAGCTTTTCCGGTTGAAATGGGCGGACGTGGATTTTGACCGGGGATTTATCGTGATCCGAAACCCAAAGGGCGGCCGTGACCAAACCATACCGTTGAACGATGCCGCCCGGAACCTCCTGGGGAAGCATCCGCGGACCAGTGAGTACGTCTTCCCGGGGCGTTCCGGGGGCCAGAGGGTTGACATCAACAAGGCCGTCAATGAAATCAAAAAGGCGGCCGGGCTTCCCGCTGACTTTCGGCCGCTGCACGGACTCCGCCACGTTTACGCGTCAATGCTGGCGTCTTCTGGCCAAGTTGATATGTACCAGTTGCAAAAACTCTTAACTCACAAAAACGCGGTCATGACGCAAAGATATGCCCACTTGCGAGACGAGGCGCTGAAACGCGCCGCCGGAGTTGCAAGCGATATCATCACGGGGGCCATGAATGGCACAAAATGACCTGAAACCTGGTGTGAACGACTTACGGTGGGAAGTTATCCGCCGGAGTTGCGAATACTGGAATGACTTTGAGCAGCACGGCGACACCATGAAAATGCGGGAAAAGTGGGACGTCTTAAGGATGGAGTACCCGGACACCGCATGGGATGAAACTGTTCTTGCGCTACCATCCGGCCAGACAATCGCCATATCCCCATGCTGCACCGGGAGCGGGGCGCCTATGATGTGCTGGACTCCGGGCATTCGATCTGAGGATATAACACGAACCCCTGGGAAAAAATCTTTGATTGTGGAAATAGACCCCTGGGAAAACCTGGATTCCATCAAGGCGAAAATTGGAACGCTCGTTGAAATTTACCGAAAAGCAATAAACAAGCCGCCACCGAAACAAAAAATCACCGAGCGCATAGCCTGGCTGGAGATAGTGGACGCCATCCTTGCAAAGAACCCAAAACCCACGGCAAAAACCTTCAGGGGCGCAAATCGCCGCGTTCAGATGCGCCGATATGCCAAGGGACGCCTTTTAATTGAAAACCCCTTCCTGGACCCCATGCGGCCGATCACGGACAAAGCCGCCGAAACCTACCTGCGAACCGCATTTCCGACTTCGTAAAACTTCTTTTTTACTTCTATTTTTCATTCCCTTCTTGAGTTGTATTTTTAAACCTACCCCTTAATAATACAAATTATTGAATATTATCAAATATTTACGCTTGACTCCACACTCTTCCATCCGTACCATGCCACCATAACCGACAGTAAAGGAGTATGTGTGATGGAAGAACTTTTGACCGAAACCCAAGTTTCACGAATCATCAAAAAGAGCCTGCAATCCCTACGGAACGACCGACACTTAGGCCGGGGCATCCCTTATGTGAAGATTGGTGCTTCGGTTCGGTATCCGCGTGAGGTCCTTGAGGAGTACATCAAGAAAAACTTGGTGGTCCCCGAAAAGCGCGTGAAGGCGCAACAGGTATAGTAATGGACCGCATCGAAGCATTTCATTTCATGCCCTTCCACGAACGGGCGCGCCGTTATCCGGGCGATTACGTCATCGGTCTGCGTTTCAAATTTGATGAATTTTTAATCGAACTCATCAAAGACACCCTCCGGCCGCTGCATAAAAAACTGCGAAACCGGGACCGCTTTGTCAATAATGCCGGGGGTTGGCTTCCTGCGTATAAGTGTTGGTTTTGCGAAGCTGAAGCCTGGGAGACCCTCCGGGAAGTCCTGAAGGACGAAGGCTTCCGAATCGAAGAACAAATGCCGTTGAGATTCCCGGAATGTTTCCAGGTGCTTTGTCTTGAGCCGCCGGTTTCCGAGGCGGAAGTCAAGCGGGCCTATCGCTATTTGTCTATGCGCCGACACCCGGACCGCGGGGGAACGTGTGAAGATTTTCTCCGCCTGCACTCGGCCTACCAGGAGGCACTCGACTATGTGGCGTAAGCTGTTTGACTCCCTCTATTCCGAATGTGACCGCCTGGTGGAGCTTCGACCACTGCCAAAGGGAGAGCGGGCCTTTTTTACGAGAGGCGACTACTCCGGGATGGAAGCCTTCCTAAACAAGAACCGGGCCACGAATCTTTTCTTTGGAGTTGGGACCCGTGACGGTCAGGGTGGCAAGAAGGGGAACGTCCGGGAAATCCCCGCCGTTTGGTGTGACATCGATTTTAAGGACACCCCAAAAGAAAAGGCCATCGAAAATGTGAAACGGTTTCCATTCCGGGCCACGGCCGCGGTGTTGTCTGGGAACGGTGTCCATCTTTACTGGAAACTGCGCGAACCCGCGAGACGGGATGAAATCGACCGGGTTGAAAACTTGAATCGGCGGATTGCTTATGCCCTGGGCGGTGACATGGCTTCGACCGAGGCAGCACGGGTCCTTCGAGTGCCGGGAACCCTGAACTATAAGTACACTCCCCCACGGCCTGTCAAACTGCATCGCCTGGATTCCTTCCTGTACGACCTGGAAACTTTTGAGGACCTTTTACCGGAAGTGCCGGAAGGCCAAACGGTTAAGCCGATGGAGTCAAGAGACCCCGAGGTCATACTTGAGTGCGATTTTCTCCGATTCTGCAAGGAACGCCCGGAAAAAGTGAGCGAGCCACTTTGGTACGCGATGATCTCCAATATGATCTGCGTTCGACCGGGCGGCCGGTCCCTGGTGCATGACCTGTCCCGCGGATATCCGAAATACAACCCCAAAGAGACCGACAATAAAATACTCCATGCCCTGGACGGACCGGGGCCGCACACTTGCCTGTATATAAAAGGCAAGGGATTCAAATGTGAGAAAACCTGTCCGGTGAAAGCACCCGCCGGGCTATTATATCAAATGTCAGAGGAGCCCAAAAATGCAAAGCAAAGATGGAAATTCCCCACTGGATGAACTCAAAGCGACTGTTTCCAAGTGGCTTTTTTTGGATGATGATCGACTGATCGATTTTATCATGGCCGTTTACGCGGCGAACCTTTACGACTCCGACCCGTTATGGGCGCTTATTGTCGGGCCGCCATCACACGCAAAAACAGAACTACTCCGAGCCCTAGATCAGAGAGAAGACACTTACTTTCTGTCCACCATCACACCGCGGACACTCGTATCCGGCAAAATAGTAAAAAAAGGGAAGCCGAATCCAAGTTTGATATTCAAGTTGACCGATAAACTGGTGGTTTTGAAGGATTTTACGTCCATCCTGTCCATGCGGGCGGATTCTCAAAGGGAAATCTTGGGCCAGTTGAGGGAGATTTACGACGGCGCGTATGACGGGGGTTTCGGCACGGGAGAGCCGAAAGTCACATGGAGAGGGCGAATCGGGCTTATCGGCGCCACGACGCCTGTTTATGACTCCCATCATGCGGTTATCGGTTCAATGGGGGAGCGGTTTATCCTCTACCGTTTGACAAATGGTAATGAGCAGAAGGCCGGGGAGCGCGCTCAAGAAATCGTTGGACGCGAAACTGAGATGCGGGACGAAATCCGGGCGGCGTTTCATGGCTTCATGGACCAAGTAAGAGATCTCATTCCGAAATTCAAGGGCGGATGCGACGATGTGGTCAAAGAGATGCTGGTTTCCCTTGCCATCTTTTGCGCGCATGGCCGGTGCCCGGTTGACCGTGACTGGCGAACCGGGGAGGTTCGGTATTTACCGGAACCGGAAGGGCCGCCACGACTGGTAAAGCAACTTACACAAGTGGCAACGGGTCTGGCCTTAGTGCAGGGGAAGGAGCAAATCGACATTGAAACATTCGAGGTGGTTAAAAAAATCGGGAAGGACCTTTTGCCGTCACATCGATTGAAAATCTGCGAGTACCTATGGAGGCAGCGGGCCTTCGACTTCACTGAAAAGTATATCCGAACGCGGGACATCGGAAACGCCACGGGTATCATTTCCAAGACGGCGGGCCGGGCGCTGGAAGACCTGATGCTGTCCGGTGTGGTGGTAAGGAGGCAGGAAGGCCAGGGGGAAAATTCGCCTTACTTTTGGGCGCTGTCAAATCGGATTATTTCGCACATCGAGGGAGCGGATGTTTTTGAGACCACGGACCAAAAGTAAGACACAAATATACAAAGAGAAAAGGAAGAAAAAAAAATTAAAGGCGATATGCCGGGTGTCTATGTACATTTGTGTCCTACTTTTCAAACTGGTGTGCTGGCGGTGGGCTCCGGTCAGCGGGGTGGAGGCGGGCTTTTAGAGGTGATGGAATGAACTATCGGGAACGGCCACGGTGCCGAAAGGTCATTGAAGGCATCCTGCGAAATGGTGATGTGACCCTGGAAGATATTGCCGAAAACAGAACACGGGTTCGGTACTCCGCCGGGATACGGATACAGGCAAGAAAAATGATGCAGGAGGCCAGACGGATGCAGAGAGAGAAACGCGCATGGGTGAGAAAATGAAAAAGCTACTCCGAGTCGATGAAGCGGCCGAAATTCTGGCTGTCGATCCCCGGACGGTTTATCGGGAATGTGCGGAGGGCCGCCTTTCTGCCCTGCGGGTTCGCAACGCCTTGCGGATTCCGGCGGCGGCGCTGAATGCTTATATCCGGCGGCGGATGGAAGAATTCTCAGAAGAAAATGGGACTCCCCTTGACCCTGATGTACTGGCTTCTTTTGGGGTTTCGGACGCCGATGGTAATCTGAAGTCAAAAACAATGGAGGTTTGAAATGTTGACTCTTTTTTCAAGTAACAAACCGACCGAAAACCCGGAAGACGAACTGCTTCGCCTGGGCAAGGCGATCCACGAAGCGCGGCTGCTGCTGAAAAAGGCGAAGGCCACGAAGGATGAAGCCTTGGCCGCCCTACTGGAAGCCGAAGACCGAGGCGAACCCACGGAGAATTTCCAGAAGGGTCTTGCAGCGGCGCGGGGCGAACTCGAAAAGGCGGAAGCCCGGTTGAAGCACCGAGAAGACAGGTTGCGATCCGCCATCGAAAGGCAGATCGATGCCGAAATTGAATCGCTCCCCGAACTGCAACAGGAGTACAAATCGGAAATCGAGCAGCAGACCCAACAGGCAGGAAGGGCGTTAGGCGAACTGTTGTTTTATTGCCGATCCCTTGGCCTTGCATCCGAGGCGGACGGCATCCGGGCCGCATTTTTTGGGCCGCATGGAACCCCACGAAATCCAATCGCCGGGCAAATCTGGGGATCAAAAGGGCGGTTTAAAGGGGACACCGAAATGCCGGACTTGTATCAAAAGCGACAACGGATTGCGGTTTTGGATCGGCTGCGCCGGATGCCTTACGACAAGCCGACCAAGATTAAAAGGCGGTTCGGTGAAATTCTGAAACAGACGGAGGCAAAAAATGGCTGAAGTAAAACTCAATGGAAATGTCGAGATTTTCAAGAAAGGAAACCGTATCATGCTATCTGAACGAATTCAGAGAACCCAGACCGAAAATCGGCCGAAAAGTCTGGCCGAAGCGGTCCGGCAGTTAATAGCCGAAGGCATGAGCTTTCACGAAGCAGATCAAGCGGCCAAACGGAATTGGCCGGAGTTGGCGCGGGAATACGCGGAAACCCTTCACCCACGGTAACGATCCGCCATGCCGGTCCTAATCGTCTCCGAAACGGGCGGAGACGGTGAACGGAAACCCCGATCCGAGGACCGGCATTTTCCCAAAACGGCCGGATCTTCGAGGGGGGCGGGCCGGCCGGGGCGTACCGGAATGCACGCCTTCTCAAACCCGCCCCTTTCCTACCGATGGATGCGAAATGTCACTTGCCGTTTTTACTCCGAATGTCTGGACCGGACGATCCGGGAAGATCGATCCGGTTTCTCATGTCGGGGGTGCCGCCATGTCAATGACCATGAACCGATCCCGCCGGATGAACCGATGCGGGCAGCGATCTTACTGGCGGCGGCGTTTCGGCCGAAAATTTTCAAGCGATATCGGGATGATGTATCAAAAGGGGCCGCGGGTCCTTCCAGAGGACCATTTTAAACGGTTTGCGGCGGGCGCGATATTCCCGGACCCGCGGCGAAAAAATCGACGCAAAATGCAAGGAGGTTGAATTGATCCCGGTTACATCTCAACAGGCGGCTGAATTTTTTGAGGTCCATCAATCCACGTTGACCCGATGGAAACGCCTGGGCGCAAAGGGCTATATTTCGCGCGGGAAATGGGACCTACAAGCCCTTTTTCGATGGTGGCAAGCCAACATTCAAGCGGACCGATCCGGCGATACGGGCCTATCGGAAGCGCGGCGGCGATACTGGCAATCGAAGGCCGAAATGGGCGAACTCAAAGCCGCCGAAATGCGGGGTCAACTGATCCCCATTGAGGAAATCGAAAAGAAATGGGCGCAAAGGGTTGCCGCCGTGTGCGCCGGTCTTGAGTTGTTATCCGCCCGGTTGCCGGGGTTGCTTGCCGGGAAAAGCCGCCGGGAAATGGCGAAAATTATCGAGCAAGAGGTTTGGCAGATCAGGGATGCTTACGCGAACCAGGGGGCGCGATAGCGGCGAGAAATCCGGGGGCCATACTCTACCATTACCGGGGGAGAGAAAATCTGTTTCATCCCCCACAGGAAGGATAAAACAGCAATTCTCCGTGGGTCCAAGTGAACCCACGGGGCGATCCGCCGAGGCCACCGCCGAGATCGTCGGCACGTCCGCCCTGCAAGTGGAATAGTTGCTACGGGTTCAGATGAACCCATTGCAAAAGAGGTCAATACAACCTTGGTTCAAGTGGACCAAGGTTGAAAATCCAGTGCGCCAACTGGCGCAATGGACAAAACGGGCAAAAAATCAATAGCATCAGGTGATGCTATTGGTAAATAGGCAAGGAATTTCAAAAATCAATGGGTTCAACTGAACCCTTTGATTTAAGGATGAAGACGAAGCGATTCAGTACGCCATCCGGTGCCAGAGGGACCGGCGGAATCTCACATGGGCGGACCTGATGCGGTGCGTTGAGGCGTTGGATAAAAGAGAAGCGCACGGCGGAGATCGTAAGTCAGAAAAAATCAATACGCCAAGTGGCGCATTGAAACGGACATCTCAAAAGACTGCTGAAATCATCGGCACGTCCGCCCGTCAGGTGGAGAAGGTCTGAAAAGTTCTGGTTCACTTGAACCAAAACAAAATGGTTCACTTGAACCAATTTTCCGGGGCGAACTAAAAAGACCCTACCCTTACCCTTCGCCGGGCGGAGATCGTTTAAAATACAGCAAATGGCGCGGTGGATTTTTGGCTTGACATCATAAATCGGGGGTGATGATTGGGGCGGCTCCCTACCCATTGAATTATTTTTTTGGTTCTGATTGCTTTGTTTTGAAATCCTTGAGGTCAATTTCCTTTATCGGAAATTTTTCTGGCGTATCTAAAAGCGCATATTTTTCAAAAATTATTAACAAAGTGTTTATTTTGCCACGATCAATTAAGGTTTTACCACAGTTTGGACATGATACGACGACCTCACGGTTAAATCTGAATGATTCTGAAAATGTTTTTTCTTCGATGGTAGTTAATGCGCCACATTGCTTATGTTCAACTAAAAACCATCGTTCCTTGTTTTCCATTTTTATTCTCCCTCAAACCTTAAAAACCTTTTTAAAGCGTTACAGGAATGATTCCGTCACAATGCTCTTTTAAAGCATGTTTAACGAAATGCCCTAAATGTGATAGAAATATCATCAAACCTTCTTTTCTTGCCAGTTTCATGGCCGGAACAATATCAGAATCTCCTGTATATATTACCATCTTATCAACAATTTTACGGCTTGCAATCCATGCAATATCCAATCCGATTTTTATATCCACCTCTTTTTGTTTGAATTCGGCCTTCAACATATCGGCCGTAAACTGGACTCCTTGACGCAACTCCTTGACATACTTTCCTGGTATTTCCCATCCAGAAAAAGATAACGAACCCGACCTGAGTGCAACTCTTGGTTGAAGAGACAGATCGCGTAAAAAATTTGTCCTTGCGGCAAAAAGGGGGGTTTTCGAAAAATCAGTTTCAACTTTGGTTATTGGGTGCTTGAGTTTTTCTCCGTATGGATAACAGTCATAATAATATGTTCGGAATAGTATATCATTTGCAAACTCGTTATCGTCCATTGTTTTTTTAATAATATTTATAATGTCTTGAACAGATATGTTTTTATGGTGGATTTTGAAAAACTTTTTTTGGAGAAAGGCGCCATCAATTAAAATTGCAACCTTCATAGAACCCTCACATGTCATATGAGATTAAAAATTATGAAAGCCCGCCACCGTGAAGGTGTAACGGGCTTTCTTTTTTTGCCGCCCTAGCGGCGATCGGATGTTTTTTAAACCTCTCATCGAGGCGTACCTATAATATAATAGGCCATTTTTCGATGTCAACAATTTTTTACATGACATGATTAAAGCTTTTCACATTAAAGATTTTAATTTTATAGCACGTTTTTAAAAAATAAAACACCCAAAGTTCGGACACAATTCAATCGTTCTGGTGCCGCAAGGTGCCGGGTTTTTTTATCCCCGTTCCGGTTGGAAATACGGTTGGAAACGACCTTTGGGAAATAAAAAAGGACTTAAGAAAACCTCCTAAGTCCTTGATTTTATTGGCGGGGACGAAGGGACTCGAACCCTCGACCTCCGGCGTGACAGGCCGGCGTTCTAACCAATCTGAACTACGCCCCCGTAATGGGAACAACTTCGTAAAGCCAATGGCAATGGCTTGTTTTGCTTTATTGGTAGGCGGAACAGGATTTGAACCTGTGACCCCCGGCTTGTAAGGCCGGTGCTCTCCCGCTGAGCTACCCGCCCTAAAGCCGCTTCCTTATATTCGGTGACGGATCCCTTGTCAACAGATATTCCCGCGACGGCGGTCAAATTAAAGACGGCCGTTCTTCCTGTTTCTCCTCCGGCGTCATCTGGAAAGAGATATCGTTTTCCTTGAAGCAAGACTCCCCGGGGCCCATGATCATGGCCTGGGGCAGGACCTCGTCCATGTGCTCCACCAGGACGATTTCGATCTGCTTGGAAATACTCTTGGGGATGTCCCTTAAGTCCTTTTCGTTTTCCTTGGGAATGATCACCTTCTTGATCCCCCCCCGATGGGCGGCCAGGATTTTTTCCTTGAGCCCGCCGATGGGCAGGATCCGCCCGCGCAGGGTGATCTCGCCGGTCATGGCCACGTCCTTACGGACGGGCCGACGGGTCAGGGCGGAGACGATGGACGTGCACATGGCGATCCCTGCCGAGGGGCCGTCCTTGGGAATGGCCCCTTCCGGGATGTGGATATGCAGGTCCAGGTTCTTGTAAAACTTCGGGTCGATCATGAGGCATTCGGCCCGGGACCGGACGTAGCTCACGGCGGCCTGGGCGGACTCCTTCATGACGTCTCCCAGTTTCCCGGTCACGGTGAGCTCCCCTTTTCCGGGCATGGTCAGCGTTTCCACCCAGAGTAGCTCACCGCCCACCTGTGTCCAGGCCAGCCCGGTCACCATGCCGATGTGATCTTCCGGCTCGATCTGATTTTCCCGGAAGCGCGGCGGTCCCAGGTATTTTTGCACGGCGTTGACCGTCACGTGGATGGTCTCTTTTTTCCTGTGTTTCATGACCTCCCGGGCGATCTTCCGGCAGATGGAGGCGATCTCCCGTTCCAGGTTCCGCACCCCGGCTTCCCGGGTATAGCGGTTGATGATCATGGAGATGGCTTGCTTGGAAAAATAAATTTTTCTTCCTTCCAGTCCGTTGGCCGCAATCTGCTTGGGGATCAGAAACCCCTGGGCGATATTCAGCTTTTCATATTCCGTGTATCCGGGAAGGCGGATGATTTCCATCCGGTCCTGGAGCGGCATGGGAATGTCCGGGAGCGTGTTGGCCGTGGTGACGAACAAAATATTCGTCAGGTCGTAATCCACGTCCAGGTAGTGATCGTTGAAGGCGAAGTTCTGCTCCGGGTCCAGGACTTCCAAAAGCGCCGCCGAGGGATCCCCCCGGAAGTCCATGCTCATCTTGTCCACTTCGTCCAGGCAGAAGACAGGGTTGTTCACCCCCACCTTCTTGAGGGACTGGATGATCTTCCCCGGCATGGCCCCGATATAGGTACGCCGGTGACCCCGGATCTCGGCCTCGTCCCGGACGCCGCCCAAAGACAGGCGCACGAATTTTCTCCCCGTGGCCCGGGCGATGGATTTGGCCAAGGACGTCTTCCCCACGCCCGGCGGGCCCACGAAACAGAGGATGGGGCCCTTGAGCTTTTTCACCAGGGACTGGACGGCCAGGTACTCCAGGATCCGTTCCTTGGGTTTTTCAAGGCCGTAGTGGTCTTCGTCCAGGATCTTTTCGGCCTCGGTGATGTCGTGCTTGACCTTGGTCTTTTCATACCAGGGCAGACCGATGAGCCACTCGATGTATCCCCGGACCACCGTGGCCTCCGCCGACATGGGGGTCATCATCTTGAGTTTCTTGAACTCCTGGCGGACCTTGGCCGAGGCCTCCTTGGGCATGCGCTTGCGCTTGATCCGTTTTTCCAGCTCGGCCAGCTCTTCGCTGGGGTCTTCCTCCGCCCCCATCTCCTTCTTGATGGCCCGCATCTGCTCGTTGAGATAGAAGTTCTTCTGAACTTTTTCCATCTGCTCCTTGATGCGGCCCTTGATCCGCTGGTCCATCTTGAAGATGTCGATCTCGGTGCGGATGAAGCGCAACAGCAGGGTCAGCCGCTGCTCCAGATCGGCGGCCTCCAAAAGCTTCTGCTTGTCCTCGAGCTTGAAGGCGAACTGGGCGGCCACGGTATCGGCAAGCTGGGAAAGGTTCGTCAGGGAGGAGACGTTCTGGAGCAGCTCCTTGGAGATGTTCTTGTTGAGTTTGGCGTACTCCTCGAAACTCTGGACGATGGCCCGCCTCAGGGCCTCTCCTTCAAAATCGGAGAGTCCCATGTCTGGGACCGCTTCGTATTCCACTTTGAAAAACCCTTCGTTGGTCACGAACCGGAGGATCTTCGCCCGGCTTTTCCCTTCCACCAGGGCCTTTACCGTGCCGTCGGGCAGCCGGAGGAGCTGCAGGACCGTTCCCACGGTGCCGATGGTGTTGAGATCCCGTTCGGTGGGATTGTCGATGTTGGGCTTTTTCTGGGTAGCCAGGAAAACGCTTTTATCCTGATTCATGGCCTCGGCCAGGGCATTGACCGACTTGTCCCGGCCCACGAAGAGGGGGGCGACCATATGCGGGAACACCACGATGTCCCTCAACGGCAAAAGGGGCAGCATCTGGGGTTGCCCCGGCTGCGGATCGTTTTGAAATATTTTCGGTAATGTCACCATAAGAATTACTCTATGCAGACTCCTTTAATTTTTTTGTCGGCGAAACCCGCCGTGATGAAACACGGCCTGTTTTCACCCTCATCCTTGCCCGCCGGCGGCGGGCCGCCCCCTCCCTCGAGGGAGGGAAACGCGTCGTTTACGCCTTGATCTTTTCCTGCTCATAAAGGAGGATTGGGTCTTCCTGGTGGAGGACCACGTCCTCGCTCACGACGCACTCTCGGACATTCTCGATGGAAGGCAGTTCATACATGATATCCAGCAAACACTTTTCGATGATGGCTCGAAGGCCCCGGGCCCCGGATTTGCGCTTCATGGCTTCTTTGGCCATGGCGGAAAGGGCGCTGTCGGTGAACCGCAGGTTCACCCCTTCCAGCTCGAAAAGCTTTTCAAACTGTTTGACCAGGGCGTTCTTGGGCTCCTTGAGGATGCGCATCAAGGAGCCTTCGCCCAGTTCGTCCAGCGTGGCGATGACGGGGAGCCTTCCCAGAAATTCGGGGATCAGGCCGTACTTGATGAGGTCTTCGGGCTGAATCATACTCAGAATGTCCCCGATGCTCTTTTCTTCCCGGGAAACGATCTTCGCCCCGAACCCCATGAGCTTGGAGCCCACCCGCCGCTGGATGATCTCTTCGAGCCCGGTGAACGTGCCGCCGCAGATAAAGAGAATGTCGGTGGTGTCCACCTTGATGAAATCCTGCTGGGGGTGCTTCCGCCCGCCCTTGGGCGGCACGGCGGCCAGGGTGCCCTCGATGATCTTGAGGAGCGCCTGCTGCACCCCCTCCCCCGACACGTCCCGGGTGATGGAGGGATTGTCCGACTTCCGGGCGATCTTGTCGATCTCGTCGATGTACACGATTCCCCGCCTGGCCTTTTCCACGTCGTAGTCGGCGTTTTGCAGAAGGGACAGGATGATGTTCTCCACGTCTTCTCCCACATAGCCGGCTTCCGTGAGGCTAGTGGCGTCCGCGATGGTGAAGGGGACATTCAGGAACCGGGCCAGGGTCTGGGCCAGGAGGGTCTTGCCGCATCCGGTGGGGCCGATCAACAGGATGTTGCTTTTCTGCAACTCCACCTCCTCGGACCGGACCCCTGATTCGATCCGCTTGTAGTGGTTGTACACCGCCACGGAAAGGATCTTCTTGGCATACTCCTGCTCGATGACATAGTCGTCGAGCATTTCCTTGATCTCTTTGGGGGAAAGCAGCCGCTTGGTTTCCGGGGCGTCTTTTTCGGTCTCTTCTTCAATGATCTCGGAGCACAGCTGAATGCATTCATCACAGATGTAAACCGCCGGACCGGCGATGAGCTTTTTCACCTCTTTTTGGTTTTTCCCGCAAAAGGAACAAAAGAGGTTGTCCCCGTTTCCGTCTTTTACTGGCATATTACGTCTCCCGTATCGCCGGGTCGTCCAGGTGGTCCAGATCTTCCCGGTTGACGATGACATGGTCGACGAGGCCGTATTCCCGGGCCTCCTGACCGGACATGAAAAAGTCCCGATCCGTATCCGTCTGGATCACGCTGATGTCTCTCCCGGTATGGAAGGACAGGATCTTGTTGAGGGTATCCTTCATGCGTAAGATTTCCTTGGCCTGAATCGCGATGTCCGAGGCCTGCCCCTGGAAGCCGCCCATGGGTTGATGGATGAGAATCCTGGAGTTGGGAAGGGAATACCGCTTTCCATGGGTGCCGGCGGCCAAAAGGAGGGCGCCCATACTGGCGGCCTGCCCGATGCATACCGTGGCGATCTCCGGTTTGATGTAGCGCATGGTATCGTACACGGCCAATCCCGATGTCACCAGACCCCCGGGGGAATTGATGTAAAAATTGATATCCTTATCCGGATCTTCCGATTCCAAAAACAGAAACTGGGCGATCAGCAGGTTGGCCACGTCGTCATTGATGGCCGTGCCCAAAAAGATGATCCGGTCCTTGAGGAGCCGCGAGTAGATATCGTAGGCGCGTTCCCCTCGACTGCTCTGTTCGATGACCATGGGTATCAGCAAAAGTCTACTCCTTTTTCGTTTCTTCGGTCTTGGTTTCAGGCGCCGCCGGCTCTTCCCGGCGGACTTCCTCGATTCGGCTATGCTCTAAAATAAGCTCCATCGCCTTTTTTTCAAGGAGTCCATGCTTGAAAAATTCCAGGCGGTTGGGGTTTTCCCCGTAATATCGCCGGATTTCGTCCACGGGCTGCTTCAGGACCCCGGCCATTCGGTTCATCTCGGCGTCCATTTCCTCGTCGGAAAGCGCCAGGGATTCTTGTTCGATGATCTTGTCCAGGATCAGGAAACGCCGCACCTGTTTTTCGGCCGTGGGCCGGTACTGCACGGCCAGTTTCTCCCGAGAGAGCCCCACGGCTTCCAAGGTCTGGTTCCGGTACTGGAAAGAGCGTTCCACATCCGAAAGGATCCCCTCCAATTCGGCGTCCACCAGGGCGTT